>VOFF01000031.1_pt1 | contig 36001 bp, 55 predicted proteins | sample 5384061 | NCBI WGS metagenome assembly VOFF01 (sample SAMN12384725, study PRJNA508395) | human gut metagenome | isolation source: healthy gut E | host: Homo sapiens | reverse complement strand
AGCTCTCCAAATTTGCAAATGATATTTGCGGCATGGAGCTTGCTGTGTATCCGTGGAACCGATTATCCGGCATGGCAGCCGTGGTGGTGGAGAGACCGGTGAAACACGATATTTTGCAGCAAGATGGAGAAAAACAGCCGGATGTCAAAAAAGGCAGCAGAGCTGGAAGAGACATATGGAGATTGCCAATTACCGATACGGAATTTGGAGACGGTGTTATGGTGCTTTCGGTTGCCTAACGATTGCGGTGATCTTTTTTTAGATCCGACGCAGAAAAATATCCGGCAGATAACGGACATGTGAAAACTTTGTATGTTGCGGCAACCCCGCGCGCTGCATGAGCTTGTGGTGTTTATCACGGGAAATCTGAGCAGAATTTTGACAGATCTCGGTTTCAAAGAGAAAAAGCAGAAATGCAGCAGAAACACTGACCAAGGCAAAGGAATATGAAAAGAAAACCCAAATAGAGCAGCAGCGACGGACGGAGTATGGATAAGGAACGGCAATGGTTATATTTCCATTCGGAACGGATCGGGGTGTCTGGTAATCGGAAGCGAAAGAGGAACTCCTGACATCCAGAGAAGTCAGTACCCTCCAAGAAAGAGAAAAACCTGTCATCCATCCGCAGAGAAGTCTGTATCCGGAGAAAGCAGAAATCTGACATCCAGCCGCTCCCCGGAGTAGATCAACTAAGGTCTCCTTATGCAGCTTGGGGATCTGCCGGATGTAACCGGTTGCTACCGGTACGCCCCCGCATGAATTATACGGTGAATTCCAGCCGAAAAAGCATATAGACATTGGTAAAGTATGGGTAGAATTCTTCGGCCGTGACACCCTATCACCCCAGCCGTGATAAGGTAAGTTTCTGGCTGGGTGTGACGACAGAAATCAAGGATACCTACTGGAAACCGGATAAGAACGGATGCAGTTTCGTGGAGTGTCAGAGAGTCAATTTAAAAGTGTATAATTAAGAAAAATTATCAATAACACAAAAGGAAAAGAATGCAAAGGATAAGACAATATGACATTAAAAGAATTTCTTGAAATCGGGAAAAGGGTGCAGTCATTAAAACCGTAGGCGGTGAGGGTGAAGAAACGTTACGCCAGCATTCTTCGGTTGGCAGATGCAGATCAGATTACAATTGAGCAGATTTCTTCCCCGTACCAGAAAGCATGAAGGAGCCAGAAACATTAATCAGTCGGTTCATCCTGGATTGGGCGAAGAAGGAAAGTATCATGTAAAAGGGGATGGAAACCCTTGCCGGAAAAAGACGAGGCCATATGCGCTGGTGGGAAATCAGAACTGTGGAAAGACGACGCTGCTTAACCAGCTGACCGGTTCAAACCAGCATATCGGAAACTTTCCGGGGTTACGGCTGACCGCAAGGATACCGATCAAAGGATACCCAGACACTCTGGTGACAGATCTGCCGGGAATTTATTCCATGTCCCCTTACAGCAGTGAGGAGATTGTCTCCAGAAATTTTGTCCTGGATGAGAAACCAAGTGCGATCATCAACATTGTGGATGCTACCAATATCGAGCGGAATCTGTATCTGACGATGCAGCTTCTGGAAATGGATATCCCGATGGTTGTGGCACTCAATATGATGGATGAGATGACCGGAAATTCAGGATCGGTGGATGTAAACGGGATGGAAGCGATGCTGGTGTGCCGGTGGTCCCGATTTCCGCTGCAAAAAACGAGGGAGTGGATGAACTGGTAAGGCATGCACTGCATATCGCAAAATATCAGGAGCGGCCGGGACGACAGGATTTCTGTAGTGAAAATGAGTTTGGTGGAGCCGTGCACCGCTGTATTCATGCAGTCCGCCATCTGATCGAGGATCACGCAGAGCATGCGGGAATTCCTCTGCGTTTTGCAGCTTCTAAGATCATTGAAGGGGATCATCTGATTCTGCAGAAATTGAACTGGACGAGAATGAGCACGAAGCAATTGAACATCTGATTGTACAGATGGAAAAAGAGCGTGGGCTCGATCGCAGTGCGGCGATTGCGGATATGCGTTTTAATTTCATCGAAAAGGTGTGCGAGAAAACGGTAGTAAAGCCGAAGGCAAGCCGGGAGCGCATCCGCAGTCCTTACGTTCCATGTGATCGGCGCTTTTTACAGAACCTGCTTGCCATGGGGATTGACGCACTGTCTAATGTGACAGACCGTGCGCTGACGGCAGCGGGAGTCAATGAAGTGCTTCACGGACTGATCATTGACGGTATTTTTGCCGGAGTCGGAAGTGTACTGAGTTTCCTGCCAATTATCGTAACATTATTTTTCTTTCTGTCATTGATGGAAGACAGTGGTTACATTGCGCGAGTTGCATTTTTTATGGATAAACTTCTGCGAAAAATCGGACTTTCCTGACGAAGCATTGTACCGATGCTTAACGGATTTGGATGTACAGTTCCGGCGGTGATGTCGACCCGCACGCTGCCGGAGTGAGAGAGACCGGAAGATGACGATTTTGCTGACTCCATTTATGAGCTGTTCGGCAAAACTGCCGATTTATGCATTTTTACCAGCGCATTTTTCCCGGAGTATGGAGCACTCGTGATGTGTGCTTTGTATCTGACCGGAATTGTGATTGGAATCCTGGTTGCGTTGTTGTATCGGAAAACACTGTTCCGTGGAGATGCGGTTCCGTTTGTCATGGAGCTGCCAAATTATCGTCTGCCGGGGCTGAAAAAATGTTATGCAGCTTTTGTGGGAGAAAGCAAAAAGATTTCCTGCAGAAAGCATTTACCGTTATTTTTGTAGCAACGATCTGTATCTGGTTCTTACAGAAATTTGATTTGCATTTTAATCTGGTGGCGGATTCTAAAGACAGTATTCTTGCGATGATTTCAAACTGCCTGGTTCCAATTTTTGCACCGCTTGGACTGGGAGACTGGAGGATCTGTACTTCATTGATCAGCGGCGTTATGGCAAAGGAGAGCGTGATCTCAACTCTGGAAATTTTATTTGGAGGAGCAGTAAAGGATGCATTGACACCGGTAGCGGCAGCTTCACTTCTGGTATTTAGTCTGTTGTACACGCCGTGTATTGCAGCAATTGCTTCCATTCGCCGGGAACTTGGACGAAAATGGGCAGTTGGCATGGTGATCTGGCAGTGTATGATCGCCTGGGTGGCAGCATTTGCGGTAAGGTGGCTGATGGTTTTATTTATGAGATAATGAAAATAGAGCAGAAAGTACTTGAAGGAATCGGAAAGATAGAATAAAATAATAACAAAAAAGGATTATTTATTTATGCTCAGACAAATGTGGAAAAAGAGGGTTTGTTTTGTTCTGGCTGTGATTCTGGCAGTAATTGCTGTGACACCAATGGAAATGGAGCACACAGATGCAGCAATGGTACATTCGGTAACAGCATTGATGACGGGAAATCTGGTAAACAAGTCCAATGCGGACAAGCTGACTTACAGACAGCTGGAGACAAGCGCCTATGAGAGAAAACTGATTTCAAAAAGTGTGTATAATTACACGATGCAGCAGGTCCCGGCATTGTATGAGGGCAGGAACGTCATTAATGTGTCCGGTATGACCGGAAAAGCAAATACCAGTTATGTGGATGATGATGGTGTTGGTGAAAATGTCTCGTTTGTAAAATTTCAATGTAGAAAGAGCGGTAAATACCAGTTTACGGAAAGTGATTTTAAGGGAAAATCCAAGAATGAAGTGATCTATAATGATAACAATTATCTCATGTTTCTGCCAAAAGAGTTAAAAAGCGGGTATGAGATTTATGACCCATGGAACAGTACCTACTATCAGTTTCTTTCCAGAACTTTTGCAAGTGGTTATGGCAAAGTATGGTATGATGTCAACGCATCGAAAAAACTTACGAGAAGTGCGAAGCGTGCAATAAAAAATTCGGCAGGGTATACAAGCGCTATCCAGAGGGAACTGCAGAAGAAAAAAGACAGTATTTCCAGATACAGTATGGAATCTGAAAAAATACGTATCGCTTAAAGAAAGGAAATACATATCTGCTTGTAATTTTTACGCCGGATTCCTTCCGCTTCCGGAAAAAAAATAACAAACGGAAACAATTATTATAAGGAACAGTATCTTTCCGATATTCCATGGTCGTTCGATCTGAAAATTACTTATATGGATGAAAAAAGCAGATTAGCAAAATTACCCTATTGTATTAGAAATCAGAACGTGGTACAATGCATAAGAATAGAAAAAAGCATTGACGGAACAAGTAGTGAAATTGAAACATACAGAGAGAACGGTAGATGGTGTGAGCCGTTTATGGAAAGATTTCATGAAGACCACTCCGGAGCTGTGCGCGAAAGAAGCGTCACCGTGTAGCTGCGTTATAAGCCAAAGAGTAAAAGAATTAAGGTGGAACCGTGTATAAAGCACCCTTAGATATGTCATGCATATCCGGGGTGCTTTTTATTTCCATACCAAAAAGAAGGAGAGTTAACGTAAAATGGTAAACTTTAAGGAAAATGAAGAATTAAAAACACTGAATCATTCCTGTGCACATCTGATGGCACAGGCGATCAAGCATCTGTACCCACAGGCAAAATTCTGGGTTGGACCGGTTGTTGCAGAGGGATTTTACTATGATGTAGATCTTGGGGAAGATGTAATCCGTGATGAGGATATCGAAAAGATCGAAAAAGAGATGAAAAAAGATTGCAAAATCCGGAAAGAAAAATCATGCGACGTGAAGTTTCTAAGGCAGAGGCTATGGAAATGTTCCAGAATGATGAGTATAAAACTGGATCTGATCGCAGATCTGGAAGATGGAAATATCACTGTATATGATCAGGGTGACTTTACGGATTTGTGTCGTGGACCGCACGTGGATAATGTAAAACTTTGCAGAAACTTCAAGCTGATCCGTCACTCTGGTGCATACTGGAAAGGTGACAGCAAAAACAAAGTGCTGCAGAGAATTTATGGTGTATGTTTCCCGACCGCAGAGGAGCTGGAGGCACACCTTAAGCTTTTAGAGGAAGCAAAGGAAAGAGATCACAGAAAAATCGGAAGGACATGAACCTGTTTATGGTTGATGATCTGGTTGGCCGTGGACTTCCGATGTTCCTTCCGAAGGGATATGTGATCTGGCAGGAGCTGGAAAATTATATCAAGAACAAGGAAAGAAAGCTGGGCTATCTGCATGTTATGACTCCTTGTGTCGGTACCGTAAATCTGTACAAGACATCCGGTCACTGGGATCACTACAAAGAAAACATGTTCCCACCAATGGAGATGGAGGGAGAGTCTTTCGTTCTTCGTCCGATGAACTGCCCGCATCATATGATGATCTATGCAAACAGAAGACATTCCTATAAAAATCTGCCGATCCGTATCGGTGAGATTGCGCATGACTTCCGTTACGAATCCAGCGGAACGTTAAAGGGTATCGAGCGAGGCAGACATTTTTGTCAGAACGATGCGCATCTGTTTGTAACACCGGAGCAGATTGAGGATGAGTTTACCAAGGTTGTAGACTTGATTTTTAGTACCTATAAAGATTTCGGAATCACCAATTATCGTTGTGTACTGTCTCTGCGTGATCCGGAAAACAAAGAAAAATATCATGATGATGATGAGATGTGGAACACAGCAGAGGATGCACTCCGCACGGTATTGAATGATCTGAAAATTGATTATACAGAGGAAATTGGAGAGGCTGCTTTCTATGGACCAAAGCTGGATGTAAACGTACAGCCTGCAGTCGGCAATGAGATCACACTTTCTACCTGCCAGCTTGATTTCTGTCTCCCGGCAAAATTCAATCTGTCTTATGTAGACCGCGATGGCGAGAAGAAGACACCGGTTGTTCTGCATCGTGCAATCCTTGGTTCCCTCGATCGTTTCATGGCATATATTCTTGAGGAGACCAAGGGAAATCTGCCGACATGGCTGGCTCCGGTTCAGGTTCGTGTGATGCCGGTTAAGACAGACAACGAGGAACTGACTGCTTATGCAAAGGAAATCTGCGATGCATTAGAGGCAAAGGATGTCCGTGTAGAACTCGATGACAGATCCGAGAAGCTTGGCTATCGTATGCGTGAAGGACAGGTGCAGAAGGTGCCGTATCTTCTGGTTGTCGGCTTCAATGAGAAAGAAGACAGAACCGTATCCTTCCGTCTGCATGGAGAAAAAGATACCACAGTTCTTCCACTGGATGAGTTTGTGGAGAAGCTTGAGAATGAGATCAAAAATAAGCTGAGAACTCATATCGGGGCTGAAAAATAAATAAAAGCCGATTTGAAACAGTAAAAAATGCGCGCAGCAAAAAGTGGTGCCCCCCTTTTGCTGCGCGCTTTTTTGCAGGAAAATATATTTTTACTTTCATGTTAGAAAGTCGTTGTATTCTGTTCAGAAACTTCCAACTTCCGGATCAACTGGAATTCATGTATAACCATTGCCAGTCCAACTGCAAAAGATAACACATCCGCAACCGGACTCGCATAAAGAATTCCCTTAATTCCCCAGAAACGCGGGAAAAGCAAAAGCAGAGGAAGCAGGAATAAAATCTGTCTTTTCAGATAAAGAAACGTTCCCTTATATGCTTTTCCGATCGAACTGAAAAACGTCGAGGAAATCGGCTGCATAAAATTAAGCCATGTAAACAGCAGGAAAATCCGGAAATAGTTTACACCGAAATCAAAATATTCTTTGCTTCCGCTGCCAAACAGACCGAGGATCTGTCGCGGAAAAATCTGAAACAGCAGAAAGGATACAATGGATACAATGGCACCGACCGTAATCGCCAGACGATACGATTCCTTTACCCGGTTGTACTGTTTCGCACCGTAGTTAAAACTCTGGATCGGCTGGCTGCCCTGTGACAGGCCGATAATCACGGAAAAGTAAAGCTGGTTGACTTTCATGACAATTCCGGAACAGGCAATCGGAATTGACTCTCCGTAAACGGACTGTGCACCGTAATGCTTTAGTAGGTTGTTCATCGTAATCTGCACGATCATCATGGCAACCTGGTTGCTGACAGAAGCCATGCCAAGTGAGCAGATCTGTGCCAGATGGGAAGCATTCGGCCGGAAATGCCCGGAGTGCAGGGTTACTGTGCGGTAGTGTGACAGATAGCAGACCGCAATAATCGCAGAGATGACCTGACCGATCACGGTTGCCGCTGCAGCACCGTACATGCCCCAGTGGAATCCCAGAACAAACACGGCATCCAATACAATGTTGATGACGGCGCCGGAAATGTTTACAAACATCGCCATCTTTTGGGCTGCCGTCTGCACGGATTAAGTGTCCGCTTCCGATCGTAAGAATTAAAAAAGGAAAACCGATCGCCGTCACACGGACGTATTGCCGGGCAAGCGGGAGAACATCTGCAGGGGAACCAAATCCGACCAGCAGAGGATTCAAAAAAATAATTCGGTTATGGCAAAAAAAGAAGGATGCCAACGGTAAGAAGCATTGTGATGGCGTTTCCGACAAAATAGGGAGCTTTTTCTTTTTGCCGGCACCCATGTGAAGGTTGAAGCTTGCCGCACCGCCGATTCCAAACAGAAGTCCAAGTCCTGTGCACATCATGGCAAGTGGGAATGCAATGTTGGTAGCGGCATTGCCGAGTGTGCCGACTGCATTTCCGATAAAAAGCTGGTCTGCAATGTTGTATACCGCACTGACAAGCATGGCGATAATGCTCGGTACGGAAAAGCGCAGAATCAGCGAAGAAATTTTGTCCACGGCAAGTGGATTTTGTTGTTCTGAAGTCATATGTTTCGCCCTTTTCTTATGTTAATATCTGTATTTGCTTTTATATGGCAAACTTATATTATTATAGCTTTTTTCCTTTTTTTTTTTTTCAATGAAGCCGGGCAGCAGAAAAATAAAATGGAAATTTTTGTATTTCTGAAACTTTTATGTGTGATGAATGGTCTAATAGATAGAAACAAAAAAAAGGAAAAAATAAAATGAGTAAACTGAGTAGTGTATTAAAAAGACAGGTATTGCAGTAGCTGCTGCGGCAATGCTGGTGACAATGGGAGCAGGAACGGTGGTTACACAGGCAAAAACAAGTCTGCCGGTTTATAAAGTATCGCTGGCAAAGAAGTATACCAACAACCAGAAGGGCAAACAGATGGAAGCCAGTGTAAAGATTCCGAAAGTGAAAATTACAGGTACAGACGGAAAAGTTATGAAAAAGCGAAAGTGAAAAACTGAATGCTGCAATATCCAGTTATCAGAATAAATTTATCAAAGATTATAAAAAAAAGATGTGGCAGCCATAAAGAAGGGAGAGAAGGGAAATGAGAGCCTTACTTCCGGATATAAGGTTGTAACCGACAACGACAAGCTGTTTTGCCTGCGGATTGATACGGTAATTGCTATGGGCGGCTCCCAGAGTTATGCAAAGATTTTCAGTGTGGATAAAAATCCGGAAAACAAATCACTCTGAAAAATCTGTTCAAAAAGGAAGTGGCTATATTGACCGGATTTCCGACAATATCAAAAAGAACAGATGCGGGCACAGATGAAAGAGAATGCAGATGTTACCTATTTTGTGGACGATGAAAACAATAAGTTCAATTTCAAGTCCATCAGCAATAAGACGAATTTCTATGTCAATGAGAAGGGAGAACTTACCCTTGTATTTGACAAGTATGAAGTAGCACCGGGATATATGGGAATGGTCGAATTTTCCATTCCGACAGGTGAGATTGTAGATATGGTTACAAACGGATATCTGAAATAAAAGGCATATAGAAAAAATGGCTCTGTGGGCAAATCCCACAGAGTCATTTTTTTCTAGTGTGCCGAGCATGGCACTAATCTTACTGGTGAAAGTCCAGTCACGGGTATTTACCGCCAAGTGTAGTGAACCACAAGTCGGTACCAGTAATGGTATGGATGAAGGAAGTGGTGTAACAAAGTTCTTGAGCCTACGTACAGAAACTTGATAAGGCGATTAGGTGGGTAAGGTTGCTAGACAAACCAAAGCCCAAAAAGGTAAACGTAAACCGAAGTTGTAAATCAAGAGGTTGTGGAACGAAAGATTAGCGTCTTACCTCGGGAGACCCTACTCACATACTGAAAGGTATGGTCGAAAAAAGGTTTAGAGAGGGAGTCAGATGGTCATAGTAGGCGAAAGCCGAAGGACTGGAAACGATTTATAGTACGAATCGTTATGTTTAAAATAATACATGAGCCAGAAATTGGACAGGAAAAAGTAGGAACGTAACCGAGATACTGTTTATACTTAGTCAAAAGGATAAGTCAGAGGAGTAACAACAATGGAATTGATTGAAGTGATCTTGTCAAAAAAGAAACAGAGCCTATAAAAAGGTAGTTGCCAATAAAGGTGCGAGTGGTGTTGATGGAGTTACTGTAGAAGAACTGGGAGATTATATAAGGAAGAACAGAGAGAAAAAATCGTTACATCTCTTAGAAACAGAACATATATACCGAAACCAGTCCGAAGAGTATACATTCCGAAAGACAATGGTAAGAAAAAGACCATTGGGAATACCCACAGCACTTGACAGAACTATCCAGCAGGCAATAGCACAGCCTATATCTGATATTTATGAAGAGATATTCAGTGACTATAGTTATGGATTCAGAGCCGGAAGAAGTTGTCATGATGCCATTCGACAGGCATTGGAATACTTGAATGATGGATATGAATGGGTTGTAGATATCGATATTGAGCAGTTTTTCGACAAGGTAAATCACGATAAATTAATTCAGATACTAAGAGAACAAGTAAATGACAGTACCACATTAAATCTGATTCGGAAATATCTGAAAGCAGGTGTAATGGAAAACGGCTTGGAAAAAGCAACTATTACCGGCGTGCCGCAAGGAGGTCCTCTTTCAGTCGTATGTTCAAATGTCTACTTGGACAAGCTGGACAAAGAACTGGAACATAGAGGACTCCGCTTTACAAGGTATGCAGATGATGTATTAATTTTCACTAAAAGTGAAATGGCGGCTAACCGGGTGATGAACTCCATAAGTGATTGGCTGGAACGGAAACTATTTCTAAAAGTAAATGCAACAAAAACGAAAGTAGTCAGACCGATGCGAAGCAAATACCTAGGATTCACATTTCTGAAAAACGGTGGAGAGTGGAAAGTAAAACCTACCAATGAAAAAGAAAAAGAAGCTTAAAAAGAAGCTGTGTGAATATCTGAAGAGAGGGAAAGCAATAGCAAGACCTCTTGTGGTTACAATTAAAAGAGTAAACGAGATTGTACGAGGATGGATAAATTATTTCAGAATCGGGTTGATGAAGCAATTTGTGGAAGAGCTTGGACTGGCTAAGACACAAAATAAGAATGATAGTCATGAAGCAATGGAAGAAGCTGAAAACCATCTACAGAAACCTAAGTTATCTAAACTGGAAGAACCGAAACGGATACAGTCAGGAAGATATTCATAAAGTTGCGAATTCAAGACTTGGGTGGTACAGAAGAAGTGGAATGAACGTAGTAAATTTCATTATCAGCAAAGATTTACTTGAAAATAGGATAAAAGATGGAGCTGGTCTGCTCAATCCCTTATCCTATTACTTAGCAAAAGTTGGAATATAAGTTGTAGAGCCGTATACGAGATCCGTACGTACGGTTCAATGGGAGGGGCGAGATAATTATTCTCCCTCTACCCTATTTTGGTGCAAAGGAAGAGGATGCAATTTCTGATTTTTATGGTATACTGTCTGTAGAAAATAAAATGACGTGAGAGTATACCTATGAAAAACAGGACAAAAGCATTTGATTCCGGAATGGACGGTTATATTTCAAAACCGATGACCATCGATGCATTGTTTACCACATTAGAAGAAGTCTTACATTTATAAAACAGGATGTTTTAAAACAGAAAGGAGTCTGCCATGGATATAACGGGAGTAGGAAGTTCATCATATTTATATGGTTATGGAATTTCAGACAGTGATACAAAGAATGTCACAGGAAAAGAAAATGGCATCGGAAGCGTAGATGAAAACGGGAAACAGAAGGAATGCCAGACCTGTAAAAACCGTAAATATGTCGACGGATCAGATGAAGCAAATGTATCGTTTAAGAGTGCCGCGCATGTTTCCCCGCAGGCTGCATCATCGGCAGTCCGTGCACATGAGGGGGCAGCATGTATCCAATGCCTACAGCAAGGCATCCGAGGAAAAATGGCAGGGTGATTTCGGCATCTGTGCAGATTCATACTTCTATCTGTCCGGAGTGCGGGAGGTCGTATGTGTCAGGCGGAGTGACCAATACGCAGATCAAATACTACAATGAATCAAATCCGTACCAGAAGGATTTAAAGGTAACCGACGGGATAAAGGCACGGGGCGATCATGTGGATATGCAGGTGTAGGGGATTGAAAGCTGACTTGAAAAAAGTAAATTCCAGTGCAAGAGTAAATTCCATCGGCTTTTAAATTTTGCTGATTTTGCAGGAGTTTTTTTAACAAAATCTCTTGCTTTCTGTTATAATTAAGCTAGCTTATCGAAATTTTGTTGTTTTTATGGCATGAAAAACAGGCTACTGGAATTCGGTGTGTCAGACTAAATTCCACCAGCCACATTTAAAAAATGTGAAATGTTTACTTCCAGTCTGACAGCAGATTTCGATCAGTTAATTAGTTACTTCTTAAAGCGTATCAGCTTAGGCGTTAAATTGACTTCATCTGGTGAAATCGGCTTGAGCTGAAAGGCTTTAAGAACATCTTCTCCAAGTGTTTCCAGGGCAGCATCATACGGCGTTTTGCCGTCAAGGCTTTCTCTTGGAGTAGAGTTTATGTGATTCACAATAAGATTGACATCCCATTGGGTTAGAAATTCAAAGGATGTTCCTTTAGGCAATATCATGCGGAGCATGGTATGCGCCTGTTCGATGGTTCTTTGTCCGCTACGCATTGTATCACAGTAATAAATGCTGCTTCTTTGTATGCCAGTAATTCCAGTTTCTAATTCTTCTCGGTTCCCAAATTCAGAGCCACGGTCGGTTAAGATATTTTCAAAAACAGATGTAAATTCATACGTTCCCATACGTTTTTCCAAACGGTTAAATACAGCACGGACGGCACCTTTTGTGCACCGGTTAATAAGAAATGCAAGAAACAGTTTTTCCTCTGTAAAGATCATGGTTAACAGCGTTTTCTGGGAGTCCCTTGATGACTTTACTGTGTCCATTTGTACATAAGAATTTAATTCCAAAGAACAGAAGTCTGCATAGGTTCTGTTGGTAAATACTTCGCGGTCTTTGATCTGTGTTTTGTGGCACTTTCTTGGTTTGAATTTTGCCTGCCTTTTCAGATCCACATTTCTGGCTGTGAACAGGCCCTTATCGATGTATGTGTACATGGAGCGGACAGACATATCCAGTTCCGGATGATTGATCAATCTGATAGGGTGACTGTCCCTGTGCGATCAACGGAGTAACAATCTGGTCTTTTTGGTGCAGCTGATGCCGGGTCATATTTATCCCGGCACGGGAACTACTTAATAATTCGCGGTACTTACGGTCGGCAAAACGGGCATCATAGCGGTATTTATGGGCAATGGTACAATGATTGATTTTCATTGGACAGCCATTACATACATAATGCGCCTTATCAAGTCTGCAGCACCGTTCCTTTTCGAAATCCTTACAGGTTTGGTTGCAGGTTGGACAGGATGTACATTTAATACCGCAGAGCATGATTTTTCCACAGGCATTTGTTTTTTTACAGTGATAGCGGTGTACACAAAAGTTTTTGGCATTGTAGAAAGTTCCTTTGTGGTACCAGTCAGAAAGGCGTCGTGATTTAACCTCTTTTGAGATGGTTGTAGGATCTTTACAAAGGAATGCCGCAATGTCTTTAAAAGTTGCACCTTTGGATAATTCGTTTTCGATGTAGATACGGTCATTAAGTGTTAGATGTTTCTGGTTTCCAGGGATATATTTACTCATGATAATTCTCCTTCTACTGCTGTCAGAAGGAACTTTTACAATAACACTGCTGTATGAAAGAGTAAATATCTACTGTGCAGGACTAAATTCTACCGCCCTGTAGGGCAGTGGAATTTAAAATTTCATTTTAGGTAGGGGATTGAAACATGCAGTTCGTGTTGACTAATTTGTATAACAGCTGATAAAATGATTGGGAAAAAATTACGGCATCTGATTCATTCATCTGCAGAGCATTTGGTGAAAAAAGATACGACGGTAATTGTGTTGAACAATTTTAATATAAATGAATAAAAACTCTGACGGCAAGGATGATCCGAGCAGGAATAGTTAAGAAATAAGGATTTACAGAACCATCTTTCTGACAGATTGCCCGAAAGATGGTTTTTTGCGTTGAAAATAACAGGAGGATAGCATGTTAAAGGTAGCAGTATACGGAAAGGGCGGTATTGGAAAATCCACAGTGACTTCCAATCTTGCAGCAGCTTTTGCAAATATGGGAAAACGTGTCATTCAGATCGGATGCGATCCGAAAGCGGATTCCACCATTAATTTACTTGGTGGTGAGCCACTTCGTCCGGTAATGAATTATATGAGGGAAGAGGACGAGGAGCCGGATGAGCTGGCGCAGATTTCAAAGGAAGGCTATGGAGGAATCCTCTGCATTGAGACGGGCGGACGACACCGGGACTTGGCTGTGCGGGGCGTGGAATTATTGCGACTTTTCAGCTTCTTGAAGACATGGAACTATTCGAACATTATAAACCCGATGTGGTTTTGTATGATGTATTAGGTGATGTTGTGTGCGGTGGATTTGCAGCACCGATTCGTGAGGGATATGCGGATAAGGTTCTGATCGTTACATCCGGTGAAAAAATGGCACTGTATGCTGCCAACAATATTTCCAGTGCAGTCAGAAATTTTGAGGATCGCAGTTATGCCCGGGTATTTGGCATCGTGTTAAATCACAGAAATGTGGAAAATGAGAAAGAAAAAGTACAGGCATTTTCAGAAAAGATCGGGGTGCCGATTGTGGGAGAAGTGCCGCGAAGTAATGAAATTATTCACTGGGAAGAGCAGGGAAAGACTGTGATCGAAGGAGATCCGGCCTCTGAAATCAGCAGATGTTTCTTTGATCTTGCCACATTGTTATGGAAAGAAGAGGAAAACGCATGAGACAGGAAGCATATTTTTTGTACGGTAAAAGAGCTGGATGAGCTTGGAAAAAATAACATTCCCAGACAGCTTATTTCCCATACACATCTGATCTACAGTTCCCCTGCAACGCTGGCATTCAATTCTCCGGGAGCAGAAGGATTTGGTGTCAAACGTGCAGGTCTGGCGGTTCCGGATTCTGTTATGTTGATCGTGTCTCCGGGATGCTGTGGCCGCAATACCTCGGTGCTTAGTTCGATGCGGGCCTATCAGGACCGTTTTTATTATCTGTTGATGGATGAGACGGATATTGTGACCGGAAGGCACCTGAAAAAGATCCCTAAGGCAGTAGCGGAAATATGCGAAGGACTTAAGAAAAAAGCCGTCTGTTGTGATGATATGTATTACCTGTGTGGATGCGCTGCTTGGCACGGATATGGAGCGTGTCTGTCACAAGGCAGAGGAATATGCAGGGGTTCCGGTAAGGCCATGTTATATGTATGCACTGACCAGAGAGGGCAGAAAACCACCGATGGTGCATGTGCGGCAGTCCGTTTATTCGTTGCTGGAACCGAAAAAGAAAAAAAGGAAACGTGGTGAATTTACTGGGATATTTTTCACCACTTACGTATGACTGTGAGCTGTATGATCTGCTTCATGGGGCAGGAGTAAAAACAATCCATGAGATTTCCAGGTGCAAGGATTATGCACAGTATCAGACCATGTCGGAAGCAAATTTTAATTTGGTACTGCATCCGGAAGCGCGCTTTGCGGCAGAGGATTTTCATGACCGGCTGAAAATTCCATATATCGAGCTGCGCAGATTATATCAGATCGATAAAATTGCCAGTCAGTATCGTGCCTTTGCCGCTGCACTGGGTGTGGAATTTGAGGATGAAATACCGCGTAAGGCAGCAGAGGAGGCGGTAGAAAAATTCCGGAAAATACATCCGGATGCAGTATTTGCCGTCGGAGAATGGATGAACGGAGATCCGTTCGAACTGGCACTTGCATTGGTACACTATGGATTTCGTGTGTCGGAGATTTATGGAACATTATCCGGTGAAAACTTTGTCTATGTAAAACAACTGGCAAAAATCAGTCCGGATACGAAAGTTTTTTCCAATCTGGAACCGACCATGCTGTATTATGACAAAAGTCAGTCCGGCGTCAATATGACCATAGGAAAAGATGCCGGCTATTATCATAAAGAATGTTCCAATGTGCTCTGGAATGAAGAACGGCAGCCATACGGTTATGCCGGTGTGCGCAGACTGTTTGAGGCATTGGCGGAGGTATAACACAATGAGAGGACTGAGAAAATATCTGACACCATTTGCACCGGATCAGTCAGGTGCGGTGTCTGTATTATATGAATTTGGCGGTATTATCGTCATTTGCGATGCCGGTGGTTGTACCGGAAATATCTGTGGATTTGATGAGCCGCGGTGGTTTGAGAGCAAAAGCGCACTGTTTAGTGCAGGGCTTCGCGATATGGATGCAATTCTCGGCCGTGATGACAGGCTGGTGGCAAAGCTTGCAGATGCCGTGACAAAACTGGATGCAAAGTTTGCAGCAATTATCGGGACGCCGGTTCCGGCCGTTATCGGAACGGATTACCATGCCTTAAAGCGTATGACGGAGAAAAAAGTGGATCTGCCGATTCTGACTGTGGATACGGATGGAATGGAATTGTATGACAAGGGGGAAGAAAAAGCCTGGAAGGAACTGTTTTTGGTATTTGCAGGTGAAAAAGAAGACGTGATTTTGGGCAGAATCGGGATACTTGGCATGACACCACAGGATATCAGTGATCTGCGTGCAGCAGACCGTATCCGGGAGCATTTTGCGGCAGAAGGAAAAAACTGCTGTCTGCTTTGGAATGGGAAATGGACTTGATGATGTAAAATCGGTTTCCAATGTGGAAAAAAAAATATCGTGGTATCGCCGGCTGCTTTAGAGGCAGCGAAATATCTGGAACGAACATATGGAACACCGTACGAGACAGGCTATCCGCTGGTGGATGAACTGGTTTACGATATGGATTATCATGGGAAAAAAGGTACTTATTGTACAGCAGCAGGTGATCGGATCTGCAATCCGGGAAGAGATACAAAAAAAAGCAAAGGATGCACAGGTGACAGTTGCAAGCTGGTTTATGATAAAAGCCAGAGCTTTGCAGTGACACAGATCTGCATCTGCGGGATGAAGAAGATTATATAAGGCTGGTGGAAAACATGGAGTATGATGTGATTTACGCTGATCCATGTATGAAGCGTATGACACCGGAATTTGACGGAATCTTTGTGGATACGATACATTTTGCGGTGTCGGGGCATCTTGCAGAGATGAGATAACAGTTGCCGGTTGTCTTGTAAGATGTGACCCGCAATAAGGGAGTGTACGATTGGAGAAAAGTGTGTATAAGAATGAGATGACCTGGCGCATCCGGGTATACGGTATCGTTCAGGGTGTTGGTTTCCGGCCAACGGTAAGCCGCCATGCGACAAACCATGGAATTTACGGAACTGTTTGCAATAAAAGGACCCTATGTGGAAATTTATGCACAGGGGACAAAAAGAACAGATTGAAGGATTTTTAAACAGTCTGAAAGAACATCCACCGAAGCGTGCGGCTGTTTTGAAGATAAATACAGAGAATATCACCGCAGATACAACAGAACAGTTTGAACATTTTGACATTATCGAAAGTGAAAAAAAAAAGGGGAAATCTTTTATTTCCCCGGATATTGCAATCTGCGATGAGTGCAAGGAAGAAATGTTTGACCCGAAAGACGACGGTATCTGCATCCGTTTATCAACTGCACCTGCTGTGGACCAAGGCTTACGATTCTGGATGCTCTGCCGTATGACAGGGAACGCACAAGTATGAAAGAGTTTCCGATGTGCCTGGACTGTGCAAAAGAATACACGGATGAGAAAACCAGGCGGTATGACGCGCAGCCGGTGTGCTGCAACCAATGTGGACCACAGGTGTATCTGATCGGCAGACCCGAGCGGGGACGTGCCGCAATTACATATACACGCCGGCTTATTCGTGAAGGCAAAATTGTAGCAATCAAGGGAATCGGAGGGTTTCATCTGTGCTGTGATGCTACAAATGAAGAAGTGGTCTGCCGTCTTAGAACATTAAAAAACCGCCCGGCCAAGCCCTTTGCAGTTATGGCAAAAGATGAATCGGTTGTAAAACGGGAATGTGTGGTGACGCCGGAGCAGGAGGCGATTCTTACCGGACATCAGAAACCGATTCTGTTACTGGACAGACGAAGCGATGGCGGGCTGGCATCTTCGGTGGCACCTAACAATCCAAAAGTTGGTGTGATGCTTCCATATGCACCGGTGCAGTTATTGATTTTTCAGTATGATGATGGTATCGAGATGCCGGATCTTCTGGTGATGACCAGTGGAAATACTTCCGGTGCACCGATCTGTCGTGAGGATGAGGAAGCTGTTGCCGAATTATCCCATTTGTGTGATGCGATGCTGTCACATAACCGCAAAATCAGGATACGGGCAGATGATACGGTGATGGATTTTTACAGAAATGAACCGTACATGATCCGGCGTTCCAGAGGCTATGCACCGCTGCCGTTTATGACAAAAGCAGACTGGAAAGGACAGGTGCTCGCGGTTGGCGGGGAATTGAAAAATACCTTTTGCATAGGTGTGGACAACAGGTTTTATCCGTCACCATATGTGGGAGATCTGGAGGACTTAAGAACGGTAAAGGCATTGCAGGAGACAATACACCGGTTTCAGACATTGCTGGAAGTAAAGCCACAGGCTGTGGTCTGTGATCTGCACCCAAAATACAATTCTACGGTTGTAGCGGAAGAACTTGGATATCCGGTGATAAGAGTGCAGCATCATTATGCACACATATTATCGTGTATGACAGAAAATGACTGTCATGATCCGGTCATCGGAGTCGCTTTTGACGGAACCGGATATGGAACGGATGGCACGATCTGGGGCGGAGAGATCCTGCTGGCGGATTATGGGAATTTTACAAGATTCGGAAGTATTACCCCGTTTTTACAGATGGGGGGCGATGCTTCTGCAAAAGAGGGCTGGCGTATTGCGGTCTCTATGATTTACGGATATACGAAAGATCGCAAAAAGGGCATGGGAGATCATGGAAACACTGGGTCTTTGCAGCGAACAGGAAAGCAGGGTACAGTTCACCATGGCAGACCGGAAGATTAATGCGGTGGCTTCAACCAGTGCAGGACGGCTTTTTGATGCCGTCAGTGCGATACTCGGGATCAGGCGCAGGTCAGGATTTGAAGGGGAAGCATCGACGGCATTGCAGTTTGCAGCAGAGGCATACGAGCAGCAGAACCTCTCAAATATCTCACAGGAGCAAAAAGGAAAATAAGGATATACTGCTGCATGAAACAAAAGAGCGTTTCGTTTTTAAATACACAGATGTTGGTGCAGCAGATTACAGAAGCAAAAATGCGGGGCGAAGACACCGGGATGCTGGCATATCGGTTTCATCAGGTACTGGCAGAAATGATTACAGCTGCCTGTATCAAAGCAAAAGAAAGCAGTGGCAGGGATAAAGTTGCCTTAAGCGGTGGCGTATTCCAAAACCGGTTACTGCTGCGTCTGACAGAAGAACGACTGTTACAGGAAGGATTCGAAGTGCTGCGGCACCGTATGATTCCGCCGAATGACGGAGGAATTGCAATCGGACAGGCAGCATATGGGATGTATCAATTACAGAAATAGGAGGATAAAAAAGATGTGTATAGGTTTATCAGCTAAGGTAGTCAAAATCAGTAATGGCACGGCGGTCATTGATGCAGGTGGTGCCAAAAGAGAGGTTTCTTCCCCAGCTTCTGGAAGATCTGGAGCCGGGAGATTATGTTATGGTGCATGCAGGTGTAGCAATTGCAAAAAATCACCGATGAGGACGACAGTGAAACCGAGCAGCTCATGGAGGAATTTTTATAATGAAAACAGCCAGAGAGATCATTGAAAATTATGATGGCCGGATGTGCGGATCATGGAAGTGTGCGGTACGCACACATGAGATTTTCCGGCTGGGAATCCGTAAACTGCTGCCAAAACAGGTAGAATTGATTTCCGACCGGGATGTCCGGTATGTGTAACACCGGTTAGTTTTATAGATGAAGCTATTTATCTGGCATTGGAAAAAGGAGTTACAATCTGTACATTTGGTGATCTGGTGCGAGTGCCGGGAACCAATATGAGCCTTGCGGGAGCCAGAGAACAGGGAGCGAAAATCCATGTTGTGTATTCTCCGGCAGATGCCGAAAAATATGCCGGAGAACATCCGGATGAGCAGGTGACATTTCTGTCGGTCGGATTTGAGACAACGACACCGGCAGGATGTCTTTCCGTAAAGGCAGCAAGAGAAGATGGACTGGATAATTACTCTATATTGGTGGCAAACAAAACCATGCCTCAGGCGTATGAGGCATTAAAGGACAGTGCAGATGTATTTTTATATCCGGGACATGTCAATGCCATTACGGGAACACGTCTTTGCGAAGCTCTGACCGAAGAAGGGGTCAGCGGTGTTGTGGCAGGATTTACGGCAAAAAGAACTGATGACAGCACTGGCGGTTGCGCTGGTAAAATTCCAGGAAGGAAAGCCATTTTTTGTAAACTGCTATCCGCGAGTGGTGACACAGGATGGAAGCAGGGAGGCACAGCAGCTTCTTGTAGATGAGATGATGGAAGCTTGTGACTGCGAATGGAGAGGGCTGGGTGTTATTCCGAAATCCGGCATGAAATTAAGACAGGAGTGGAGGAGTTCGATGCACGTCTCAAATATCAGATGCCGAAAATTGAAGGAAAACCAAATCCGGCCTGCCGCTGTGGCGATGTACTTCAGGGAAAATGCAAACCATCCGATTGTAAAGTATTCGGAAAAGGCTGTACACCGCAGCATCCGATCGGCGCCTGCATGGTGTCCGGTGAGGGAGCCTGCTCTGCATATTATCAGTATTCATAAGAAAGAAGGAAAAACATCATGGAAAATAAAAAAAACAGTAACGATGGCACATGGTGCCGGTGGAAAGCAGACATCCGAATTGATTGATCAGGTGTTTAAGGCGCATTTTGTAAACAATGATCTGACGGCAGATGATGCAGCAGTATTAGTTCCGCCGGCAGGAAGAATGGCAGTATCTACAGATGGGTTTATTGTATCTCCGGCATTTTTTCCGGGGGGAAATATCGGCAAACTGTCTATCTGCGGAACGGTAAATGATCTTGCCTGTATGGGTGCAAAACCGCTTTATCTTACCTGCGCTTTTGTAATTGAAGAGGGATTTCCAATGGACAAACTCGAAGAAATCGCAGCTGCCATGGAAAAAACAGCAAAAGAGGCCGGAGTACATATTGTATCGGGAGATACAAAGGTTGCCGGAAAAGGACAGGTGGATGGAATTTTTATCACCACGACCGGAATGGGGGAGATCGAAGAAGGAGTGACCGTCGGCGGAGAACTGGCAAAGCCCGGAGATGCAATCATCGTAACCGGTGATATCGGACGGCACGGATGTACGATCCTGTTAGAGCGGGAAGATTTTGGCATCGATGCGGATGTGACCAGTGACTGTGCACCTTTTGTGGAAGACCGTAAAGGCAGTCATGGATACCACACACAAACCTGCATGTGATACGTGATGCGACCAGAGGCGGCGTCGGAACAGTCCTGTATGAGATCGCAGGTCAGAGCAGCGTAGGCATCCGTTTAAATGCAGAGGCTGTTCCGGTACGGCCGGAAGTAAAGGAGTCTGCGGGATGCTTGGACTTGAGCCTTTATATCTGGCATGCGAAGGAAGACTTGTCATCATGGCACCAAAGGAAGAGGCAGAGGGCATTGTAGAAACATTGAAAAAATGTCCATATTCCGCAGATGCAGCTATTATTGGTGAAGTGATCGCAGAGGAAACCGGGAAGAGTTATAATGGAGACGGAAATCGGCACACAGGCACTGCTTCCACAGCCGGGGGGAGAGCTTTTACCAAGAATCTGTTAACAGGAGGAGTCAGGACATGGAAACCAGAGTGGCAGTTATTTCAATTATTGTAGAACAGGAGGATGCCATTGAAGAATTAAATATCCTTCTTCATGAAGCACGTCAGTACATTGTAGGCAGAATGGGCATACCATACCGCGCAAAAGGAATCAGCATCATAAGCATTGTCATTGATGCACCACAGGACACGATCAGTGCACTTTCCGGAAAAATCGGACATTTAAAAGGCGTATTCGCAAAGACTGCATATTCGAATGTCATTACTCCGGCAGAAGGGGGAACACAGGATTGATCAGGATAGCAGTATATGGAAAAGGCGGAATCGGAAAATCCACTACCGTTTCAAATGTAGCGGCTGCATTGGCAGAAATGGGGCTTAAGGTGATGCAGATCGGATGCGATCCGAAAGCAGATTCTACCATATTGCTTCGTCATGGAGAGGCTGTGCCGGCCGTGCTCGACTTATATAATGAGAAAAAGCAGGCGTTGCAGCTGGAGGATATGATACGCATTGGGTATAACGGTGTTATCTGTGTGGAGGCCGGTGGACCGACACCGGGACTTGAGCTGCCGGCCGTGGTATCATCACGGCACTGGAAAAGTTAAAAGAGCTTGGCGCATATGATGTATACAAACCGGATGTGGTTTTATATGATGTACTCGGAGATGTGGTATGCGGTGGATTTTCCATGCCGATGCGGGGCGGTTATGCGGACAAAATATTTATTATTACCTCCGGGGAAAACATGGCAATTCATGCAGCTGCAAATATTGCCATGGCAGTGGAAAATTTTAAAAACCGTGGATATGCCGGGCTTGGCGGACTCATTTTAAATCGCAGGGATGTCCCGCGGGAAGAGGAAAAAAGTGGCAGAACTGGCAGACGATTTTCACACAGCTGTTATTGGTACACTATCACACAGCGGGCAGGTGGCACTGGCAGAGGAGCAGAAAAAACATTGATGGAGTGTTATCCAACAGGTGAAATGGCAGACGAATACCGTGCGCTTGCCATGCAGATGTATCGCATATGCGGTGGCATTCTGGAAGCGAAAAGCGATAAGGTAAGGTCCGGATATATACAGGAGGAAGCGTAATGTTACGTCGTGTGGGGGAAACCGTTGATTCGAAAGATGCTGTGGTAAAAATAAAAGATGCCTCATTTCCAACACCATTTGTTTCGGCACTAGAGTATAATTCGCCGGTGCATGGCAACTGGAATATTGTGCATACGGGAATGCAGGTTCCGGAATCTATCCAGATCTATGTCTGTGCGGATAACTGTATGCGTGGTGTTGTACTGACTGCGGCAGAAATGAATGCAGCAGACCGTTTTTTCTTTTGTTCTTGTGGAGGAGCAGAATCTGCTAAGCGGCAATCTGGAGGATATTACCATCGAGGGTGTGACGGATGTGTTGAATAAACGGAAGGTACCATCCTGAGGCGGTTCTGCTTTTTACCGTTTGTCTGCATCATTTTGTGGGAAGTAATCTGAACTATATTTACAGGGAACTGGAGCATCGTTTTCCTGACATCTGCTTTATCCGCTGTTATATGGACCGATTATGCAAAAAAAAACATGGACTGACACCGACCAGAAGCTGCGGAAAGCAATGTATGATCCTCTTTTTGGGCTGTGAGCCGGACGCTAAAACAGTATCTGTCTTTGGCAGTGATTTTTGTTCTGGATGAGAACAGTGATATTAAGCGTCTGTTAAAACGATATGATTATAAGGTGCTGGAACTGCCCGGATGTAAACCTGGCAGGAACTGTTGGATATGAGTGGAAAATACGGATGGAGGCACAGGCAGGCCGCCTGGGACGAAAATCTCTGTATCTGCCCGGCAGTTTTGACTATGATGAGATCAGAAAGCAGTTAAAGCAGCTGACCGATGCACTCGGACTGCCGGAACTGACAGAAGATGAGCTGGCCCGCGAGCAGGAGTCCTGTGAGGAGGCTCTGGCAAAAAGCAAAAAAAATCTGATCGGGGGATATGCCGGTCACTCTGGATTATCTGTATCATCCAAGACCACTTGGACTGGCAAAACTGCTTCTGACACATGGCTTTTTTGTGTGAAAAGCTGTTTATCTGGACAGTATCAGTCCGGAAGAAAAAGCAGATTTTTTTTTTCTGGCTGCAGGAGCATGCACCGGAACTTGAGCTGATCGCAACGATTCAGGTGAAGATGCGTGTACTGCCAAGAGGTGCAAGCGGGGAAGTGCTGGCAATCGGACAGAAAGCGGCCTATTTTGGCCGAAGCCGTCACTTTGTCAATCTGGTACAGGGAGAAGGTCTGTATGGATTTGACGGTATTCGAAGAACCGCAGAGCTGATGATGGATGCATATCTCAATGAAAAGGATACAGAAAAACTTGTTGTACAAAAAAGGATGGGGGTGTGAGTGCTGTCTATGAGACAATCTTATCGAATGATACCGGTTTATACGGCCGATGTGTCAGGGGTCTGTTCTGCACTGTATGAACTTGGCGGAATGACAGTTATGCATGATCCTTCCGGATGCAACTCTACTTACAATACGCATGATGAAATCCGCTGGTACGATCAGGACAGTCTTATTTTTATCTCGGGACTTACAGAAATTGACGCGATTATGGGGAAATGACAGAAAATTTATTACGAACGGGATGAATGATTATGTGTATGGAGCGGGCATTGCACTCGAAGAAATCGCAAAGCGGTTTGTCAGAGAACCGGACAGGCAGGAGAATAGAGATCCCTCTTCGCGCACGGTAAATCTGTTAGGTGTGACACCACTTGATTTCGGACCACAGAAAAATGTAGAAACCTTAAAAAGAGAATCTGCAGAAATACGGATGGCAGGTTATGTCTGTGTGGGGCGATGGGCGATGATTTGAAAACGTTGCAAAGATCAGCGGAGGCAGACGTTAATCTGGTTGTTTCGGCAGTAGGACTCCGTGTGGCAAAGATACTCTGGGGAGAAGTATAAAATACCATATGTGATCGGAACACCAAACGATTGGCTGGCAGAAGATATTTCAAATGCACTGGAGCGTGCAGCCACACGGCAGGCAGAGCCGGCGGTTGTATATTTGCAGAACCGCATGCAGCAGGAGGCAGATATTACGCTGGTCGGAGAACCTGTCACTATGGGATCATTAGCAGCAGGGATTGAAAAAGATATGGTCGTGCCGCCCGCGTACTGTGTCCGTTAAAGGAATGTGCGGATTTGCTCGGTGAAAAGATAAAATGGTGCTTGGAGAGGAAGCAATGGAAGAGGCACTTAAAAGTGCAGGGATCATTGTGGCAGATCCTCTGTATCGTCCGATCTGTCCGGGGACAGTATTTTTTATGAATTACCGCATGTGGCATTTTCGGGAGAATATATTTTTGAGAATACTATTGTCAGGATGCAAATTGCAATCTGCGATGATGAAAAATCTATAGGCTTGATATTAGAAGAAAAATAAAGAAATTATTGCCGGATGCAGTGATAGAAACATATTTATCGGGTGATGAACTGATTGCAAGTGGTTGTAAGCCGGGTATGCTCTTTTTTTGGATATCCAGATGCCTGGAAAGAATGGGATGGAAACGGCAAGGATTCTGCGTCAGAAGGATGACGAAGTGGACGTTGCTGCATAAACCAGTTGACAGATTCCTTTCGGAAGTATAATATAAAGACAAATTTCATAGGATATAAAAAACAAAGGGCGATGTTGTTCAGACACTGCCCCTTTTTTTTATTCGAAAACAGGAGGGATGAGGTTATGGAAAAGTTAAATGATGTGATTACAGCAATTGACGATTTTGTCTGGGGACCGGTCATGCTGATTCTGCTTGTGGGGACCGGAATTTTCCTTACGATCCGCACGCGGTTTCTGACATGGAGAAATCTCGGTTATGCACTCAAAAGTACGTTAAGCAAAGAGGCGCGGACGAAAAGCCGTGGCGAGGGCGATGTGTCTCCGTTTTCGGCACTGACCACAGCACTTGCCGCCACAATCGGAACGGGCAACATTGTGGGGGTTGCGACGGCGATGGTTTCCGGTGGCCGGGAGCTTTGGTCTGGATGTGGATCTCTGCTGCATTTGGTCTGACGTCGAAGTTCAGTGAATGTATGCTGGCGATCAAATACCGTGAGATCAATGCCAAAGGGGAGATGAGCGGCGGCTGGGTGGAATGTACACGATGAAAAAGGCACTGAAGAATAAAAAGATTTGGAGCGGTTCTTGCGTGGTTATTTGCACTCTTTGCTGTGATTGCTTCGTTTGGAATCGGCAATATGACACAGGGAAATTCGATTTCCGGTGCATTACATACGACATTTCATGTGCCGACCCATCTGACCGGAATTGTGATTACGGTGCTTGCCCTGCTGATCATTGTCGGCGGTATCAAATCCATTTCAAAGGTTTCTTCGGTGGTCGTTCCGCTGATGGCGTTTTTTTATGTGATCTGTGGCGTTATTGTCATTATCGGAAATATTTCGAATCTGCCGGCAGGCATTTTGATGATTTTTCAGATGGCATTTTCGGTAAAAGCGGTAGGCGGCGGTCTGTGCGGAACGATTGTCGCTTCCATGATGAATGCAATGCGTTATGGTGTGGCAAGAGGTGTATTTTCCAACGAAGCCGGTATGGGATCTGCGGCAATTACGGCAGCGGCTGCAACGACGGATAACCCGGTGCGTCAGGGATATATCAATATGACGGGAACCTTCTGGGATACGATTGTTGTCTGTACGATTACAGGACTTGCGATTGCCTCTTCCGGTGTCCTTGGCATGACCGATGCTGCCGGGAATATGCTGACCGGTTCGGATGTTACAATCGCGGCATTTGAGACGGTTCTGGGATCGGCCGGGGGCTGGCTTGTGACAATCGGGATTACATTGTTTGCGTTTTCTACAATACTCGGCTGGGAATATCACGGGGAAAAAGCATTTGAATATCTGCTGGGAACGCACCAGTTTAATATGGTATACCGCCTTGTTTTTTCCTTTGTTGTGTATTTCGGATGTACACAGACACTGAATCTGGTATGGAGTTTCTCGGATATTGCCAATGCGCTGATGGCAATCCCGAATCTGATCTGTATGCTCCTGCTCAGTGGTGAAATTGCAAAGGATATTCGGGAGTTTCAGAAAGAAATTCATAAATATAATTAAAAAATGTAAGGTTATTCTTTGCTATCAGCCCGAAGCGTAGTATAATGTAGTTATCTGAATTTTATAGACATGGAGGTTAGGAAATTATGCAGATGGAACAGCTACGCAAAGATATGATGGCAGCGATGAAAGCGCGCGACAAGGAACGGAAGGATGCAATTTCGTCTCTGGTTTCGGCAGTGAAGAAAAATGCCATTGATGCCGGATGCAGAGATGACATTCCGGAGGATATGGTCAATGCCACAATCATGAAGGAATTAAAGACCGTTCAGGAACAGATCGATTCCTGCCCGGCAGACCGTACCGATTTGCTGGAGGAGTACAGAAAAAAACGTTATGACATTATGAAAGAATATGCACCGAAGATGCTTTCGAAAGAGGAAGTGACTGCGATTGTTAAGGAAAAGTTTGCAGATGTGATTGCAACGAAGAACAAGGGACAGATCATGAAGACGATTATGCCGGAGCTGAAAGGAAAGGCAGACGGAAAGGTGATCAATGAAGTTGTTACAGAGATGTGCAACGTATAAAGGAGAAGAAACATGAGATTGTATATGCCGACGAAGGTATTTTTTGGCAGCGGTTGTGTTTCGGAAAACGGTGCAGAGTTAAAAGCATTAGGAAGCAGAGCCATGATTGTGACGGGAAAACATTCCAGCCGCATCAATGGTTCGCTTGCAGCAGTTGAACAGGCATTGCAGGCAAACGGGCAGACCTATGTGATTTTTGATGAGATCGAAGAGAATCCTTCTGTGGAGACCGTGGCTGTGGCAGCGGGCATTGCAGTAAAAGAACAGGTGGATTTCTTTGTGGCTGTGGGAGGCGGTTCTCCGATGGATGCGTCCAAGGCGATTTCGCTTCTGGCAGCGAATCCATCGGCAATCGATCATGCAGAGGAGCGTCTTTATCATCCGGAGCCGATGCAGGGCTATCCGGTTGCAGCAGTCCCGACCACATCCGGTACGGGATCGGAAGTGACGCCTTATGCGATTCTGACACGGCACGACTTACATACCAAGCAGTCAATCGCACACAAATGGTTTGCGGATCTGGCATTTGTGGATGCCGGATATTTAAAGACTTCTTCTTATGAGAATATGGTCAGCACCTGTGTGGATGCGCTGGCACATCTGATTGAGTCATATCTGAATACTAATGCAAATGCATATAACCGGATATATTCAGCGGAAGGTCTTCGGATCTGGGGCAGTGCAAAGGAATACCTGCTTTCTTCCGGGATTAAGATTCCGGATGAAGGATACGAAACATTCATGCATGCATCGGTTGTGGCAGGTATGGCGATTGCACATACCGGTACCAGTATTCCGCACGGATTAAGTTATCCGGTCACATATGAGCTTGGCATTCCGCATGGAAAGGCAGTCGGATTTTTCCTGCCGGGATTTTTGCGTTTTTACAATAATCAGAAGCGGGTGGCAGAGGTGCTTGAGCTGCTTGGGTTTGAGAACCGGGCTGAATTTATCGCCTATCTGGACAAGCTGCTGGGCAAACCACAGATCCCGGAGGAACTGTGGGAGGAGGATGTGCAGAAACTGTTGCAGAATCCTGCCAAGTTAAAGAACTATCCGTTTGAGATGACGGAAGAAATTCTGAAAAAATATCTAAACAAATGAGAACCCGTTTGAGGAGGAAACTTATATGATACAAAAGTTGATTGAAAAGTTAAATAAGAAGAGATTAAAAAGAACGAATTTCTTCTGCAATTGTGATGGTGGCCCTGATTGTTAGCATTTCCGGTGTTGTGGGAGCCGTATCCGGAATTGTGGTCAGCAACCGCTATAATTATGCATTGAAAAATTATGGTTTTTCACAGGGTGATATCGGCAAGATGATGATTACGTTTGCCGATACGAGAAGTTATCTGCGTGCTGCGATCGGATATCAGGATGAAAACCTTGTGAACAGCTGCGTAGAAAATTATGAGAAAGAAGAAAGAATCCTGCCAGCAGTACACCAAAGAGGTAAAAAATACGGTTTCATCTGCGGATGAGGAGAAAATTTATAATAGTATCACAGAAAAACTGAACGATTATTTTGACACCTGTGATGCTGTACTGGAAAAAGGAAAGAATACACAGGATATTGATGCGCGCCATGAAGCACAGCAGATGGCACAGGATCAGGTGGCACCGATCTATGAGGAGATTTATCAGGATATGGTGAAACTGATGGATGCAAATACCGAGCATGGAGATAAGTTAGAGAAAATTCTTACAATGGTAGAATTGATCACACTTATTGCAATTATTGCGGTTATTGCACTTGCAATTTTTGCAGCCCGCCGGATCGGCAGAGTGCTTGCACAGAATATTGTTGATCCTTTGGATCAGCTGGGTGCCCGTTTTGATACATTTGCAAAGGGGGATCTCTCCAGCGAATTCCCGGAGATGACATCAGAGGATGAAATTTCCGAGATGGTAATTGTTGCGCGCGAGATGGCAAAGAATCTGGCCGCTGTTATTCAGGATGTCAACCACCGTATGGATCTGATGGCTCACAATGATTATACCGGTGTTTCCAAAATTCCGGAGAAATATATGGGTGAGTTTGCGGCAATGAATGATGCAATCCATGTCATGAACACCGATATGAATGAGACGATGCACCGGATTGAGGAGGCTGCTTCCCAGGTATCTGCAGGTTCTACCAATCTGGCAGAGGGATCACAGACACTGGCAGAGGGATCTACCGATCAGGCAGGTGCAGTGGAAGAACTTCTGGCATCCTTTGCCAATATCACAGAAGGGGTTGAGCACACACATGAGAGTGCACAGGCTTCTTACGAATTATCTGTAAAATATGCACAGGAAGCAGATAAGACACAGAAGGAAATGAATGCAGTTACCGAAGCAATGAAGAGAATCAGCGATATGTCCAAGCAGATTGAGACAATCATCGGACAGATCGAGGAGATCGCGGAGCAGACGAACCTGCTTGCCCTGAACGCATCCACCGGCAAGGGGCTTTGCCGTAGTTGCATCCCAGATCGGAAAACTTGCGGATGAGAGTGCACAGTCTGCAGTCAATACCCGTGAGCTGATTATGAACTCTATTCAGGAAATCGAAAACGGCAATCAGGCAGTTGATGTGACTTTCCAGACGATTATTTCTCTTGTAGAGGGAATCAATGAAGTGGCAAAGAAATCCCAGGAACTGGCACAGCTTTCCGAGACACAGGCAGAGCAGATCAAGCAGGCAGAGTCCGGTGTAAACCAGATTTCCGAGGTTGTACAGAGCAACGCGGCAATCGCAGAGGAATCTTCCGCAACCAGTCAGGAGCTTTCTGCAGAGTCTGATTCTCTGAATGATCTGGTGCAGCAGTTTAAGTTAAAATAGTGATACAAAATAAAGGTATAAGAGAGGAATAATCTGGAAAATGGATACGTCGATTTTTATCGGAACATGGTGGTCACTGGTGCCGCCTCTTCTGGCAATCATACTGGCACTTGTCACCAAGGAAGTATACAGTTCCCTGTTTATTGGAGTGGCGGTCGGAGCACTGTTATATACCGGATTTCATCCGTGGAATGCATTCAATGCCCTGTTTTCGATTATGAAAGACAGCATGAATCTGAATATTCTGATTTTTGATGTGCTGCTTGGAATGATTATTGTATTGATGTCAAAATCAGGAGGCTCAGCTGCTTATGGAAGATGGGCCGGCAGCAAGATCAGGTCAAAAAAGAGCGCAATGCTGGCAACCACAGGACTTGGAATGCTGATTTTTGTGGATGATTATTTCAATTGTCTGACCGTCGGATCTGTGATGCGTCCGGTAACTGACCGCTACAAAGTATCCCGCGCAAAACTGGCATATATCATTGATGCGACCGCTGCGCCGGTCTGCATCATTGCGCCGATTTGCAGCTGGGCGGCAGCCGTCAATTCGTATGTTCCGAAAGATGCCGGGATTACGGGATTTCAGCTGTTTCTGCGAACAATTCCGTACAATCTCTATGCGATTCTGACGATTGTCATGGTATTTTTTGTGATTATTGCAGGTTTTGATTTCGGACTCATGAAAAAACATGAGGAGAATGCTGCAAAAGGAGATCTGTTTACCAGCGGCGGGGAAGAGTTTGAAAAGGTTAAGGAAGAAGATATTTCTTCCAACGGAAAAGTGATTGATCTGCTTCTTCCGGTGATTGTTCTGATCGGTTCTGCAATTGGTGCCATGATCTATACCGGATTTCTGGGCGGTGCGACCGATGTGGTCAGTGCATTTGCAGGATGTGATGCGGAGACCAGCCTGATTTTTGCAACCATGGTCACGGTCTTTGTCATGCTGTTTTTGTATCTTCCGCGAAAGGTGGTTACGTTTAAAGGATTTATGGACAGTTTTGTGGAAGGCTTTAAGCTGATGATCCCGGCGATCGGAATACTGATATTTGCCTGGACCTTTAAAGGGAATGGGAGATGCTCTGCAGATTGGTACATTTGTGGAATCCACGTTGGAACGAGTGCTTCTGCAAGCCTGTTCCTTCCGGCTGTTTTGTTTGTTGTTGCAGTGTTCCTTGCGTTTTCTACCGGAACAAGCTGGGGAACATTTGCGATTCTTGTTCCGATTGCAATCGCCATGTTTCCGGGGGCAGATCATCTGGAAATGATGATCATTGCGGTTTCCGCAGTGCTGGCAGGTGCCGTCTGCGGGGATCATATTTCACCGATTTCGGATACAACGGTTATGTCTTCGGCCGGCGCGCAGAGTAACCATATCAACCATGTGACAACGCAGATGCAGTATGCAGCGGTTGTTGCTGTGGTATGTATCATTGGTTATATCATTGCAGGACTGGTACAGATCTGGTGGGTAGCACTTGGCATCAGCCTCATGCTCCTGCTTGCTGTTCTTACCTTTATAAAAAAGAGGTCGGGGGAGCAACCGCGAAAAGACAGCAGGTATATAAGAATCAGGACAGAAGCCCCAAAACAAAGAAAGGAGCAGGCGAGGAAACCTGCTCCTTCTTAGTTACTTAAAGGAAATTGAGTAACTGAGTAGTTAATTAGATAATTGTTTAATAAAATTGAACTACATACTCATTTGCGTACGTGCATGCTATATTTAAATAACACCATTCAATACTTACATTATACCGTGTTATTCGGATTTTGCAATACCTATTTTGAAATTTTTGGAATTAATCCTTTATTTTCGCTATTCCGGAAGCGGAAGGAAGTCCGGCTTTCTGCCGGTAAAGACCGTAAAGTACCGGAAGCCTGCATGCCGCAGAATCTGAGGAAGACGGTCAAACGCATATGCAACGTGCTCCGGCGCATGGGCATCGGCTCCGAGTGTCAGAATCTCTCCCCCGAGTTCGTGATAGCGTAAAAGAACAGCTTCGGTCGGGTTTGGATGTCCCAGCCCGTATTTGAATCCTGCCGTGTTGACTTCGATCCCTTTTCCCATGGAAATGAGTTTACGCAGAATCTCATCAATGATATCGGCATAGGCCTCATATGTATAGAAACGGTTGCGGTCCGGACCGTAGCGGACAACATAATCGAGATGACCGTATACATCGAAGTCGGAATAGGTGTTCAGGTTTTCCAGAATGGATTCGAAGTACTCGCGGTAAGCAGTTTTTTCGGAGCGTCCTTTATAGTATTTCGGGTAATAGGGATCGATTCCGTGAACAACGTGGGAGGAACCGATGACAAAATCAAACGGATGTCCGGTCACCGCTTTGCGGTTGATTTCCGTGATGTGGGGCTGCAGACCGACTTCGATTCCAAGACGAATGGAAAGACGGTCATGGCAGGTGTCCTGAAAACTGCGGACTTCTTTTTATATAGGAATCAAAATCCAGAAGAAATAGATTGGGATCATCCGGGTAATCATAATCAAAATGATCGGTAAAACAGATGCCATCCAGGTTCTGCCGTACAGCGGCCTGGATCATGTCAGGCATCAATGCGTCACTGTCTCCGCTGTGATGCGTGTGCATATGTGTATCCCAAAGCATAAGAGCCTCCTTTTTCTGCGTGGTTGATTTTGGAAAAAAGTCTTTTCGTAAGATTATACTATATTTCAGGGGAAATAGATACCTTTAGTGAAAAAATTAACAAAGACGGAGAAAAGACTTGAACTTTCGGAAATAATTGGGTAAAACAAAGGAAGCTTGGGACGCAAGTCCCATGAGACTATTTATTTACAATTCTAGGAGGAATTTAAAATGGCAGTAAGAGTAGCAATCAACGGATTCGGCCGTATCGGTCGTCTTGCTTTCAGACAGATGTTCGGAGCAGAAGGATACGAAGTAGTAGCAATCAACGACTTAACAAGCCCAAAGATGTTAGCACACTTATTAAAGTATGATAGCTCACAGGGTAAGTACGAGCATGCAGATGAAGTTTCTGCAAGCGATGATTCTATCACAGTATGTGGTAAGGAAATCAAGATCTACGCTTTCCCAGATGCAAACAATTGCCCATGGGGTGAGTTAAAGGTTGACGTTGTATTAGAGTGCTCTGGATTCTATACAAGCAAGGAGAAGGCTCAGGCTCATATCAATGCCGGAGCTCGTAAGGTAGTTATCTCTGCACCAGCAGGAAACGACCTTCCTACAATCGTTTACAATACAAACCACGAGACATTAAAGGCTTCTGATACAATCATTTCCGCAGCTTCCTGTACAACAAACTGCTTGGCACCGATGGCAGATGCTCTTAACAAGTTTGCTCCAATCCAGTCTGGTATCATGGTAACCATCCATGCTTACACTGGTGATCAGATGACTCTTGATGGACCACAGCGTAAGGGTGATTTAAGAAGATCCCGTGCAGCTGCAGTTAATATCGTTCCAAACAGCACAGGTGCTGCAAAGGCTATCGGTCTTGTAATCCCAGAGCTGAACGGAAAGTTAATCGGATCTGCACAGCGTGTACCAACCCCTACAGGATCTACTACAATTCTTACAGCAGTTGTTAAGAAGGCTGGCGTTACTAAGAAGACATCAACGCAGCTATGAAGGCAGCAGCTAATGAGTCCTTCGGATACAATGAGGACGAGATCGTATCTTCTGATATCGTTGGTATGAGATTTGGTTCCTTATTCGATGCAACTCAGACCATGGTAAATCCAATCGGTGATGATCTGTATGAGGTTCAGGTTGTTTCATGGTATGACAACGAGAACTCCTACACATCTCAGATGGTTCGTACAATCAAGTACTTCTCTGAGTTAGCATAATCTATCTTAGTTTATGTGAAAGATTGGCCTGTAGCGCCTCCCTTTTTTCATTATGACAAATAAGAAGAAAAGGAAAGGGTTCCGCTGTTTTATGCAGCTGCGGAGTATGAAACAACCGGCTGGAAAGTCATTTCCTTTTCTTCGGGTTTAAAATTGCCAAAAAGGCAGAACGGCGAATAAAAACATGGCATTAAATAAGAAAACAGTTGATGATATCAACGCAAAGGGCAAGAGAGTCCTTGTAAGATGTGACTTCAATGTACCACTGAAAGCTGGCGAAATCACAGATGATACCCGTATCAAAGCTGCTCTTCCTACAATTAAGAAGTTATTAAACGATGGTGGAAAGGTAATCCTTTGCTCCCATCTTGGAAAAGTAAAGAACGGACCAAACGAGGGAGAGTCCCTTGCACCAGTTGCCAAGAGACTTGAGGAGCTTCTCGGACAGAAAGTAAACTTCGTATCTGATTACAACGTAACAGGCGAGGCAGCTACCAAGGCGGTAGAGGCTATGAAAGAGGGAGATGTTGTATTACTTCAGAATACACGTTTCCGTGGCGAGGAAGAGACCAAGAACGGCGAGCAGTTCTCTAAGGAACTTGCTGATCTTGCAGACATCTATGTATGCGACGCATTCGGTTCTTCCCACAGAGCACATGCTTCCGTAGCAGGCGTGACAAAGTTCATCACTGCAAAGGGTGGACAGAATGTTGTTGGTTACCTGATGGAGAAGGAGATCGCCTTCTTAGGAAATGCTGTTGAGAATCCGGTACGTCCATTCGTAGCAATCCTCGGTGGTGCTAAGGTAGCAGACAAACTCAACGTTATCAACAACCTGCTTGAGAAGTGTGATACCCTTATCATCGGTGGTGGTATGGCTTACACATTCATCAAGGCTCAGGGATATGAGATCGGACTTTCTCTCTGTGATGATGAGAAGCTTGATTACTGTAAGGAAATGATGGCTAAGGCTGAGAAGATGGGCAAGAAGATCCTTCTTCCTGTAGATGCTGTTACCATCAAGGATTTCCCGGATCCAATCGACGGACCTGTAGAGACAGAAGTATGTGATATCACAGCTATGCCGGCAGACCGTGAGGGATGCGATATCGGACCTAAGTCCGCAGAGATGTTTGCAGAGGCTGTTAAGACAGCAAAGACCGTTGTATGGAACGGACCGATGGGTGTATTCGAGAACCCGACACTTGCAGTTGGTACACTTGCAGTAGCTAAGGCTCTTGCAGAGACCGATGCAACAACAATCATTGGTGGTGGAGATTCTGCTGCTGCTGTAAACCAGATGGGTTATGCTGATAAGATGAGCCATATTTCTACCGGTGGTGGAGCTTCCCTTGAATTCTTAGAGGGCAAGGAACTGCCAGGCGCAGTAGCAGCAGACGATAAATAAAAAGACAGTTAAATTATTTACAGATTAGGAGAAATAAAAATCATGGCAAGAAGAAAGATCGTAGCCGGCAACTGGAAGATGAACATGACTCCAAGCCAGGCAGTAAAGTTAGTAGAAGAGTTAAAGCCGCTTGTAGTAAGTGATGATGTTGAGGTTGTATACTGTGTTCCGGCAATCGATATCGTACCGGTTGTAGAGGCAGTCAAAGGTACTAACGTTGCAGTCGGTGCAGAGAATATGTACTACGAGGAGAAAGGTGCCTACACAGGAGAGATCTCTCCGGAGATGCTGGTAGACGCTGGTGTTGAAATACGTTGTAATCGGTCATTCCGAGAGACGTGACTACTTCAAAGAGGATGATGTTCTCTTTAAATAAGAAGGTTAAGAAGGCAATCGAGGCAGGACTTACGTCCTTTGCTGTGGAGAGACTTTAGAGCATGGGGTACACTTGACTGGATCAGACTTCAGATCAAATCTGAGCAATCTGGGCAATCGGAACAGGCAAGACTGCTACATCCGATCAGGCACAGGAAGTCTGTGGCGCAATCCGTGCATGTGTAGCTGAAATCTATGATCAGGCTACTGCTGATTCTGTTCGTATCCAGTACGGCGGATCTGTAAATGCAGGAAATGCAGCAGAGCTGTTCGCAAAGCCGGACATCGATGGTGGTCTGGTTGGCGGAGCATCCCTGAAAGCTGATTTCGGTAAGATTGTAAACTACTAGAATCTGATTTTGTATGGTTATAGGGCTATTCATCTGAATTTCAGGTGAATAGCCTTTGAAATTTTACACATGAAAAAAAAAAATGTCTGGAATGTGTCGTTCTCTTGTTGTTTATTTTTTGCTTTGACACATGGCATCATCCAAAATACACAGCCGCTGAAAGAGACTAAGGAAGTACAAACTGAATATGAGGAAAAAACCTCCCAGGTCACGGAGAAATCACAATAGATATGGTCTCTGTGGCAAATAATCATGTGTTTGATTATGGTGAGCAGGGATTTTTTAGATACGCTGGATGCATTGCATGCAGCGGGAATTCCGTACAGTGGTGGTGGCAGCAGAAATCTGACAGAGGCAAGCGCTGTGCGTTATGTGGTCACAGGTGGACGAAAAGATTGC
>VOFF01000838.1_pt1 | contig 36013 bp, 42 predicted proteins | sample 5384061 | NCBI WGS metagenome assembly VOFF01 (sample SAMN12384725, study PRJNA508395) | human gut metagenome | isolation source: healthy gut E | host: Homo sapiens | reverse complement strand
ATACAGGACATGGCCGAGTTCACTTTTTAATTATTCGTAATTTTTGCGGCCGTGGGCATCATAGATGCCCGTTTTGCGGTAGAAGTAGGTGTTGATGACATCGCCATCCACCACAGGCGTGCTCCCTTCTGGTGGGGCAAAGCGCGCCTCCAGGCGGGCGTACGGCAGGATCCAGGTAAGGCTTCAGCGTCACAACCTCGTCGTAGAACTGCATCAAAATGCGGTGCAGCGTCTTTTCCACAGGCTCATTGTTGCCGAAGGTCAGCCGCAGCCACTCGCCGGCAATCACGGCGGGGTCCAGCGTGGTGTCATAGCTCAAGCGGCCGAATCCGTAGAGGTTCGCAGCGGCCAGATCGTGGCCGGTCCAGTTTTCATCGTTGCCGGTGTTGGTCACGGCCACCATTCCGTTGCCCGCGCCTTGGATCAGCGCACGCACATGGGCGTCGCCGTTCGGGCGGGTGTGCATGTCGAAGTCCAAAATCTGGCGGAACCAGGGCATCAAGTAGCAGACGTGGCGCTGCTGGCCCGTGTACTCCTGCGCAATTTGGAACTCCACGGCAATGTGGGTGTGCTGCAGGCCGCCAATCAGCGGGGAGACCGGTTCGCGCACTTGGAAGTCCATGGGGCCGTTCTTGATTTGCAGCGTGACGTTGTCGCGGAAGGTGCCGTCCAGCGGCATAAAATAGTCGTAGCCTGCGCGGGCGCGGTCAATCTTGGTATTGCGCCAATCCTGCTGGCAGTTGTAGACGAAACAACGCCAGACAATGTGACCGCCGCAGGGGGCCACAGCATCGGCCAGCATGTTTGCGCCGTCGGCCTGGTTGCGACCGTAGGTGAAGGGGCCGGGGCGGCCCTCGGAGTCGGCCTTTACCAGGAAACCACCCAGGCCGGGCAGGTTTGCCCAGACCTCCTGGGCCTTATCCGCCCACCACTTGGCCACGGCGGGGTCGCAGGGGTCGGCGGGAGTCCATGCCGCCCAGCTCCATCAGGGCGGCAAAGTTGATGCTCAGATACAGCTTGACGCCGTAGGGGGTGAAGATTTTCAGATACTCCTGCAGGGCGCCGAAGTAGCGGTCGGTGATGAGCCAGCTGGCGGCGTCCTTGACGTTGACGTTATTGATTGTGATGCCGTTGATGCCCACGGACGCGAACGCGGTACATCGATTAGAATTTCGGAATCTTTGAAAAAGAAGGAATCGCCGGAGTAGCCGCGCTCAATGCTGCCGTCCATGTGGTCCCAGTGGTTCAGCATGCGCAGGCGTTTGGATGGTGCCTTCTCCTCATCGGCGGTGAACTGCGCCCACGCCTTGCCTGCAGTCTGCAGATTGCGCAGCAGTGCAAAAACGCCGTACAAAACGCCTACTTCGCTGCCACCCTCGATGGTGCAATGGCCGTCGGCGGCCTTCAAGCGGTAGCCCTCAGGGTCCAGGGCCATGTCCAGCGCCAGGGTGATGTCGTCGCCCTCGGTCAGCGCTGCGCCGTACAGGCCCCCTTGAAGCCCTCGGCCAGTTCTGCCTTGGCGCGGTCGATGGTTTCGCCCGTCAGCTCGGTATGCAGAGAAATCGCGTCGCAACGGCACCCCCTAATCTCCGGGTATGCCAGCCAGCACTTGGTAAATGCCATGGTAAAAAAATTATTGTTGTTCCAGAATTTTTATCAGCCGTTCCGCAGCTTCTTTGCCGTCGCCGGGGCGGTTCGCACTGCCGAAGCTGAAACGTAAGGTCGACAGCGCATCCTCGGCCGCAGTGCCGCCCAGAGCCATCAAAACGTGGGAGGGTTCCTGCACGCCGCGGTTGTCGCACGCTGCGCCGGGGGAGACACTGACCCCTGCTACATCCAGCTGGTAGGTCAGCCGCTGGCCGCTGCGGCCGGGTAGGCCAACGCTCAGCAGGCCCGGCAGGCCGTCCGCAGGGGTGTGCAGCCGTGCTTCGGGCCGGGCAGCATGCAGCGTCTGCCAAAACTCCTCGGCCAGGGCACGCTTTTGGGCAGTGCGCTGGCGGCGCTCGGCGCAGGTGACCTTGAACGCTGCGGCCAAGCCCGCAATCAGCGCTGCGGGCTCAGTGCCGGGGCGCAGGCCGTACTGTTGACTGCCGCCGTAAATCAGCGGGCGCAGTTTGCGAGGCTCGCGCACATACAAGAAGCCGATGCCCTTCGGCCCGCCGAACTTGTGGGCCGACGCCGACAGAAAATCGATGCCGTCCAGTGGGATGGCCAGGTGTCCCGCAGCCTGCACAGCGTCAACGTGCAGCAGCACATCCGCCTCACGGCAGAGCGCTGCCAGCGCGGGGATGTTCTGTACAACGCCTACCTCGTTGTTGGCGTACTGCAAGCTGACCAGGTTGGGGTGGGCCGCCAGGGCGCGGGTCAAGCTCTCAGGTACAACGCGGCCGAACTCGTCAACCTCCAGCGTTGTCATGCGGCCGCCGTCGTCCCGGATTGACGCGCAGGCGTTCAGAACCGAGTGGTGCTCGATGGGCGTTGTGACCACATGGCCGCCCTGCGGCACCGTGCCACGGATGGCCCAGGTGTTGCTCTCGCTGCCGCCGGAGGTGAAAAAAAATATATGGTCGGGGGTGCAGCCCAGATTTTCCGCCACGGTCAGCCGTGCTTTTTCCACGGTCTGCTTGGTGTGCAGGGCGCTGCGGTAGAGTGCGGCGGGGTTCGCGTACTCTTGGTAAGCGGTATACATGGCCTCCAGCGCCAGCGGCTCAATGGGCGCGGTGGCGGCATGGTCCGCATAAATTTCGTGGTTCATAGGTAGTTGCCTCAAATAAATGTAAAGGAATCAAAGTCAAACTGCGTGCCGGGCAGGAAGAGGAACGTGACCTGCCGCGCCCCCCGTGACGGGCTCAAACGTGAAGGTTTGCTCGCCCCAATCGGCCTGTGGGCCAAACTCGACCACACGGCGCTCGGTCTCACCGCCGTCTGCAGCGGCAAACATCAGATGCACCGTGTTGGCGGGCAACGGGCTGCGGCCCGTAATGCGGATGCCGCAGCAGCCGGTCTCGCCAAAGTCCATGCGGTCAAACAGCAGCGAGACATTGTTGCCGATGCCCAGCACACGCGACCCGTCGCGGGTAAAGGAATCGCCATAGACGGCATCGCACGCGCCCGCAGCCAGGGTATCCCATGCGCGAGAATGACGGGTGAAGATAAAGCCCTTGATGTGGACCTTTACGTTCAGCTCCACGGCAAACCTGCCGATGCCGCGCAGGAGCTTGTCCAGCTTGAAGGTGTCGGGCTGGTAGACGTTCCACTGCTTGGGCTTGTGGTAGACGCGCTCGCCGATCATTGTACTGCCCTCGGCGTAGGGCTCGCCGTCCCAGAAGCGGAAGGTCGTCGGTTCTCCGTCCAGCGCAAAGATTGGCAGCTCCACCGTATCTGCACCATCGGGGCCAAAGTCGATATCATCGAACAGCACCCAGCTGCGGCCCGTGCGGGAGGTGGAAACGCCGCGCTCGTTGCCGTTGCCGATGTCGCCGAAGGACGCATCAAAGCGGCTGGCCGAGATAAATTCATAAGGGTTCTTGTGCAGTTGACCGACGCCAGAGATGGACAACTCCAATTGGGAGATCAGCTGCGGTGCATCGTGGCCGTTGCGCGCCAGGGCGCGAACCCGCAGTGTGCCATCGCCCAGGGCGGTCACCGTCAGCACGTCACCGTCTGGCTGCATGGCCGCGTTCACGGCGGGTACACCCTTGTCGTCGGTCAACTGCCACTCGATGTCGGTGAAGGTTGCTGCCGCTGGCCGGCGTGCGGCGGTGATGTGCGTTACGGGGTGCTCCTTGTCCAGCGCTGTGCGCTCGGCGGTCAGGGTCAGCTTGCGCACAGGGATTTCCTGCGTGCTGCCGCCAAAGGTCAGCGGCGGCAGACGGCGGCGAACGGGGCCTTCAAACGGGGCGGCGTTCAGCGTCAGCACTGCAGGGCGCAGGCCGGGGGCCGTGACATCCACGGTAATCGTGCCGGTGCGGCCATTGCCCGCCACAACGGCCAGCAGCATGCCGCTGAAAAAGGCGGCGGCTGTCGGTCTGGTACTCATCGGGGTCGGCGCTGTCGCCGTTGTCAAGGCCCACCAGCACACCCGCGCCATTTACGCGGACCGTCACGCAGTCGTTCGCGTTGCGCACAGGGTTGCCGTTCTTGTCGCGGGTTGTGATTGTAATAAACGCAAGCTCACGGCCATCGCCGGAAATCGTCTTGCGGTCAGCCTGCAGGCAGACCATAGCGCTGTCATCGAAGGAATCCTGCTCGTCGGTTGCCACGACCTTGCCGTTTTCATCGTAGGCTACGACCTTGACGCTGCCGGGGCGGTAGGCTGCCTGCCAGCTGGCGGTACGGCCCTTGGCGGAGTCCAGCACCTTGCGGCCAAGGCTCTCGCCGTTCACAAACAGTTCTACGCTGTGGGCGTTGGTGCAAGCGCAGAGGTCAATCAGCTGCCCTTCGTTGAAGTCCCAGTAGGGGAACAGGTGTACCATTGGGTGTGTTTTGGGGTCGAGCCACGCGGCCTGCACAACGTAGTAGGCATCCTTCGGGAAGCCTGCCGTGTCAATCGTGCCGAAATAGCTGCTGCGCGTGTGGTAAGGTGTCGGCTCGCCGATGTAATCCCACCCGGTCCAAAGGTACTGCCCCAGCGTGAACGGCCAGCGCTGCTCGCTCTGCAGGCAGACATCCCAGCTCTCCGCGCCCCAACTTGTGCGGCTGTTGCCCAGGCTTGAGCACTGCAGGTCATCATCAGACAGCAGGCTTTGCGAAAGCGGGAAGTGGTAGATGCCGCGGCTCTGCACGATGGACGATGTTTCACTGCCGTAGATGACCCAGTCGGGGTGCTTCTCGTGGTGGCTGGCGTAGAGGCGCTCGCCGTAATTATAGCCCGCGACCTTGATGATATCAGCACAGTGCTGTGTATTTTCCCACGGCATATAGTTGGAACCGAGCGTTGGGATTCCGTTGCGCGCAGGGTCGTGCGCGGCGACCTCGGCCAGCAGCATCCGCATTGTGTCCGCGCCCTCGGAACCCGCGTGGGTGTCATAGATCTCGTTGCCGATGCACCAGAACAGCAGGCTTGGGTGGTTGCGGTCGCGGCGGATCCAGGCAGCAACATCCTTTTCCTGCCACTCGTCAAAGAAGCGGCCGTAGTCGTAAGGGTTCTTGCCGCTGCGCCAGCAGTCGAAGCTCTCGACATCCATCAAAATGCCCATCTCGTCGGCCAGATCCATGAACTGCGGCGCGGGCGGTGTGTGACCTGTGCGGATGCTGTTAACCCCCATGGACTTGAGGATTTCAAGCTGACGCTTGGCGGCGCTGTACTCAAACGCCGAACCGAGACAGCCGAAATCGTGGTGGATGCAGACGCCCTTGATCAAAACGCGCTTGTGATTCACCAGCAGCCCGCAGTCGGGTGTGGCTTCGATGGTGCGGCAGCCAAAGCGGGTGGTTAGTGTGTCGGTAACGCCATCGGCGCCGGTTAGCTCTGCCGTGATGTGGTAGAAGTTCGGCGCGTCCAAGTCCCACAATGCGGGGTCTTGCAGCGTGAAGGTGTGCGAGGCTTTGTAAATCGCGGTTTCCTTGCCCGTGCGCCAGCCATCGGGGGAGGGGAGAGCGGCCCATGCATCGGCAGGGATGGCGGCAGTGCCAAGAAGGCTGCCGTTGTCATCGGTCAGATGCAGCGTCAGCGTGCGGCCCGTGATGGCGGCGGTGACGGAACCCGCCTCGGCAGTGACGGCCACGGTCCAAGCGCCGTTGTCGCCCTCTTTGGCAGCTACATACAGTCCATCGGGCATCAAGTGGAGGTCGGGAGCCTCCCACAGTTCCACATTGCGGTACAGGCCCGCACCGGAGTACCAGCGGGAGTTGGGGTGGCGCAGATTGCAGCGGACAAGAACCTCGTTCTGGCCCTCATGCAGCGCGTCGGTGATGTCGAACCAGAACGACGTGTAGCCGTACTTCCATTGGCCGACTTCGGTGCCGTTGACGAAAACGGTCGTATCCATGTAGGCCCCGCCGAACCAAAGCATGCGGCGGGTGCCGGGCACATCGGTGACGAAAGAAATATTTGCGGTAGAACAGTGTGCCATCGCGGTACAGATCGTCCGCGTGGCGAATCTGCCAATCGTGGGGCAGGTCGACGGGGGTGAACTGCGCGTTCCAAGGCAGCAGCTCGGTATCCGGCGCGCAGGCGGCAAACAGCCAGTCGACGCTGAAATCGGTGCGTTTCATAAGGAACAGCTCCTTTTCATAAGGGTAAGGGGATGTGACGGGAAGTGCCGTGCAGGTCCGACATGGCCGTGTCGGGCACACACGGTGCGCCCCGTCACCGGGGCGCGGTACTTGCGTACCATAAACAGCAAACCGGGGGCAGCCCCATGTTGTTACGTGAGGCTGCCCCCGGCAGTTGCATCACTGTCGCAGGGACAGTCAGTTTCCAAACAAATTACTTGCTTGCGTTGTAGGTATCGTTGTACATATCAACGATGTTCTGCATGTTCTGGGCTTCGACCTCAGCAACGTAGGTATCCCAATCGTTGTTGATGTCGGCCTGATTCATGGCAAACTTGCAGGTCCAAGCGTTGACGGTATCGGTCATGGGGGTGCCCCACAGGTTCAGCATCTCCATCTGATCCTCGTCGAAGGTAACGGTGGGATCCAGCGGGCGCAGCTTGCGGTACTGGCCCTGACGGTCGTAGAAGTCACGCAGATCCTCGCTGAAGTTGCTGGTCAGCAGCTCGGTGTTGATGCCGGACATGGCAGCCAAGTAAAGGATGGTGCCCCAGCCGAGGCCCTGCCATACGCCCGTGGTAACAAAGATCGTCGTGAACCACTCGGGCAGGGAGATGAAGGTGACGGCCTCGCCGCCCAGCTTGGTGATGAGGTTGTTGATGGGACCGCTGGTGGACAGAATCTCGCGGACCATGCCCGCAACGATGACCATCGAGATGAAGTGGGGCAGGTAGGAGATCGTCTGCACAATCTTCTTGAAGTGAACGTTCTTGACCTCGTTCAGCAACAGGGCGAAGATCAGCGTCAGCGGGAAGCTGATGATCAGATACTTGAAGTTCAACAGCAGTGTGTTCTTGAACGCACGCCAGAAGTTCTGATCCTTCATGAACTGGTTGAAGTACTTCAGGCCGCTCCATTCATCGCCGAAGATGCTGCTGCCGGCGCGGTAGCGGCGGAACGCAATGATGTTGCCGAACATCGGGATGTAGCGGAACACGATGTAGTACACAATGGGAATGAACATCATTGCGTACCATTGCCAGTACTTTTTAATGTGCTTCATCACGGCACCCTGTTTCTTGACAGTGGCCACAGAAGCGTCTTTTTGTGCGGTCTTGGGCATGGTTCTGTCTCTCCTTCCTAATATCAATCACAGGTCAAGGGCCTGCGTTGCGGACTGGGTGACAGTCAGCTTTGCGGGGGCCTGACCCATCAGCGCTACGCTGCGGGCATCAGGCTGGGAAGCACCGACGTAAACGCTGTAGCTGCCTGCCTCAACGATCGGCGTGCCTTCCTCATTGCAGAGGGCGAAGGCGGCCAGCGGCAGGTGAATTTTGACCTGCTTCGTCTCACCGGGCTGCAGCTCGACCTTGGCAAGGCCCTTCAGCTGGGCGTTCGGGGTGTTCTCGCGCTCGGCCTTGACGTAAACCTCCACGCTCTCACGGCCCGCAACGGAGCCCTCGTTCGTGACGTCCACCGTCACATCGAGGCCGTCGGAGCCCGCCTCATTCGCGCTGACAGCAGCGTTCTTGAAGCCGAACTTCGTGTAGGACAGGCCGTAGCCGAAGGGGTAAAGGGCTTCCTTCTCCATGTAGCGGTAGGTGCGGCCCTTCATGGCGTAGTCGGTAAACTCCGGCAGGTCACGGTCGCTGTGGTAGAAGGTGACAGGCAGTTTGCCCTGCGGGTTCGTCTCACCGAACAGAGCGCGGGCCACAGCCTCGCCGCCACGGGCACCGGGATACCAGGCTTCGAGAATGGCGTTTACGTGCTCATCTGCATAGTTGACAGCCAATGCACTGCCGCCCAGCAGAACCAGAACAACAGGCTTGCCGCTCTCAACACAGGCTTTCAGGACTTCCTCCTGATGGCCGGGGAGCTTCAGGTTCGGCTTGTCGCCGCTGGCGAACTGGTTGCCCTGGTCGCCCTCCTCACCCTCAAGGCCGGCATCCAGACCGAGGACTGCGATAACGACATCGCTCTCCTCGCAGACGCCCTTGACCTCGCTCATCAGCTCGTTGGACTCGGCCAAGCCTTGGATGTTGTCGGCGTAGAGGTGGCAGCCCTGCGAGTAGCGGACTTTCACATCGTCGCCGAGGTAATCTTCAATGCCCTCCAGCACGGTGGTGTAGCGGGAAGCAGTGCCCTCATAGTTGCCCAGCAGCGCCTTGCGACTGTCGGCATTGGGGCCGATGACGCCGACGGTGTGCAGCTTGGACTTGTCCAGCGGCAGCGTGCCGTCGTTCTTCAGCAGCGTCATGATGCTGTCGGCGACTTTCAGGTTCAGGGCCTTCATCTCGGCGCTGTCGACAACGTCGTAGCCAACCTTATTATAAGGAACCTGATCCTCGGCATCAAACATACCCAAACGCATGCGGGTCACATACAGGCGGGTCAGGCTCTCGTCGATCTTCTCTTCGGAAAGCTTGCCCTCAGCGACGGCCTGCTCAAGGTAAACGTAAAGGTCGCCGCAGTTCAGGTCGCAGCCGTTGTTGACGGCCAGTGCGACGGACTCTACAGGGCCGTCCGTGACCATGTGGCCGGTATGGAAGTCCTTGATGGCCCAGCAGTCGGAGGCAACGTGGCCGTCAAAATGCCACTTGTCACGCAGGATATCCTTTAGCAGGGTCTTGCTGCCGCAGCAGGGGCTCGCCATTCGTGCGGTTGTACGCACCCATGACGGCCTCGACACCGGCTTCCTTGACCAGTGCGCGGAAGGCGGGCAGGTAGGTCTCCCACAGGTCCTGCTTGGAGACGATGGCGTTAAAGTGGTGGCGGTCGCTTTCGGGGCCAGAGTGTACGGCAAAATGCTTGGCGCAGGCGGCGGCCTGCAGGTAATCGGGATCGTTGCCCTGCATACCCTCAACAAAGCGGACGCCGAGGCGGCTCGTCAGGAACGGATCCTCGCCGTAAGTTTCGTGGCCACGGCCCCAGCGGGGATCGCGGAAGATGTTGATGTTGGGGGCCCAGACGGTCAGACCCTTGAAAATGTCGCGGTCGCCGTGGGCGCGGCACATATTGTACTTGCCGCGAGCCTCAACGCCGACGGCGTTGCCGACCTGCTCCATCATGTTCTCGTCAAAGGCGGCGGCCATGCCGATGGCCTGGGGGAAGACGGTGGCAGTGCCCGCGCGGCCGATACCGTGGATGCCCTCGCTCCACCAGTTGTAAGCGGGGATGCCCAGACGCTCGATCGCGGGAGCCCAGCTCAGCATCTGGCTGACCTACTCGTGCAGGGTCATCTGCGCAACGAGGTCGGCCGCACGCTTGCGGTACTCAGCCTCTTTAGCGGGATTCTTGGTTCTCTTCATAATGCTTTCTCCTGTTCTTCCGTGTCCTTTACAGAACGCCGAAACCTAAAATGGTGAATACTTTGTCCGTGCCCGGCTCCTGCATCTTAATTTCGATGTGGTGCCGCTGCGCGGTTTCTTCCTTTAAGATAATGGCCGCATGGCAGTGGGTCCAACCGGCCTGCCGCGGGTCGTAGGCCGCGACCTCTTTGCCGTCTACCGTGACGACTGCCGCGCCGAACTCCTTGCTGCCCGAATCCTTAAAAACGAGCTGGATGCTGCGGCAGGTGATGTCCATCGTGAACGGCTTGTCGCCCGCGCCCTTCTTCCAGTTGTGGGGAACTCGGGGGGTGTTGACAGCCTCGAAGTCGAAGGGCACGCTCTGTAAATCGGTGTCCGTCTCGGTGAAGCAGCCGGGGTCGATGACCGCGTCAAAGGGGTTCACACTGCGGTCCAACAGCTTCGTCTCGGCAAAGTCGAAACCGTAGTAGGGGGCGAGCTCTTTCGGGGCAGGCCCTTCCTGCTGCTTGTCCAGCCGGTCCAGCATATACATGAGGCAGTCCCGCATGATGCGGTGCCCGCTGTTGGAGGGATGGAACACATCGTAGAAGTACTGGCGGCGGGTGATGACGCTGCGCTCACCGACACCAACGCGGAACTGCGGGCTGACGGCGTCCAGCACATTGACCATCGGCAGCTCATGCCGCCAACCGATGGGAGCCAAGCGATCCTTCAGGTTCCAGTCGTTGGCAAAAACGCTGAACAACATCACAACGGCGGGCTCATTGGGGGCTGACCAGATCTTTTGGATCAGGCTCTCGTGCATCAGGCCCTTCGTCTCGTCAGCCTCGTCGTTGACGGCGAACTCGACGATGATCAGATCGGGCTGCACCGCACCGTCGCGGGTGATGTCGCGGTCATAGCGGATGATGCCGAGCTGGCAGGGCGTGCCGCCAACGCCCGCTTTGATGTAGCGGACATGTGCGCCGTGGTCGGGTGTGTACCTTTCGCAGATGGCCTCATAGGTCTTGCGCGCGTAGCACATTTCCTGCGAGGGAACCGCACCCGCGCCCTGTGTGATGGAGCCGCCCAGGAAGGCGATCGTCGTGGGCTTGCCATCGCGGAGCTGCTGCAACACACGCTTGATACGGATGTTGTTGCCGGTGCTCAGGCAGCTGCGGGCGATCATCTCGCTGTAGGCGGGCGTATCGAAAGCCACGGGCGGGTCGGGGTCAACCTCGGGGACTGTGTAGCCGTCATTCAAGTAGAGCTTGACGGTGGCCGTGGCGATGTCCTTCGGTTTGACGAGCTCGAACAGAAACTCCTGCGGCGTCTCGTCGCTGTCGGACCACTGCTGCTCATCCATGACCATGATGTGCTCGGTGCCATCGGTGGTAATCTTCATGCTGTTGCGGCTGCCGCCGCTGCCCCAGTTCCCCGGAGAAGCCGAGGGTGAAGGTCACGACCTTGTCGGGCAGGTCGCCGACGACGCTGACGCCGACGCTGTGCACGAGCTTGCGGAAGCCCTTGGCCGTGCGGAGCATTTCCAGAATGTTCTCATCGTCAATGCCGCCGACCATCTTGGCGAAAGTTACAAGGCGGTCACCATTGATATAAACGGGGTGGCGGCCTACGCCGTCATTGCTCGGCAGGCCGCCGACCGGCTTGTCCAGCAGCACATAAAATCCCGGGCGTTTGGCCGTTGGGTCCTTGGGCGCGATCTTGTCCAACACCGTTTGCTTCACTCTTTTCTGAATTGTCTGTGTCTTATGTTTGGTGAGCTCATCACAGGCCAAACATATCATCTGCCGTTATTATACCGCATTCCGAAAATGCGCGCTTCTCATTTTTTGCTATGTATCTTATCAATATCTGCTGTTTTTTGTACAGACTTATTGATTGTTTTTTGTGCAATGTGCTAGAAAGAAAAACACAGTTTTTGTGCGATTCGAGAAACGAATTGTAACTTTCGTGTCATCATTATGGATAAATGGTGCATAATGTGCCGCGAATTTTTCCTACCTGCTGCGCTTGTTCGGCATCGCCAAAATTTGCACAGCCTGAAAAATAGCACAAAATAAGCATTGCAAAAAAAGCCGAAAGTCCCGAAAACGACGGGGCTTTTCTTGCAATAAGTGGAATGCAGGGGTGCTGTATTTATGTTGCCCTGTTGAAAACCGAGCCCGGTACCCCCTTGATTTTGCCGCTGCAACCTGCTATATTGAGCCAAAACCGAACAACGAAAGGGGCCGATTTATGGCAGCAGTTACCCTGCCCACACACTATCGCAACGTTTTTGCGGAGCTGGGCTATGCGCAGGCGGAGATCGACGCACGCCGCTATTACGACAACTGCCTGTACTTCTTTTTGCCCTGCTGGCCCTCAGCGGCCGATACCGCATTTGGCCGCTGTAAGGCGTTCTGATATAGTAAAAAAGGAGAATCCTATGATGATGCAATTTGTCTGCACGGCCCGGTCGGTTAAGCTGGAACTCTGCGTTGCTTACGATGCACCGCGTTTTTTCTTGCCCGGATTCCTCTACGGCCGCAATCGCGGCGAGGCCCCCGATCCGCGTTGACAACCGCTACCCCCAAGGCTGCGGGCAGGTACACCGGAGTTTCCTGCATCGCCTTGGTGGATGGTCCGCGCTGATCGCCTCAGCCACCCCGCAGCCTTCCTGCTGGACGGCGGACGGTGGTATGGGCTCTCGGCTGCGCCATATTTCGTGCGCCAAAACGGCGTGCTGCAACCCTGGCAGCCCGGCAGGGCGGGAACGTTCGCACAGTTTGCAGGCTTTACCTGCTCACTGAATACGGGCAGTGTCGGCTACACGCTGGGGTACGAAAACGCGCCCTGGCTGTTTGTGCAGTCCCACAACATCAAGCCCCGCGCTCCGATGGGTGAAAACTGCTTGACGCTGGCGGCGGGGGAGAGCGTTGCCTTCCCGCTGTACCTCTATGATTTTGTCGCAGTGGATGGCGAGCGCACGCTGTATGCGGCGCTGGAGGCCGTCTATGGGCTGTGGCACACGCCGCCGCGCCCCGGCACGACCCCCCCGCGCGGCAGAGCTGCTGGCCGGGGCCGTTACCCGCGACGCTTGGCTGCCCGACGATAAAAACTATGTCGGCATCACCAAAGAGCACTCGGACGGCAGCTATGAGCAGAACAAGATCTTCTCCATCAGCTGGACCAACGGCCTCTCCGCCGCCGTGCCCTGCCTGCAGGCGGCGCATCGCCTGGGGATGAGACAATCCGCGCTGCGGCCCTTGCCTGCATTGACAATATTGTGCAGTACTCTTTGGACCCGCGCTGCGGCCTGCCCAACGAGACCTGGGACGCCGAAAACGGCTGGAGCTGTCGGGGCTGGTGGTTCGACGGCATGTACACGGGCGGGCATTCCGGCTATCTGGTCGGACAGACGCTTTATTATATCCTCAAGGCCTATCGGCTCGAAGCTGCCCGCGGCATCGACCACCCCGACTGGCTCGCCTTTGTGCAGGGCGTGGTGCCACGGCTGGCGGCGGCACGCAACGGCGACGGCGAGTACCCGTTTACCCTGTCGGAGCAAACGGGCGCAGGGTTGGAATACGATTCCCTGGGCAGCGCCTGGTGCTTGGCCGCTGAGGCTGCGCTGATGCAGCTGACGGGCGACACCGCCGACCTGCCCGCCATGGAGCGCAGCGAGGTACACTACTATGACGCCTTTATCCGTCGTGCTGAGTGTTACGGCGGCCCGCCGGATACCAGCAAAGCCGTGGACAGCGAGGGTGTGCTGGCCTACATCCGCGTCGCGCGGCTGCTGCACGAGTTGACGGGCAAGGCCGTCTATCTCGACCACCTGCGGGACGCACTGTGCTATGAGTACAGCTTTAAATTCTGCTACAATGTGCCCGTACAGGTCCCGCCGCTGTCCCGCCTCGGCTGGTCGAGCTGCGGCGGCAGCATCACTTCGGTGGCCAACCCGCACATTCACCCCATGTCCTGCACAGTTGCCGACGAGATGTTCTACTATCTGCGCCGCCGCCCCGATGCCTATATTGAATCCCGTTTAAAGGATACGGTGGGCTGGTCGCTGCAGACCTTCAACACCTTTGACCGCGAGTACGACTACGGCCGCGCGGGCTGGATGTCCGAGCGGTTCTGCCACTGCGAGGGCCTGCTGCTGGTGCAGACCTACCCCGACGGCAGTCTTGCCAGCACATGGTTTGCGCTGATGCCCTGGGCCTGCGGCAGCGTGCTGGAAGGCGTGTGCGGCGCGTGGTGGGACTATAAAGGCAATACCCCATAATTCTAAGTGCCGATACGGCGAGCGAGGTGCGGCAGATGCTAAGCCAAAAGCGCAGATAATACTGGATGCTGCAAAGGTGAGCGCCGCCAGTGGCGGAAACAGCGAACCGAAGCAGGGGCAGCGGTCGCAGAGTGCGAGGGGCTTTTTGCCCCCGAAGCACGATGCGGGTACCGCAACCCGACATTATCGAGCATTTTGGCAACGCAGGTGCCGTGCCGCAGCCGCCGAAGCGGTGCTTAAGCCGCTAGGCGGGAATTGTGCGGTGTTGCCTTAGAGAACGCACGGACGAAAAATATTCCGGAAATTCATGTACAAATGATGGCGAACGGCAACCGAACAACAGACAGCACAAAAGCACCCCCTGCACCAAAAGCACAATGCTTTCCGGTGCAGGGGGTGTTGTGGTTCAGTTCAGCCGGTCAGCCAAAACCATCAATCTTCGATCGTGATTTTGGTGATGACAGGCATCTGTTTGGGCTTGTTCCAGGTTTCAGGGCCGTAAGTGGGCTGGTTGGCAATGGCGTCCAGCACATCAAAACCGCTCTCCATTTCGCCAAAGGCGGCGTAACGGCCGTCCAGCTTGGCAGCATCCTTGTGAACAACAAAGAACTGCGTGCCGGCGGTATCAAAGTCATCATCGCGCGCCATAGAAAGGGCACCGCGGATATGCTTGAGCGGGTTGTTGACGCCATTTTCCGTAAACTCGCCCTTAATATGCCAATCACTGTCCGTCATGATGTCATTGTCCGGCGAACCGCCCTGAATGACATAATCCTTAACGATGCGGCACCAACACAAACCATCATAAAAACCGCTGCGTGCAGTTTTCACAAAGTTTGCCACGGTGAGGGGGGCATATTCCGGGTACAGCGTAAAAACCATAGTACCAAAGTCCCTGGTTTCAATCGTGCAGCGCATTAGCCGACCTTCACATCCTTGAAGAACAGGTTGCCGGAAGCAGTCATGTAGAAACCGCTGATGTTGTCATGCATCAGGTAGTTGTTGGACTTGTAGTACAGGGGCAGAACAGCGTAATCGTTGGAAACGATAGCGTCAGCCTGCAGGGTCAGCTCAGCAGCCTTGGCCGGATCGTTCTCAGCCTTGACCTGATCAACCAGAGCGTCATAATCGGCGTTGGAATAGAACAGGTTGTTGGAAGAATCGCCGGTCTTGCACAGGGGCAGGAAGCTCATGGGGTTCACGTAGTCAGCGCTCCAGCCCATGGCAGCAACCTGATAGTTGCCTTTCTGAACGTCGTCATAGAAGATGCTCCACTCGTTGGAGGAAACTTCAACATTGATGTTCAGGTTGTTCTTCAGCATTTCAGCCATAGCTTCAACGACCTTCTTGACGGTGTCGTTGTCGTAGTAGCTCAGGGTCAGAGTGGGGAAGCCTTCGCCGTTGGGGTAGCCAGCCTCTGCCAAGGCAGCCTGGGCGCCCTCAACGTCAGCGGTAGCGGACAGGCCAAAGCTTTCGCGGCCTTCGGTGATATCCTTGCCATCAACAGAGTAGCCGGGGGCCAGGAAGCTGTAAGCGGGCTGTGCATCGACCTGCACAACGTTGTCGATGATGGACTGACGGTCGATGGCCAGGCAGATTGCCTTGCGGACCAGAACGTTGTTCACAGGCTCGGCAGAGCAGTTGAAGTCATAGTAAACAGTGCCGTAGCTGGGGCTGGTCTGCACACCGGCATTCTCGGCCTTCAGGCGGGCAAAGTCAGAGGAAGGAATGCTGGCAACGCCGTCAACCTCGCCGGACTCGTAAGCGGTCAGAGCAGTTGCCTGATCCAGAACGTAGCGGAAGGTGACCTTCTGCAGGGAGACATTCTCAGCATCCCAGTAGTTCTCGTTCTTTTCCAGAATGACGTTTTCGTTCATGCTCATGCTGGCGATCTTGAAGGGGCCGTTGCAGATATAGGTATCTGCTTCGGTGGACCACTTGTCGCCGTTGGCTTCAACGGTGGCTTTCTGAACAGGGGAGAAGGTCCACATGCTCAGGATGTCGATGAAATAGGAGGTGGGCTGGATCAGGGTGATCTCCAGGGTCTTGTCGTCCAGAGCCTTCACGCCCAGGTCGTCAGCGGTGGCGGTGCCGTCGTAATACTCCTGAGCATTCTTGATGTAATCGGTAGCCATGCTGACGTACTGTGCGGCGGTGGCCGGGGTCAGAACGCGCTGAATGGTGTAAACGTAATCTTCAGGTCAGGTCGCTGCCATCGCTCCACTTCAGGCCGTCGCGCAGGTGGAAGGTGTAGGTCAGGCCGTCGTCGCTGATATCCCAGCTTTCAGCGTTGCCGGGAACCAGGGTGCCGGTGCTGTCATAGGTAACAAGGCCTTCGAAGCAGTTGATCAGAACATACTGTGCGAAGGAGTTGTTGGTCACGCTCGGATCCAGGCCGTCGGGAATGTTGCTCAGAACAAAGGTCAGTTCCTGGGCGGCATCACCGGTAGACTCGGAGGAAGCGGTGGTGGAAGTTGCTTCGCTGCTGGCAGCAGAAGAAACATCGGAGATGTTCTGGGGCTCATTGGAAGCGCCGCAGGCGCTGAGCAAGAGACCGCCAGCGTGCCGGCAAGAGCGGCACTGATGACTTTCTTTTTCATGTGTATCCCCCTCGAAAAGAAAATAATGTATGTTTGCCGTTCCTTTGCACCGGCAGGGCGCAGTAAACCGGGCAGGGGAGCCAAAACGGAACAGCACTGTGTTGCATATCCCGCTTTGGCCGCCGGTACCCGTTTGCGGCAGGCTGCCGGAACAAGAAGCGGAGAAACCAAAATAAAAAGACTTAATACAGGTGGCAGGCCACAAAATGGCCGGGTGCGACTTCCTTCATGGCCGGGGTCTGCTCACTGCAAATGGGCTTTGCATAGGGGCAGCGGCCACAGAACCGGCAGCCGGGTTTCGGGTTGACCGGGCTGGGCAGATCGCCCTCCACACCGGCGCTCGCATGGGCGCGGGCCAGCTTGGGGTCCGCGATGGGAATGCAGCTCAGCAAGCCCTTGGTGTAGGGGTGCAGCGGGTTTTTGTAGATCTCTTCGGAATCGCTGCTTTCCACCAGCTGGCCCAGGTACATCACGCCGATATCATCCGAAACGTAACGCACCATCGAAAGGTCGTGGGCGATAAACAGGTAAGAGGTACCTTCGGCCTGCTGGTAGTCACGCAGCAGGTTGACGACCTGCGCCTGAATGGAAACGTCCAGTGCGGAGATGGGCTCATCACAGATGACCAGCGCGGGGTTCAGCACCAGGGCGCGGGCAATGCCGACGCGCTGGCGCTGGCCGCCGGAAAACTCGTGGGCATACCGTCCGGCGTGTTCTGCCGTCAGGCCAACGCGGTTCAGCATGGCAAAGACTTTTTCGTCAACTTCCTGCTTGCTTTTGCAAACATGGTGGGCTTTCAGCGGCTCGGCAATGATATCGCGCACCGTCATGCGGGCGTTCAGCGAAGCATACGGATCCTGGAAAATCATCTGCATGTTGCGGCGCACCGGCTGCATCTGGCGGGGCTTGAGGTGGGCGATATCCTGCCCGTTGAAGATGATCTTGCCCTGCGCGAAGGCTCATAAATGCGGATGATGGTGCGTGCGCAGCTGCTTTTGCCGCAGCCAGACTCGCCAACCAGGCCAAAGGTGCGGCCGCGGCGCAGCGTAAAGTTGACGTCATCTACTGCATGAACTTCCGCGTGCGGGCCGACAGAAAAAATTTTGTCAGGTGCTCTACCTGAAGAATGGGCTGTTCCATTAGTGTGCCTTCCTTTCGGCTTCTGCCAGTTTTTCATGCAGAGGATTTCCCTCGGCCGGGGCGTCCGGCTGCAGCAGCCAGCAGCGTGCCTGACGGCTGCCAACCTGGACAAACGGCGGGCACTCGGCTGCGCAGATGTTGCGCGCAAACTGGCAGCGGGAAGCAAACGGGCAGCCCTTGGGGGGCTTGGTCATATCCGGCGGGCTGCCGGGGATGGACTGCAAGCGCTCGCTCTTATCCTTGGTCAGGCCGGGGATGGAGGCCAGCAGGCCCATGGTGTAGGGGGTGCAGCGGGTTTTCAAACAGATCGTTGATCTCCGCTTCCTCCATCACAAGGCCGCCGTACAGAACAACAACGCGGTCGCACAGCTCAGCCACAACGCCCAGGTCATGGGTGATAAAGATGATGCTGGTGCCGTATTCCTCCTGCAGGGAGCGCATCTGTTTCAAAATCTGGTGCTGGATGGTCACATCCAGGGCGGTGGTGGGCTCGTCCGCAATCAGCAGGTCGGGGTGGTTGGCCAGCGCCATGGCGATCATGACGCGCTGGCGCATACCGCCGGAAAATTCATGCGGGTAGGATTTCAGCCGCTTTTCGGCTTCGGGAATACGTACTTCGCGGAACAGCTCCAGCGTGGCAGCCTGCAGCTCGTCGCGCTTCATCTCCGGGTGGTGTACATGGATCATTTCGGCAACCTGTTTGCCAACGGGAATCAGCGGATTCAGGCTGGACATGGGGTCCTGAAACACCATGGCGATCTTCTGGCCGCGGATTTCGCGCATCTGCTTATCGCTGACTTTGGTCAGGTCGGTGCCTTCAAATTCAATTTTGCCGTTTTTAATGCGGGCAGTATCGGCCAGCAGGCGCAGGATGGACATGGAAGTAACGCTTTTGCCGCTGCCGGATTCACCAACGATACCAAGGATCTCGCCCTTATGCACTTCAAAGCTGACGCCGCGCACAGCCTGCACTTCGCCGGAGGAAGTCATAAAGGAGGTTTTCAGATCCTCTACCTTCAAAATTGTCTCGCTCATTTTGCTCTCCTTACTTCTTCAGCTTCGGGTCCAGTGCATCACGCAAACCATCGCCGACAAAGTTAAAGGCAAACATGATCACACAAATCATCAAAGCAGGGATCAACAGCTCGTGCGGGCTGGTGCGCAGGTTGGCAGATGCATCGTTGCACATGGTGCCAAGGCTGGCCAGCGGGGGGGGTGCAGGCCGATGCCCAAATACCCCAGGAAAGCCTCCATAAAGATGGCAGAGGGGATGAGCATGGTAATGGTAACAAGGATGGAGCCGAGCGCGTTGGGAATCAGGTGGTCAAACAGAATCGTTGTGGCAGAGGAACCAATGGTCTTGGCGGCAAGAACGAATTCCTGCTGCTTCAGGCTCAGGATCTGGCCGCGCACAACACGGGCCATATCCACCCAGTCCACGCTGCCCACGGCAACAATGATGCTCTGGATACCGGCACCCAGCACCTGCATGATCAGGATAACATACAGCGTCAGGGGAATGGTGGAGATAATATCCACAATACGCATCATGATCATATCCACGGTGCCGCCCAGGTAACCGGAAATACCGCCGTACAGAATGCCGATGATGAGGTTGACGAACGCAGCCATCAAGGCAACCAGCATGGAAATGCGGGTGCCGTACATCAGGCGGGTCAGCACATCGCGGCCTAGGGCATCAGTGCCAAGGATGTAGGATTTGTTCAACATCGTCTTGACGACGGGTAGATGCTGCCGGTGGCTTCATCGGCAATGACATAGGGGCTGCCGCCGTAATACAGGGCAACCTCGGTGCCGTCGGCATCAAAGATGGTCATGGATTTATCGGATTCATCGCGCACCTTGCGCAACTGGCCGCTCAGTTTGCCATCCGGGGTAACGGAGATGACTTTCAGGGCGGTGGTAATGTACAGGTAGTCGCCGTTGGGGATCTGGTAAACCTTCATGACCGGCGGAACGTTGACAACTTCCAGATTCTGCACGGAGTAATCATACGGGGTAAACAGGGGGCCGACCAATGCAAAAAGCGTCAGGGCGATAATAATTACAAAACCGGCGATGGCCGTCGGCTTGCGGCGGAAACGGAACCAGACGTCACCTGCAAAGGTGCGGCTTTTGGACCAGATTTTTTCACGGTCGCTGTTATCGGTAGCAAGCGGTTCCCACTTGTTCTGTGCGGTTAAATCTGCCATAAGTGTTTTCACCTTTCCTCAACAATTACGCGTCAAACTTGATTCTGGGGTCGATCAGGCAGTAGAAGATATCGACCAAAAGCACCATTGCCATCAGGAACGCAGCAAAGAAGATGGTAACGCCCATGATGGTGGTGTAGTCGCGCTGGGTCACGCTGTTTACAAAGTAATAGCCAATGCCGGGAATGGCGAAGATCTTTTCTACAACAAAGCTGCCGGTCAAAAGGCCAGCCACCGTGGGGCCAAGCACCGTGATGACGGGGATCAGCGCATTGCGCAGGGCATGCTTGGTAACAACGGCGAACTCGGTCAGGCCCTTGGCGCGGGCGGTGCGGATGTAATCCTGGCCCATAACTTCCAGCAGGCTGGAGCGCATCAGGCGGGCCAGGTAACTGACGGAATAGCCGCCCATGGCGATGACGGGCAGGATGTAGCTCTTCCAGCTGTCCAGGCCGAAGGTAGGCAGTACGTTCAGCTTAAAGGAGAATACATAAATCAGCATGGAGGCGATCACGAAAGACGGAATGGTAACGCCGATGGTGGCAATGGCCATCAGCAGCATATCCTGCCATTTGCCGTTTTTCAGCGCCGCTAATATGCCCATGGGGATGGAGGTAAGCAGCACAAACACCAGGGTGACAAGGCCCAGCTTGGCGGATACCGGCGCACCAGTGGCAATAAAATCGTTGACGGTTTTGCCGGTATATTTATAGGAAGGGCCGAAATCGCCATGCAGCAGGTTGCCCAGATATTTGACAAACTGCACCGGCATGGGCTGGTCCAGGCCGTACTTGGCTTCCATGGCCTGGGTAACTTCTTCCGGCACACCCTTGGTATTGGTGAACGGGCCACCGGGAATGGAGTGCATCAGGGTGAAGGTGATCAGAATAATCATGAACATGGCAATGATCATGGTTCCGATGCGCTTCAGGATAAATTTAACCATTACGTTTTCCCTCTTTCGTGTGCACGGCCGCCGCACAGGGAATGGCGCCCCCGACGGCTGCTCTGTGGCCATAGTGTGCACATGCGTTGTTCCTGGCGGCGGTACAGACTGACCATCCAGCCGCCTTATAATTATCTTATTATATAGCGGCAGCTTGCGGTTGTCATCAATTTTTATTCATATTTTTTTCACCTTTATGAAAATATCCGATTTGCATACAAAAAACAAACAGCGACGCTGAGAAAATGTGTAGAATAAGACCATGGATTATGAGGGAAAAAGCGATGAACAAAGCAAATGTGTCCTTGTGATGAGAACAAAAAAAAGATAAAATATGGGAATGAATGCAGTATTGCCGACCCGGAAAGTTGGAAATTCCAGCGGGGTGGGCTTTGTATGGACGGTTTAACGGTTTAACGCTCTAGTGAATCGCTGTGATGGTTGAAACAAAGCGCAATGCTCTGCCGCCGGAACATGGGAAAGCGCTTCCGGTGCAAAATCGTGGGATCACTGCGGAATGGCAGGGAAACAAGCAGAGTACAGGGGGATGTGGTGGACTGTTTATGTGCGGAAAAAGGAAAAGTGAGACGAATGGAGGCGGACGGAGAACATACATAAGCCCAAAGGGATGCCCAACTCATCAAGTGAAACACGGCGCGAAAAAGCATAACGGCGCGTATGCAAGCCCGCCAAAACTGTATATATAACGCAAAATCTCGAATATATATACAGTTTAACGGTAAAGACTCCTCCGATGATAAAAAAGCGTAAAAATCGGCTATCCATGGCACAGGAAGCCAGGATGGCGGCAGGCGCTGCAAAGTCAAAAGGCGCAGAATCTTTCCCGATATGTCCTCTATGCAAAAACATTTTTGTTCTGCATCCACGATTCCCGCACCTGTTCGGGGGAGTTTTGGTATTTCCGTATCAGATAGAAAACAGCAGGCCTGTGCTGCGGCAGTACAGATTTGCGGGGCGTGTTGAACACCGTCACAAAAGCGCTGGCATGAAGTGCAACGGTTATAAAGTTATAAGGCAACACCGCACAATTCCCGCCTTGCCGCTTAAGCATCGCTCCGGCAGCTGCGGCACGGCATCTGCGTTGCCAAAATGCTCGATAATGTCGGGTTGCGGTACCCGCATCGTGCTTCAGGGGCAAAAGCCCCTCGCACTCTCTGCGACCGCTGCCCCTGCTTCGGCTCGCTGTTTCCGCCACTGGCGGCGCTCACCTTTGCAGCATCCAGTATTATCTGCGCTTTTGGCTTGGCATCTGCCGCACCTCGCTCGCCGTATCGGCACTTAGAATTATGCGGTATTGCCATAAGCAGCCTGAAAGCATTGCCGCACATGGTGCAGGGAGGGTTTTAAGCGATTTAAGGAGATTTAGAGATAGGAATGGGGCGATGGGCAGAATGTTTAAGCCAAACACGTAATTTCGCTAAAGCCTTGTTTAGCGAAATATAGAGGAGAGACAGAACAATCATCTTTATCGCACGAATTGCACTACTACTAAAAAGCGCAGAATCCACTGTCGCCATCGAACCAATAACACCGTACAGTATCAAGATTTTCATCTCATTTTGAGAGTGTATAGAATTCAGTAAAGTATCAGAATGTAAACCATACATGTAATAATATTACGAATTCATTCAACATCCTAATTGTAACTCAAGCAAAATCGATTTGCAGCCTCATCCACAACTTGATTTTTATTCAGTCACAGAATCGGAAGTCTCTGCCACTCCATCTTCAGTTTCATCAGCGAGCATTTGGAAGGTCCAAGGGACACATCGCCGCTTTTCACACATACATTATCGGCTGTATTGCAAATCTATTCAGAAGTCATAAGCATATCGCCCGCTTAAATGATGGACCCTGCAGTGGATGCAGTGGGCGGCTGGACAACGCGGACGATGTATCAGAGATCATGCAGCGCTCACCTGTCGGTTCCCGTTTTTGCCATATCATTCTGCTGCTTTAACAAGAACGAAAATCTTTACGGCAGCAAAGAAATGTTGTATACTAAGGTGTAAAGACACCTTGGAGAAAATACTGTGGACAGGGAGCAAATGCTATGAATGACGAAAAAATCACCCTTGATCTTGTGATTGATGTGCAGAAAGATTTTAGGCAATACCGCATAATTCTAAGTGCCGATACGGCGAGCGAGGTGCGGCAGATGCTAAGCCAAAAGCGCAGATAATACTGGATGTCTTATCGAGCATTTTGGCAACGCAGATGCCGTGCCGCAGCCGCCGGAGCGGTGCTTAAGCCGTCAGGCGGAATTGTGCGGTGTTGCCTTTTATTACCGGGGCACTGGCCAACACACAGGCGCAGGCCAATGTGGCGCACCTGGCAGAGACCGCGCGGGCACACGCGCAGGCCGGGCACTGGATGTTCTTTACCCGTGATACCCACCAGGACAACTACCTGACCACGCGGGAGGGCCGTAGCCTGCCAATCGAGCACTGCATTGAGGGTGAGGATGGCTGGAATTTTGCGCCCGAACTGGAAAACGCCATGGCGGACACCGAGCCGGAAGTGTGCCACATTGTGGACAAACCCACGTTCGGCAGTTATATGCTGCCCAGTGAGATTCTGGATGAACTGATGGCACACAACAAGGCTGTTGAAGATATTGGAAAAAATTGTTATTTATGGCTACTGCACCGATATCTGCGTGATTAGCAACGCCATGGTACTGCGTGCAGCTTTCCCGGAAACAGAGATCGAAGTTTTGTCGGACTGCTGCGCCGGGGTAACGCCCCAGAGCCACCAGACCGCACTGGATGCCATGCGGGCCTGCCAGTTTACAATCATATAATAGGTGATGAAATAAAAAATACCGTGCAGCTTTGAACAGCACCCCATTTGTTAGACAGTATGATATACTATTTAACAAGTGGGGTGTTTTGCTATGCCAAAAGGAGTACCAAACAAACGATATACGCCGGAATTCAAGAGAATGGTTGTAGAAACGATGAAAAAAGAACATCTGAGTATCTATGCAGCGATGCAGGAATTTGGAATTAACGACCATAAAATTATAGAGCGTTGGGAACGCATTTATCTGGAAGAAGGGCCGGAAGGGTTAGCCATCGAACGGCGTGGCCGCAGCAGCAAAGGCCGTCCGCCAAAGCAGTTGCCGAAGCAGGCGGAAGAAGATCTGCTAGCCGAAGTGCAGAGACTGCGTGCGGAGAACGATTACCTAAAAAACTTGCAAGCCTTGGTTTTGGAAGACGAGCGACGCCAGCGCAGAAAACGCAGGTAGTTCAAAAGCTGAGGCAAAGACATTCTCTGGATATTCTTCTCTCAATCGCTCAACTGCCCCGTGCCACTTTCTACTATCATCTGAAGCGGATGAACAGTTCAGATAAGTATAAAGCTGTCAAAGCGGAGATCACGGCCATCTACCACGAAAACAAAGGAAGATACGGCTATCGCCGCATTACAACAGAACTTCACAAGCGCAATTTTCTCCTGAATCACAAGACTGTCCAGCGGCTTATGAAGGAGCTGGGTTTAGTTTGCCGTGTCAGGAGGAAGAAGTATCGTTCTTACAAGGGTGAAGTTGGCAAAATTGCGCCGAATCTGTTAAACCGGGACTTCCGCGCCGAAAAGCCGAACCAGAAGTGGGTCACCGATGTGACAGAGTTCAGTTTGTTTGGCGAGAAGCTCTATCTCTCGCCCATCCTTGATCTGTGCAGCAGCGATCTGGTCAGCTACACCATCTCTGACCATCCTGTTCTGAGTATGGTTACGACTATGCTGGATAAGGCTTTTGAGAAGATACCGGATGGAACCGGGTTGATCCTTCATTCCGACCAGGGCTGGCAGTATCAGCACAAGCGGTACCAGCGGATGCTCCAGAAGAAAGGTATCCGGCAAAGCATGAGCCGGAAAGGAAACTGTCTGGACAACGCCGTGATAGAGAATTTCTTCGGACTGCTCAAAAAGTGAGCTGCTGTATTTGCAGGAGTTCCGTTCCATGGAACACTTCAAGCAGAAACTCGTTGCATATCTGGATTACTACAACAACCGCCGCATCCTTCAAAATATTGTCTAGCTTTTTGGGGTCACTTCACTTTTTTGAACTCCACGGTATTTTTATCTGTTTGTCAGCTGCCGCAGCTGGTTCAGGTCCTCCCGCGTATCCACATCCCTCAGTTCGGCATCGTTCCGGGCGGACACAAGGCAGACGGAACCGAGGTGGGCCCGCGCAACGGCATTGCCGCCGCGGCCATCCGGCAGGTGAAGCAGCTCCGAAAAATAATCCGCGCCGAACAGCACTGGGCTGCCGGGGGGTGCCATCGGCAGCGCACAGCCGCACAATGGCATCGGGGGCCGCTGCCAGCGCCAGTGCTTCCACACTTTGCTGCGTGAGCAGCGGCTGGTCCCCGGCAGAAACAGGCAGCCGCGCAAAGCGGGCTCTTTTCCCAGCAATGCCGCCAGCCCCAGCCGGACCGTATCGCTGCGGTAGCTGCGCGTGGCGCAGAACGGGGACGCCCTGCGCGTTACAGAGCGCCTCAACCTCTTCCGAGCGGGTCACGACAATGCGGCAGGCCAGCAACGGCAGGGCGGCTAGAGCCAGCGCATTGGCGATCAGCGGTGCACCGCAAAAAATCCGCCATCAGCTTGTTTCCGCCGAACCGCCGCCCCAGCCCGGACGCCATGACCACGCAGCCGAGAGCGGGCGCGGGATCGTCCAAATCCACCACAAAGGCATCCTGCCGGGCGCACAGTGCGGTTAAAAATGGGGTATCCTGCTTACGCACAATAGCGAGAACGCGCTTTGCATCCAGCAGCGCTTCCACTGCCTGCCGGAATTCGGGGCAGCTATTTTCCTGGTAACCGAGTTCATCCAGCACCGCCCATTCGCTCTCCCCCCCTGCCGCCATGCGGTGCAGGGCGGGTACTCCCAGCAGCAAAAAGCCGTCCGCCACGGGGCGCATCCGGTTTTCGCCTGGGGGCAGTGCCGGGTCAAAGCGGCCGATCACCGCTATTTTTCCGCCCACACTTTCTCGAATTTCCACACGATCCGCAGGGTACACTGCTGTGGTAATTTCCTGTGCCCCGGGGCAAAGCAATGGCACCAGCGCACGCAGCAGGGTGGTTTTTCCCGTACCGCGCCCGCCGGTCAACAGCAGGTGGCGCTTACCGCTCACCCGGAAAGAACTTATAATAGAGCTCGCGGTCAGTCTGTACACAGGCATCACGGTAAGCCTCATACCTTTCCATAAAATTGCGGGCTTCATCCGTCAGGGTGCTGCCCCCGCCGCCGCGCCCGCCAATGGTTTTGCGGGTCAGCGCAAAGCCCAATTCTTTTTCCGCCCGCTTGACCATCTTCGGTTTCATTTTTCTTTCCGCATAACGGCAGCAGCGCCCGCCGAACCCGGCCCGTGCGGTCGGTCACGGGCACCAGTTCCAGCGGGCCGTATACTGCTGCCAGCGCGGATTGCAGCGCTTCAACCGGGTCGGTTCTGGGGTACAGCATGGCTCCAACCTGCCCGTTTTGCAGCACGATCAGTGTATCGCACCAGTCCAGCATCAGCATGGGGTCATGCAGGCAGATCAGCGCTGTTTTGCCGCTTGCATGCACAAATTCTGCCAGCAGCGCCGCCATATGGCTGCGGTTGGCAAGGTCCAGGGCGCTGTCCGGTTCATCCAGTAGCAGCAAAGGCGCATCCTCCACAAAGGTACGTGCCAGAATACAGAGCTGGCGTTCGCCGCCGCTCAGCGTCAGGTAGTCCTGCTCGGCTTTATCCGCCAGGCCTACCGTGCGCAGGGCTTCTTCCGCTGCCGCACACATGGCAGCGGTGGGGCTTTGCAGCACGCCAAGGCGGGGGTTGCAGCCCATCAGCACAACTTCCCGTGCAGACATGGACACCGAAATTCCGCTTTGCTGCGGGATGTAACTGACCGTTTGTGCCAGACACCTGGTAGAAAGGCTTTCCAGCGGCACACCATCCATCAGGCAGCACCCCGTATGGGGCAAAAGCCCGGCCACTGCGCGCAGCAGGGTGGTTTTTCCGCTGCCGTTCGCCCCCAATATTCCCACCAGCTGGCCGGGGGTATCTATCGTAAAATGAACATTTTGCAGGATGTTCTTATCGCCAAGACGGACGGCCAGATTCTCCACAGTGAACATTACCGCGTCTCCCTCCCCGGCTTTATAATAAGATAGAGCAAAAACGGAACACCCAGCAGCGAGGTGAAGATACTGACCGGCAGTTCGGTTACCGCCACCGTTTTGGCAATGGTATCCGCCGCCAGCAGCAGCGTGCTGCCCACCAGCCCGCTGAGCAGGCTGGTGGAGCGGCGGTTGTGCCCCGCCAGCAGTCGCGCACAGTGGGGGGCCAGCAACCCGACAAAGCTGATCAGCCCAGTCACGCTGACAACCGCGGCCACCACCAGCGTTGCCAATGTCAGCAGCAGAAAACGCATCCGCCCCACCGGAACCCCCAGCAGCCGCGCTTCATCCTCTTCCACGGATAAAAGCATCGCCTGACGGTGCAAAGCAAAAATTACGGCGCAGCAGAAAATAACCATCGGAACGGGGAACCACACCCGGCTTTGCGTTACCCCCGCCAGGCTGCCCATGATCCAATATTCAATGCTGGCCAGCTCTTTTTCCGGATCAGCGGTCAGCTTTAGCAGCATCAAAAGAGTTTGCGCCAGCGCATGTACGGCAATGCCCGCCAGCACCAGGTTCATCTTGCTGCGCCCCGGCGCGGCGGCCGCCAAGCCAAGCGAGAGAAACACCGCTGCCAGCCCGCCCGCAAAGGCGCATACCGTGGTGCCCAGCGTGCCCGAAGAGACAAACAAGATGGCAAATGCCGCGCCAACGCTGGCCCCCGACGATACCCCAATGATATCCGGGCTTGCCAGTGGATTGCGGAAAACAGTCTGGTACACAAAGCCCACCACGCCAAGACCGAACCCGCCCGCCAGCGCCATTACGGCACGGGGCAGGCGCAGCACCGTAAAGGTGCGCACTGCCATAGCGTCCCCCGCCAGCAGTGCCTGCAGGGTTATGGGATAACGGCCGAAATAAAGTGCCGCACCAAAGGCCATAAAAACGCAGAGCGTTGCGCCCAGAAGGCACAGCGCCGTGCGTTTGCGGTTATTATTCATAAGATTCAGGGGTAAAGCCATAGAAGCTACCATAGAATTCATCGGCAGCGGCGTGGTAATACTCCTCGGTCACCTGCTCCGGGTGCAGCACGCTGGCAAGATAAACACTGCCAAGGAAGCTGGCCGGCACGGGGGAATCCACAGCCTCAACAGCGTGGGGCAGCTGGTAAACATGGCTCTCCTTGACGGCGGTGCAGTCCGCCAGGGCGGCATCGTTCAGAACAGAATCAACGTCATATTCAGCATCGGATGCCAGAATGATGTAATCGGGGTTCCAATCCAGGATCTGTTCATAGGAAACTTCGGCCCAGTAGGTATCTTCCACGCTGGCGGCGTTTGTGCCGTTGGCGTTTTCGATCATCGTGTTCTGATACATGGCGGGGCCTGCGGTTTCCAACACGGAGCTGTTGCCTGCCAGGTAAACGCTGGGGGCATCGGTGCCGGCAACGGCTTCGGCCAGGGCGGCCAGGTTGCTGTCAATGGCCATTTCCAGCTCCTCGCCGCGGGCGGTGGTGTTGGTTGCCTGTGCCAGCAGCTCGATCGTGCCGAACAGGCCGGCCTGGTTTTCCGGCTTAACAGCCAGCACGGTCAGGCCCATTTCCTCCATCTGGGGGATGGAATCCTTGAGCTTGGCGGGCACGATGACAAGATCCGGGGCCAGCGCAGCGCAGCCTTCCAGGTCAAACTCTTTGGCGGTGCCAATGCTGGGCAGGGACTGGATCTCCGGGGCGGACAGGCTGTAGATGTTGCGTTTGTCGGCTTTGGCTTCCACGCCAACCAGCTCGTTCTGCACACCCAGCGCAATCAGCAGGCTGGTGGAAATGTAGTAGCCGCTGGCAAGGGTTTTGGGTTCTTCCTCAATGGTAACTTCGCGGCCCAGCTGGTCGGTAACGGTCAGCGGGTAGGTAACCGCCGTTTCGGCGGCAGGTTTTTCCGGTGCAGCAGTGGCTTCTGGGGCTGCGGTAGCCTCTACAGAAGCAGCCTCGCTGGCTGCGGTACTCCTGGCCGCAGCGGTGCTGCCGCAGGCTGTCAGTGCCATAGCGGCGGCCAGCAGCAGGGCGGTCATTTTGGTCATTTTCATGTTCCTTACTTCCTTCTAAAACCAATATTCCGTTGTGTTTTTCAAGCAACAACGGAATTATAACAGAATTTGTGGTAAAATGAAAGTAGTACTACACAAAAGTATGATTTTACCCAAAAACGGAGAGCATTCTATGATAACGATTCGAGAATATGCCCGCCCCGCCACACTGGAAGAAGCATGGCAGCTGAACCAGAAGCGCCCGAACCGGGTGCTGGGAGGGATGCTGTGGCTGAAAATGGAAAAAAAAATCAGCGTTGGCACAGCCATTGACCTATCTGCGCTGGGGTTGGATACCATTGAAGAAACCGATACCGAATTTGCCATTGGCGCCATGGCAACGCTGCGCAGCCTGGAAACCCACGCCGCGCTGAACGCGGCCACCAACGGCGCCATGCGGGAGGCCGTGCGCCATATTGTGGGGGTGCAGTTCCGCAACTGGGCCACGGTGGGCGGCAGCGTGTACGGGCGGTTTGGCTTTTCAGACGTATTAACGCTGCTGCTGGCGCTGGACTGCGATGTGGAGCTGTACAAAGCAGGCCGGATGCCCATTGCACAGTTTGCCGCCCTGCCCTATGACCGTGATATTTTTTTGACCCATGTTTACATAAAAAAGACGCCGGGGCTTGCCGTGCATTACCAGTCTGTGCGGGCCACCCAGACGGACTTCCCGATTTTGACCTGCGCTGCTGCACGCACGGCGGATGGAGCCTACCGCTTTGCCATCGGTGCACGCCCCATGAAAGCCATGCTTGTCTGCCCCACGGCCGTCCCGGATGAGCTGCCCGCCGCCGTACAGGCTGCGGTGCCCACCGGCAGCAACCTGCGCGGCAGTGCCGCCTACCGCACCCATCTGGTGGGGGGGTGCTTGTCAAGCGTGCCGTACAGGCACTGGGGAACCTGGAGGTGCTCTGATGCAAATTCATTTTACGTTGAACCATAAAAAAAGCAGCTGCTGAGATCGCCCCCGATACCCTACTGATTGATCTGGTGCGCTCTTTAGGCTGCAAAAGCGTCAAGCGCGGGTGCGAAACCGCCAACTGCGGGCTGTGCACCGTGTTTTTTTGGACGAAAAGCCGGTGCTTTCCTGCTCTGTACTGGCGGCGCGGGTGGATGGCCGCAGCGTTACCACGCTGGAGGGTCTGCAGGAGGAAGCCGCTGAGTTCGGCGCGTTCATCGCTGACCAGGGGCCGAGCAGTGCGGCTTCTGCAACCCCGGCTTTATCATGAATGCGCTGGCCCTTTTCCGCGAAAAACCCGACCCCAATGAGGAGGAGATCAAGGAATACCTTGCGGGCAACCTTTGCCGCTGCTCCGGGTACGAAGGCCAGCTGCGCGGGATCCAGAACTTTTTGGCGTGGAAAAAAAATCAAAGGAGGCTGCCCAATGAAAACTGTGAACCAGCCTGTGCGCAAGAAGGACGCCATGCAGCTTGTAACCGGCCAGCCTGTGTACATGGATGATGTTATCCCGCAGGACTGTCTCATCGTCAAGCTGCTGCGCTCCCCCCACGCCAATGCGATCGTCAAAAATATTGATACCTCCCGCGCCATGCTTGTGCCCGGCATGGAGGTGATTTACACCTGGAAAGATGTGGACCAGAACGCCCGCCGCTACACCCAGGCGGGCCAGACCTACCCCGAAATGAGCCCTTACGACCGCCTTGTGATCGACCGCCATGTCCGCTTTGCCGGGGATGTTGTTGCGATCCTTGCGGGCAAAGACGAAACATGCGTCGATAAGGCGATGAAGCTGATTCAGGTGGAATATGAAGTTCTGCCCGCGGTGCTGGATTTCCACACAGCGCTCGATAACCCTACTCTTGTGCACCCGGAGGATAACTGGGAAGCCCTTGTTCCCGGCATCGGAGCTGACAAGAACCGCAACCTCTGCGCCCACGATGAATCCGGCGAGGGTGATATTGAGGCGGTGTTGGCTGGGTGCGATGTGGTCATTGACCACACCTACCACACCCGCGCCTGCCAGCAGGCCATGATGGAAACCTTCCGCACGTATTGCAGCATTGATGCTTACGGGCGGCTGAATGTGCTCAGCTCAACGCAGATCGTGTTCCATTGCCGCCGCATTTTGGCAAACGCCCTGCACATCCCCAAATCCATGATCCGCGTTGCCAAGCCGCGCATCGGCGGCGGGTTCGGCGCAAAACAGACGTCAGTGTGCGAGGTTTACCCTGCCTTTGTTACCTGGAAAACGAAGAAGCCCAGCAAGATCATCTATACCCGCTTTGAAAGCCAGACGGCTTCAACCCCGCGCCATGAGATGGAGATGCACGTGCGGCTGGGCGCAACAAAGGACGGCATCATCAAGGGCATTGACCTGCACACCCTTTCCAACACCGGCGCTTACGGTGAGCACGGCCCCACAACGGTGGGCCTTTCGGGCCACAAGTCCATCCCGCTGTACGGCAAGGCCGAAGCGTTCCGCTTTGTCAGCGATGTTGTTTACACCAACCACATGTCATCGGGTGCGTACCGCGGGTACGGCGCAACCCAGGGTCTGTTTGCGGTGGAATCCGCTGTGAATGAGCTGGCCGACAAATTGGGGATGGACCCGTTCGAGCTCCGGCAGCGCAACATTGTCCATGAGGGCGATGTTATGCCCGCCTACTATGGCCAGGTCAACACCAGCTGTGCGCTGGACCGCTGCCTGAAAACCGTGCATGACAGGATGGATTGGGACCATAAGTACCCCGTGCGCGAGATCGGCAACGGCAAGGTGCGTGCTGTTGGCATGGGCATGGCCATGCAGGGCTCCGGCATCGACCATGTGGACGTGGGCAGTGCCACGCTGAAAATTAACGATGACGGGTTCTATACCCTCTCCATCGGCGCAGCGGATATGGGCACAGGCTGCGATACGATCCTGGCGCAGATCGCTGCCGAAGTGCTGGAATGCCCGCTGGAAAACATTGCGGTTTTGGGCGCAGATACAGATTCTTCCCCCTATGATTCCGGTTCCTATGCGTCCAGCACAACCTATGTGACCGGCAAGGCCGTGGAAAAATGTGCGCTGGAACTGAAAGATAAGATCTGCACCCTGGGGGCACAGCTGCTGGGGCTGGACAAAGCCGCCGTGCTGTTTACCGGCGATGCCGTGACGAGCGAGGACGGCACCCAGCGCGTGCCGCTGGCCAGCATTGCAGCGGCATCCCAGTGCGGCAACACGGTGGCGCTGGAAGCCACCGTAACCCACAGCTCGGAGATTTCGCCCCCGCCGTTTATGGTTGGCGCCGCCGAAGTGGAAGTTGACCTGGAAACCGGCGAAGCCCAGGTGGTGAACTATGTGGCCGCGGTTGACTGCGGCACCCCTGTAAACCCGAACCTGGCCCGCGTGCAGGCCGAGGGCGGCGGTACCGGGCTGTGGCGGCTGTATTCTCCTGCTTATTTCCATCCGCGGGCGGTGGGGTCCAGCATTTCGGCGGCGGAATAGATCAGCGCGTTGCAGATGGCGGCTGCCACGTTGCTGCCGCCCTTGCGGCCCATGGCAACAATGGCGGGCACGCCGTGGCTTTCGCACACGGCAAACAGGCGCTCCTTGCTTTCCACCACGTTCACAAAGCCCACCGGCACACCGATAACCAGCGCCGGGCGCAGGCCGTTTTCAATTTTCTCGGCAATCGTCAGCAGGGCGGTGGGGGCGTTGCCCACGGCCAGCACGGCGCCGGGGTATTCGGCCGCAGCCTTGTGCATGGCAGCCACGGCGCGGGTGGTGCCCGCCTGTTTGGCCGCTGCAGCCACAGCGGGGTCCGCCATAAAGCAGAGTGCCTGCCCGCCCAGCTTGGCCAGGCCCGGCTTGGTGATGCCTGCCAGGGCCATGTTGGTATCGGTGATGATCGTTGCCCCGGCATAGCAGCAATACCGGCGGCTACCGCGCCGGGGGTAAAGTGCAGGGTCTGCGCATAGTCAAAATCCGCGGTGGTGTGGATGACCCGCTTGACTACAGGGGCGTTTTCCGGCGGGATGTCCAGCCCGCGCTGGGCCAGCTCCCCGGCAATAATTTTCATGCTGGTGCGTTCAATATCGGCAGGCAGGTGGTGCTGCGGCATCATTGGTCATTTCCCCTTTCGGCGGGCTGTGCAAGGCCCATAGCCGCATACACGGCGGCCAGATCCAGGTTATGGCGTACCCCATCGGCCAGCAGATCCAGCTGCTGGGTACGGTATTCCTGCATGGAGATCGGTGCTGCCGCGGCGGGGTCAATCCCCTTGCGGCGGCAAAGATAGGCGGCAAACTGCTCGGTCAGCTCACCGCTGTCAAACAGGCCGTGCAGGTAGGTGCCAAACACCTGGCCCTGCACGCAGCCTTCCGGGGGTGCCGTCCGCCAGGGTGCAGAACGGCGCGCCCTGCACAGTGGTGCGCCCGGTGTGGATCTCGTACCCGGTCAGGTGCGCCCCGGCAAAGGGCTCCGCCGTCACGGTCGCCTGGCTTTGGGTGCGGCGCTTTTCGGCGGCAAAGGTGGTTTGGGTGGGCAGCAGGCCAAGGCCGCGCAGGGTCTGCGGGCGGCCGCTTTCGGTGCCTTCCGGGTCGGCCAGGGTCTCGCCCAGCATCTGGTAACCGCCGCACACGCCCAGCACCGGCGTGCCGCGCCGGGCCAGCTTGCTGATGGCTGCTTCCAGCCCGCACTGGCGCAGCCACAGCAAGTCGTCCACGGTATTTTTTGTACCGGGCAGGATCACACAATCCGGCGCGCCAAGCTCGCGGGTGGTCTGCACATAGCGCACGCCAAGCAGCGGGTGCTGCTCCAGCGGCATAAAGTCCGTAAAATTGGAGATATGCGGCAGCCGCAGAATGGCAGCATCCAGCGGCTTGACGGCATTTTTGACCTGCAGCCGGTCGGAAAGCGAATCCTCGTCCTCAATATCCGCCTTTAAGTACGGCACAACGCCAAACACCGGCAGGTGGGTTTTCTCTTCCAGCATGGCAAGGCCGGGGCGCAGAATCCCAACATCGCCGCGGAACTTGTTGATGATAAGCCCTTTGATGCGCGCCCGTTCGTCCGGCTCCAGCAGTTCCACCGTGCCAAACAGCTGGGCAAACACGCCGCCGCGGTCAATGTCGCCCACCAGCAGCACAGGGGCATCCACCAGCTTGGCCAGCCCCATGTTCACGATGTCATCGGCTTTCAGGTTGATTTCAGCCGGGCTGCCCGCGCCCTCGATGACGATAATATCAAAATCGTCCGCCAGGCTGTTGTAAGCCGCCAGAATATCGGGGATGAGCTGTTTTTTAGCGGCGGAAATACTCCGCCGCCGGCATCTGGCCGCGCACTTCCCCGTTCACGATCACCTGACTGCCCACATCGCTGCTGGGCTTTAGCAGGATGGAATGCGGCAGAGCGCCGCGCACAGCAGGCTTTTGCCCGCACCGCTCATGGTGCCCTGCACCATAATACATTTTGCTTTGCTCATTTTAGTACCTCCCGCATGGTCTGCAGCAGCTGTTCGTTTTCCGGCGCGGTGCGCACAGCGGTGCGGTACCAGCCGGCGCTCAGCCCCGGGTAATTGCCGCAGCTGCGCAGGCAGACGCCCCGCTGCTGCAGCGCCGCACCCAGCGTTTCCGGCGCACGGAACAACAGGTAGTTGGCGCTGCCCTCGATCACCTGCAGCCCCAGTGCCCGCAGCCCGGCCGCCAGTCTGGGGCGCTGGTCGGCAATCAGGGCGCGGACGGCATCGGCATAGGCGGTTTCCCGCAAAGCGGCAGCGCCCGCAGCCTGCGCCAGGCTGGATACCCCCCCCACGGCTGGCCTGCGGCCTGCATTTTGGCCAGCAGTGCGGTGTTGGAACACAAGGCATACCCCAGCCGCACCCCGGCCATGGCTTTGGTGAACGCTTTCAAAATAATAAGGTTGGGCGCGGTTTGCAAAAGCGGTTTGGCCGTCAGGGCATCCCGCTGCTGCAAAAAAGTCCAGAAAGCACTCATCCACCACCAGCACGGCCCCACAGTCCGCACAGCGGCGCACCAGGCGCTGCACCAGCTCCGGCAGGGGTAATTTGCCCGGTAGGGTTATTGGGCTGGCACAAAAACACCAGGTCAATGCTCTGGTTCACTGCCTGCACAAAGGCTTCCGTTACGGCAAAATCATCGGCCTCATGCAGGGTTTTCCGCTTTACTTCGCAGCCAACGCTTTCCAGTGCGGCGGCATACTCGGCAAAGGTGGGGGCGGGCAGCAGGGCGCGGCGGGGCTTGAGCGCCCACACCAGCCGGTAGATCAGATCCGCCGCCCCGTTGCCGCACAAAATCCACGGTTCCGGCAGCTGTTCCGCCCGGCTGAGTGCCGTGCGCAGCTCCCGGCAAAGGGGGTCCGGATAGCGGTCCGCAGTGGGCAGAGCCGCAACGATGGCATCCGCCACGCCCTGGGGCAGGCCAAGCGGGCTGACATTGGCCGAAAAATCCAGCGCATCATGCCCAAAGCGGGCGCGGTAGCCCGCCCAATCACCGCCATGTACCAGTTCCATTCCGTTCTCCCCTTTTCGTTGTTACATCGCCAGCACCAGCAGGCGCAGGGCAATGCCCAACACCAAAGCCAGCAGGCTTTCGGCATACATCATGCGGTCGGCCCGCAAAATGTCCTTTGGTTCCACGGGGCGCAGGCATCCCCAATGGTGGGTTTATCATAATACTCGCCAAAATAGTAGGCGGGGCCCGCCAGCTGCACGCCCAGGGCACCGGCGCAGGCGCTTTCGGTCTGGGCGCTGTTGGGGCTGGCATGGTTGCGGCGGTCCCGCCGCCAGATCTTCCATGCGCCGCGGGCACTGCTGCCGGTCAGGGCGGCAGCGGCCACCCACAGCAGCCCGGCCAGGCGGCTGGGCAGATAGTTGGCCACATCGTCCAATCTGGCAGCGGCACGGCCAAAATACAGGTATTTCTGGTTTTTGTAGCCCAGCATGCTGTCCATCGTGTTGATGGCCTTATAGGTCAGCGCCAGCGGCGCGCCGCCCAGCAGCATGTACAATAGCGGGGCAATCACGCCATCGCTGGCGTTTTCGGCCACGGTTTCCACAGCGGCTTTGGTCACGCCCTCCGCCGTCAGGTTTTGGGTATCGCGCCCCACAATGCGGGCTTGCTTTCCCCGCCCGGGCAGCGGCCTTC
>VOFF01000982.1_pt1 | contig 37404 bp, 63 predicted proteins | sample 5384061 | NCBI WGS metagenome assembly VOFF01 (sample SAMN12384725, study PRJNA508395) | human gut metagenome | isolation source: healthy gut E | host: Homo sapiens | reverse complement strand
GGCTGACGCATACCTATGCATACGGCGGCCCGGAGCTTCTTTTGGAAAAACGCTGCAGGAATATTACAAGGTGGACGTGAGCCGCTATGTCAAAATTGATTTCTCTTTGTTTGAAGCTTTCGTAACGGATATTGGCGGCGTGGTGGTAGAGATGAGCCAGGAAGAGGCCGATTATATGAACAGCATTGCCGGTGAGGAAAAATGGTCTGCAGGCGAGGCAGGCTGGACGGGCCCACTGCCCTGGTGTATGCGCGCATCCGTCATCTGGACAGTGACTGGGCACGGGTAGAGCGCCAGCGGCAGGTGATGCAGGCCGCTGCCGACCAGGTGGCCACACTGAGCCTTGCCAAAATAGACCTTATTGCCAACTACGTGCTGCCTATGATAGAAACAAAAACCTGACCAATGGCGAACTGTGGCAGCTTGCTCTGAAAATGCCTGCGCTTCTGGGCAGCCAGGCCCAGCAGATGACTGTGCCGGATCAGGCGCAGAGCTGGACGGTGGCGGGCACACTGGAGGAGTCGCTTTATCGCGTGCAACTTTGAGGCCGAAGCCAAAAGGCTGGACAGCTTTTTGTTGGGGAATACGAAGCGGACGCGGCCGGCTGAGGCACACCATATATGCGGCGCAGAATATCTGGTGCCGGCCCTGTTTGCCTCCTGCGGCACACAGGCGGCAGGCTGCGAAGAGCGAGGCGCATCCGTCTTGCGCGGCCCTGATACAGTGAAAAAGCAAACCAAAGCATAAAACGCGCGGCAGGCCGCAGGGGATGAAGGGCATAGCATGGGCATGCTTTATAAAGATAAAGAGACGGCGAAATTTATTCCACTCACCGCCCCTTGCTCCGCAGCCCGAAAAGGAGAGGCCTGCCGCCCTGGCGAAAGCTTGCCTGTTTTCAGGCTGTCGCTGCCGGCGGCCCGTCTGGCCCTGATGGAAGCGAAAGCTTTACACAGGCACCCGGCTTTTGCCGGTGGTTTTTCAAGTCAGGCCCGGCAAAGCCGGGGGCGCGTAAGCCCTGGAAGGGCATATATTACCGGCAAGCCTCTCAGAAGGCACTGAATACTCTGTCTCCTGCATCACTTGCCCCGCCTCCCGTAAACAGAATTCTTCCCGCTGCATGCTGCATCTTTTGGTATTGAATACCATCTCTCGCCTCGCTCGAAACTGACAGCGAAAGCCTTTTTACTCTCCACGGCACAGCCGCGGGTTGTCGTTTCGCTAAAGCAAAAAAAAAAAACGGCATGGTTTTGCCATGCCGTTTTTTGCATTGTACCATCGGGCCCGGCGTGGGGCAGAGGGTCATTTCTGCCCGCAGCCGCAGCGGGGGGCAGCCCGCTTCAACCAGGCAGGAAAGCAGGCCGGTAACGGTAAAGGCCGTGCCGCTCATCAGCGCACCCAGCAGGAAGGCAAGAATATAGCGAAGGATATTGTCATTGCCCGTTTCCAGCGCGATGAGTGTCACTGTGGCGACCACAAGAAGCGCAATGGCGGTAAGAAGCAGCTTGTGCCCGCAGCCGCACAGGCAGGAATTATAGGCGCTGTCCTGCCGCAGCAGGCTGCACGAGGCAAACGTGAGCAAAAGCAGTAGCCATTGAGCCGAATACAATAGCAAGGCGCGGTGATATATGCGGTGAAGCCGAATTCGATGCTGTAAAGCCACGGCAGCGGCGCCCACAAGCACGCTGACGATGACGGTTACAATATCATACCATTTTTGTTACACATAGGGTAAGCTCCTTTTTCTCAAGTTGATGCAAAACGGCCGCGCGTGCGCATATTTACGGGTACATTGCGGCCGCGAGCAAAACCGGGGAATGTCAGAAGTGGCAGGACGATTCCCCAAAATCAATATAGTTCGTCATGATCTTGACGTTGATGCAGCGGCGGCGGCAGCAAGAAGCGCCCTCGCCGGTGATATTCTCCGGGAAAGGATAAAGCGCAGGCCGCTTACGGGGATATCCGCGCAGCGGCTGCAGGAGGTGGGGCCTACGGCGAACATTTTCATGCCGCACGGCGTTTCACAGCCGCAGCTGTCCACTTCATACAGCGCCACACTAAACGGCGATGCGGCAGTTGGCACACGCCGCGAAGCGTGAAGGAGAGGTCCAGAATGCGGCCCCTGGCCGTCCGGCGGCACAGCCTATCTCGGCTGATTTTATAGGTCTCGCAGCTGTTGAAGCAGATGCCGCCGGCAATTTTGGAAGACAGGATGGCCGATGCGCTTTCGGGCGCTGGCGCCTCCTGTGCGCAGGGCTGGGGTTCAGGCGCAGGCTGCGGGCATTCATTTGCCGGAAGCTTTTTCTTCTTCCAGGCAGGGCAGTTCGGGGCCATGGGCGGCTGCTGCGGGCGTCACCGCCAATGGTGATATTGCCAAGGTCTATGGTTTGCATGAGGGTGCCTCCCCTTCGATGGGAACGATATACTGCTACCGTATGGGCCCGGCGGTATACCGTATCTTATGCCCACGCTGCCTGCCATGCAACGCAGTGTGGAAAACACGGAAAAAACAGTGGATGCACGGTGCGAAAAAACTTTTTTCGCACCGTGCATCCTTTTTTTGCCGCAATGCGTTATACAAGGTGAAGGGGAGTGAAAGCATGCCGCAGGACAAGGCGCTGGTACATGGCCTGCGCAAAGGGCAGTGAGGAGGCATGTGCGCAGGCATTGGTGCAGCAGCATTACGGTGAGGTGCTGCGGTATGCACGGCATTTGTGCCGCAATGAGACGCTGGCAGAGGACATCACGCAGGAGGCCTTCCTGCGTGTGCTGGAAAAGGTGATGCGCGGCCAGGCTGCGGGAAACCTGCGCGCCTATTGCTTTGTTACGGCAAGGCACCTGTATGCTCGACAGCCTGCTGCGGCGTCCACCGCAGCAGGCACTGGAAGAAATAGCGGCTGCAGAAGATGAATTGGCCGGAGCCGAAAGCGACAATGCCTTCCGTCAGATGGTGGCCGGCCTGCCCGCGGATGTGCGGGAAGCCGTGATACTGCGCTTTGCTTACCGCTTGAAATTCAAAGAGATCGCCGTAGTGCAGGGCGTTGCAGCGCGCACGGCACAGGCGCGCGTGCGCCGCGGCATACAGTGGCTCAAAGCGAATTGGAGGGAAGATATGTGAACAGGTTTGAGGCATCGCTTTACAAAGCGTTTGAAAAGAACAGCGCCGGGGCCCCGGCGCGCCGGGAAGCCGTGCTGCGCACCCAGCAGGCGTGCGCGCGCCTTGTGCGCGAAAGACGCATGCTGGTGCGGACGGGCAGCGCGGCCATGTTCCGGCAGGTGGCACGCTTTTCCGCACCCAGGCTTTGGGCGGCGCAGGCGCTGGTGCTTTTGGCCGGTGTGGCCGGACTGTACTCGCTGGGCGATGTGCTGCAGGGGCTTGCAGGAGGCTATCTTGGCGGCTATGTCGCCTTTTTCTCTCCGGTGCTGGTGCTTGTCTGCCTGCCGGAAATGTTCCGCAGCGAGGCCTGCGGCATAGCCGAGCTGGAGTGTGCCACGCGCACCTCCCGCATGCAGCTTATGCTGGTGCGCCTTGTCTCTGCCGCAGTGGCAGACCTCTTGCATGGCTGGCTGTCCTACTGGGGCGGCATGGGCCTCCTTTTGGGCGGCAGGCGGGCGTGCCGGTATGGAGCTTGGCATTATATGCGCTGGTGCCCTTTCTCACCTGTGCCGCCGCCCTGCTGAATGTATGCACGAAAGGCAGCGGGCATGGGCTGTCCTCCTGTGCGGCCCTGTGTGTGTTACTTTCCCTTGGCTGTGCGCTGATGACGCAGCTTGCCGCAGCTTTGTATATGCTGTATGCCGTCTGGGTGTGGCTGGCGGCGCTGGTAGTGGCGGGAATATGGTTTGCCCGGGAGGCGGCGCGGATCGCGCGCCGGATGAGGCCCGCAGAGGATGCGTGCGCCTCCATATGAGAAAGGAGAGCTTCCAATGCAGTTGAAACTGGACAGATTGACAAAGCAGTATGGCTCCAAAAATCGCTGTGGACAGGGTATCGGCCACGCTCACCCGCGGCGTATACGGCCTTTTGGGGGCGAACGGCGCAGGCAAGACCACGCTGATGCGTATGCTGTGCGGAATTTTGACGCCGACCTCGGGCGAAGTGCTGCTGGACGGCGAAAGCATCTATGCCATGGACGCGCGCTACCGGGATCTGCTGGGCTATCTTCCGCAGGATTTCGGCTATTACCCGGAATACTCCGCGCAGGATTTTTTTTGCTTTATATTGCGGCGCTGAAGGGCCTGCCCAGGCCGCAGGCAAAGCAGAAGACGGCGCAGCTTCTGGAAGAAGTGGCGCTGGCCGGGGTGGCGAAAAAGCGGATAAAAACATTTTCCGGCGGAATGAAGCAGCGCCTTGGCATTGCCCAAGCGCTGCTGAATGAACCTGAAATATTGGTGCTGGACGAGCCCACTGCCGGGCTGGACCCAAAAGAGCGCGTGCGCCTGCGCAATCTGATGGCAGACCTTGCGAAAGACCGTATTGTGCTGCTCTCCACGCACATTGTCTCGGATGTGGAGAGCATTGCGGACAGAGTGTTCCTGATGAAGCAGGGGCGCGTTTGTGCTGGAGGGCACGGTGGCGCAGCTTGTGGAAAGGATGCGGGGCAGGGTGTGGGAATATGCCGTGCCGGACCATCTGGTACGCCGTGCAGAGCAGGAATATGCCGTGGCAAACCTGCGCCATGAAGGCGGGCAGACGGTGCTGCGCATTGTGGCGGACGCCCCGCCGGGCCCGGAGGCGCGCGCCTGCACCCCTGTTTTGGAGGACCTGTACCTGTATCACTTCTCTGGCGAAACGGAGGCGCAGTGATGGCCCTGTTCTGGGAGGAATGGAAAAAAAATGCTGGCGCGGGCGCACAGCGCCCCTGTGCCTGCTGGCACTGCTGGCGGCGGCTGTCTGCCTGGGCGTTTATACCGGGGTAGATGCTCTTTCGGATATGGACAGATACTATCAGCCGGTGCACAACGGCCCGCGGGAAACGGCAAGGCAAAAGGAATTTGCCGGGCGGTGGGCAGGCTGGCTGGAGGCGGAAGAGCTGGAAAAGGCCCTGAAAACCTTCAGCATGCCTGTGCGCAAAACGGGAACACGCAGGAGCAAAACGGCGTGAAGACCTTTACCCCTCAGGCGCGCCGCCAATGGTACGACCGGCCGTTGTGCCGCTGATGGAATAGGTGCTGTATATTTCCGGGGCCTACGAAGGCGCCGGGGCGCAGGAGGCCGGCCTGTATACAGCCGACGCTTCGCAGCTTCGCCGGTTTTATGAGCTGCGGCATGAAAAGGTGCTGGCCTCTGTTGAGTTCCGCCAGCAGAACGGCAGTCTGAACGAGGCGCAGGCAGCTGCCCTGCTGAAGCGGGAGGCACAGCTGCAGACGCCTTTTGCCTACGGCTATACAAAGGGCTTTTCCGAATATACCAGAGCCCATACCCTTGTGGCCTACCTTGCGGACCTCTTTGCCTGTATTTTATGTGCGCCTGTATTTGCAGGCGAAGTGAAAACAGGGGCAGACGCTGTTTTGAAGGCGGCGCGGCATGGGCGCATGGCGCTGGCGCAGGCCAAGGTGTGCGCGGCGCTGTGTGCGGCCAGTGCGCTGTATGCCGCGGGCACTGCCGCCATTGCGGCAGCCCAGCTTGCCTTTTTAGCGGCACAGACGGCTGGAATGCCGCCGTGCAGGTCTCGTCTGAGGGGGCGCTGTACCTTGTCAATCCGTTAATATGCTGCAATGTGAGGCGGGCGCCGTTTTATACGGCTATGTCCGATGCCTCGGCATGGCAGGCGTTTCCCGTGCTTCTCGGCATGCCTGCGTTCGTCCTTTGCCGCTATGGCGGCTTCTGTGTGTATTCTGATTTTGCCGGAGATACTGCGCTTTCTGCCCGGCATGGGCGTGCTGCGCCAGCTTTGCCCGGAAATGTGAGTACGGCTTTGCTTTATACAGGGCGAGATGTTTTTTTTGACGTGGCGGGCAGGCCCGTGCCGATGCAGGTGCTTCAGCTTGCGGTGCCGCTGGCGCTGCCCTGTGCGGCGCGGCCGCTGCCGCACGGTGCTGGCACCGCAGGCAGACAGTATGAAGGAGGAGGAAAAGCATACTGTTTTGGAATGAAGTAAAAAAGCTTTGGCGGCAGCGCGCCGCCAAGGTGTTTTTTGAACTGGCGGCCGCCTTGCTCCTTTTTCTTGTGCATCATGAATATCGCGCTGGGTTCTTCGGCCTTCTTTTACAGCGGGCCGGAAAATACAGCTCTGCAAAAAACAGTATGCGCAGCGGTGGGAAGGGCCCGCTCACCGGCGAAAAAGCTGGCCGGGGCGCTTGCCTTTACCAGCAGGGCTATGCGGATGAAAGCAAAGCTTGTTTATGATGAGCAGTGGGGGATGGGGGCCCAGCAATGAGCAGTACGCTGCATACCTCATCCCCACAATGGATGTGCTGGCCCCGCTGGAAAGCGTGCTGCAGAGGGGCACGTATGAACGAGGGATCTTGCGGGATGCAAGGCCGGAGGATGCGCTGGCCTTTATGACCTGCGCGCACAGTGGCTGGAAGAATTTCTCGACGGGCAGTTCCCGCAGGAGATGCCGGGTGCGGCGCAGGACAAGGCCTTTTTGAGGCGCAGAAGGCCCGCGTGGGAAAGCCGTTTTATTATGACTATTTCAGCGCCGGCAGCGTGAGCGGCGGCCTGCGCACCTGGGCGGAGACGCTTTCGTCCAATATCCCTTACCTGCAGTTCTTTCTGGTGCTGGGGCTGGGGCAGATATTTGCCGCCGAGTGGCGCCGAAAAGCTGCCCCCGGTACTGCTTTTTGCACAAAGCATGGCCGGGGCGCACTGGCGCGCGCAAAGCTTCTGGCGGGCCTGTTCTGGATATTTGCGGCCAGCGTGTGCATGCTGGCGGTTTATCTTGCCTTTCAGTTTTCGGTGCTGGGCACAAGCGGCCTTGCCTGCCCTGTTCAGCTGATAAAGCCGCTGGCGACAGCGCCGCTCACCATTTGGCAGACAGAGCTTATCTGCATGGCGGGCATGCTGCTCTCGGCGGTATCTTTGGGCAGCATCGTCCGGTGGCTGTCCGCCCGCCTGCACAGCGCGTTTGCCGCGGGCGTGGCCATGGCCCTGGGAATATTCGGGCTGCCGCTGCTGGCCCAGAACATGCCGGCGGGCATTTCTCAGTGGCTTGACCTTCTTCCGCATGGCGCCAGCGGGCTCTATGGCGAGCTGATGCGCGCAAATCTGTTTCACGTTTTCAGCCTGCGCATATGGTCGCCATGGATGTTCCTGTTTTCACAGGCGGTGCTGGCAGTCGTGTTTTCCATATTGTGCCTGCGCACATGGAAGCGCGGCAGATAAAGCCCGGGCCCGCGCAGAACGGGGCCGGCACAGCTTCAGCGCGGCGGGCCGTGCGGTGCAAGGCATTCCCGGCGCCGTGCGGCTCACTTTTTCTTGCGAAAAACACAAAATATAGTAAAATGAACTTGTATATTCGAGAAGTAGACCCATTTTCTGGGAAGAAAGAGCAAGAGGTACCCCATGCAGAAGGTGCAGTTTGAGAGAAACAGCGCGGCGGCAGATGTCATAGCGGCTTATTACCGGCGTACGCCGAAGCTTTATGTGCATTCGTTCGGCTGCCAGCAGAATGTGAATGACGGGGAGAAGATCGCGGGCGTTTTGTGCGATGTCGGCTTTTCCATGTGCAGCAAGGCCTCGGATGCTGATATGATTGTATTCAACACCTGCGCCGTGCGTGAGCACGCCGAGCAGCGCGTGTTCGGCAATGTGGGTGCACTGAAGGGCCTGAAGGAAGAAAACCCGAAGCTGATGATAGCGGTGTGCGGCTGCATGACGCAGCAGAAAAGCGTGGTGGATAAATTCCGCCAAAGCTACCCGTTTGTGGATATCGTCACCGGGGTGAACAAAATAGACCTTCTGCCCAAGCTGCTGTGCGACCGCATTGCCAAGCGCCGCCGTGTGCTTCAGGCGCCGGATGACCGTCCCGACATCATAGAGGGCATGCCCCTGCAGCGCGGCTGCAGTTTCCGCGCGTGGCTGCCCATTATATACGGCTGCGACAACTTCTGTTCTTACTGCATCGTGCCCTATGTGCGCGGCCGCGAGCGCAGCCGCACCAGCGCCGAAATTATGGAAGAATTCCGCAGCCTCGTGGCGCAGGGCTATAAGGATATTACCCTTTTGGGGCAGAACGTGAACTCCTACGGCAAGGGGCTGGAGGAAAAGACGGATTTTTCCGACCTTCTGGCCATGCTGGATGCCGTGCCCGGCGATTACCGCATCCGTTTTATGACGAGCCACCCCAAGGATGCCACCCGCAAGCTGATAGACACCATAGCGGCCTCGGAGCATATCTGCCATCATCTGCACCTGCCGGTGCAGTCCGGCTCGGATGATGTGCTGGCGCGCATGAACCGCAGCTATACGGCAGAGAATTATCTGGGCCTGATTCGCTATGCAAAGGAAAAAAATAGGATATGACCTTTTCCAGCGACATCATTGTGGGCTTCCCGGATGAGACGGAGGAGGATTTTGAAAAAACGCTGGAGCTTATCCGCACGGTGCGCTATGCCCAGCTTTTCACCTTTATTTATTCCAAGCGCGGGGGCACGCGTGCCGCCGCCATGCCGGACCATGTCACCCACGCGCAGAAGACGGCGCGCATGGCGCGCATGCTGGAAATACAGGACGGCATTGTTGCAGAGCTGTGCAGCAGCCTGCTGGGCACGAGCCAGCGTGTGCTGGTGGAGGGGCCCGGCCGGGAAGCGGGCATTATGACGGGCAGGCTGGATAATAATATGATAGTGGAATTTCCCTGCACGGACGAAAGCCTTGCGGGCACGTTCTGCACTAGTGCATATCGGCGCCGCAAAAGGCGCAGTGCTGAAAGGCGCGCTGGAGGCTTGAACCCTTCGCCGCCGGAAAAGAAAGGAAGAAATATTTATGGCAAAAGATGCGATTACCATGTTCAAGGAGGCTGCTGCGCAGCTTCAGAAGGAGATAGAGTACGTCACGCTGGACAGCGCACGCAAAATGAACGACGAGGACGAGGCCCTGCAGGAGCTGATTGGAGAGTTCAACCTTGCGCGCATTGATTTGAACAGCGAGCTCTCAAAACATCGGACAGGACGACGAGAAGGTGGCGGCGCTGAACGACAAAGTAAACAGGCTGTACAATGATATCATGATGAATGACAGCATGCAGGCCTACAACGACGCCAAAACTGATTTCGATGCCGTGGTTCAGTATGTGAACGCTATCATCAACACGGCGGTGAATGGCGGCGACCCCATGGCGGTAGAGCAGCCGGCCGCCGGTGCAGCGGCAGCTGTGCTTCCTGTGCGGGCTGCCATTGAGGGAAAAACAGCAAAGCCGGGCAAACGGCCTGCCGTGCCACAGCGCGGCGGCCCGTGCCCGGCCATTTTGAATTTTGAACAGGGATGGTGCAAGGCATGGCGGCGCTCTCTCCGATGATGCAGCAGTATTTTGAAATCAAAAAGCAGCACCCGGATAAGCTTTTGTTTTTCCGGCTGGGCGATTTTTACGAGATGTTCTACGACGACGCCATTGTGGCGTCCAAGAGCTGGAGCTCACCCTCACCGGGCGGGACTGCGGCCAGGCCGAACGCGCGCCCATGTGCGGCGTGCCGTTCCACTCGTACGAGAGCTATGTGGCAAGGCTGATTGAGAAAGGCTATAAGGTAGCTATCTGCGAGCAGATGGAGGACCCCGCGCTTGCCAAGGGCCTTGTAAAGCGTGATGTGGTGCGCGTGGTGACGCCCGGCACCGTCATTGAGCAGAGCATGCTGCAGGATGACAGGAATAATTTCATCGCCAGTATTCTGATAGAAAACGGGCAGGCCGGCCTGTGCTTTGCAGATGTCTCCACAGGCGAGGCGCATGTCACCTGTATTTCCGGGCAGGACCTTGGCGCGCAGATGATATCTGAGCTGTGCCGCTATGCCCCCAGCGAGGTGCTGTTCAACCCGGCCATTCTGGACTACAAGGACGTGACGGCTTATATCAAGCAGCAGCTCACCTGTGCGGTAGAGCTCTTGGACGACGCCGATTTCGAGCCCCAGGCCTGTAAGGCGCGTGTAGAGGCGCAGTTCTCCGGCGGGTTCTGCGCTGCCGCCGGCTGCGAGGCGGACGGGCTTCAGGCGCGGGCGCTGGGCGCGCTGCTTTTTTTACTTGGAGGCCACGCAGAAGAAAGGCGTGGAACGCCTGAAAAATGTGCATGCCTACGCGGAGGCGCAGTATATGCAGCTTTCGCCCGTCACGCGCGCCAACCTGGAGCTGACACAGACGATGCGCGGGCGTGAAAAAAAGGGCACGCTTTTTGTGGGTGCTGGACAAAACCAGCACCGCTATGGGCAAGCGCCTTCTGCGCGCATGGATTGAGCAGCCGCTTGTGAGCGCGGGGGCCATCAACCGCAGGCTGGACGGCGTGGAGGAGCTGGTGGGCGACTCTGTCACGCGGGCAGAGCTGGCCGAAGCGCTGGGCCATGTTATGATTTGGAGCGCCTGATGACGCGCACGGTGTATGGCAGCGCCACGCCGCGTGAGGTGTATGCGCTGGCGTGCACCTGCGGCAGACTGCCGGAGATCAAACGCCTGTGTGAGGCCTTCCGCGGTGAGATGCTGACAAGTCTTTCGGGTGGAATAGAGGAGCTGGAGGATGTAAAGAGCTTGTTTTCCGCGCGTTGAATGCCGAGCTGCCCATCAGCCTGAAGGACGGCGGCGTCATCCGCCCCGGCTATAACAAAGAAGTGGACGAGCTGCGGGACATCATGCACGGCGGCAAAGGGCTACCTTGCCAGCGCTTGAGGCGAAGCTGAAAGAGGAGACCGGCATCCGCACGCTGAAGATAGGGTACAACCGCGTGTTCGGCTATTATATCGAGGTGAGCCGTTCGTTCACAAGCCAGGTGCCTGCAAGCTTTGTGCGCAAGCAGACGCTGGCCAATGCCGAGCGGTATATCACAGAAGAGCTGAAAACGCTGGAGAACAAAATACTGGGCGCGTCCGAGCGCCTGCTGGTGCTGGAGCACCAGCTGTTCGACGACCTGCTGCACGCTGTGGCGGCCCAGCTTGCGCGCATCCAGCGCACGGCGGGCGCCGTGGCGCAGCTGGACGTGCTGGCCGCGCTGGCGCAGGTGGCGGTGAACAACGGGTATTCAAAGCCGGTGGTGGATACTTCAGACAGGCTTATCATCGAGGAGGGCCGCCATCCTGTCATCGAGCAGATGCTCAAGGGTGCGCTGTTCGTGCCCAACGACACTGTGCTGGACTGCGGCGAGAACCGTATGCTCATCATCACCGGCCCGAATATGGCGGGCAAATCCACCTATATGCGCCAGACGGCGCTTATCGCCCTGATGGCGCAGCGGCAGCTTCGTCCCGGCGCGGCACTGTGAAATGGGCGTGGTGGACGCCATTTTCACCCGCGTGGGCGCTTCAGACGATTTGGCTGCGGGGCAATCCACCTTTATGGTGGAGATGACGGAGGTGGCCGAAATCCTTCGCTATGCCACGCCGAAGAGCCTCGTCATTCTGGACGAGATAGGGCGCGGCACCTCCACCTTTGACGGCATGAGCATTGCGCGCGCCGTGGTAGAGCACATTGCCGACAGAGAGGCGGGCATGGGCTGCAAAACGCTGTTCGCCACGCACTATCACGAGCTGACAGACCTTGAGAACGCCATTGACGGCGTGAAAAACTACAATATTGCGGTGAAAAAGCGCGGCGAAGACATCACGTTTCTGCGGCGCATTGTGCGCGGCCCTGCGGACGACAGCTACGGCATTGAAGTGGCGCGGCTGGCAGGCCTGCCCGAAAACGTGACAAAGCGCGCGCGGGAAGTGCTGAAGGTGCTGGAAAGGAATGCGCCGAATGCGGACAAGGTGACGCAGCTTGATTTCGGCACATTGGAAAAATTTGCACAGGCGCCCGTGCCCGGCGAGCTGGTGGATAAGCTGCGCGCGGCGGATGTGGAGACCCTGACGCCTATTGAAGCGCTGAACTTTTTATACGAGCTGAAGCAGACCCTGGCCGGCGCCGGAGCGTAGGCGGGCCTGCATGCAGAAGCGGGAGGTGGACACCATGGCACAGATACAGGTGCTGGACAGCCATACGGCGGAGCTGATTGCCGCAGGCGAAGTAGTAGAGCGCCCCCAGCTCTGTGGTGAAGGAGCTTTGTGAGAACGCCATAGATGCAGGCGCTGCGCATATCAGCGTCACCATCCGCCGGGGCGGGGTGGAGCTGATTGAGGTGAGCGACGACGGTACGGGCATCGAGGCCGAAAGCGTGCCCACGGCGTTTCTGCGCCACGCCACAAGCAAAATACGCACACAGGAAGATTTAGAGGCTATCCACACGCTGGGCTTTCGCGGCGAAGCGCTGGCAAGCATTGCAAGCGTGGCCCATGTAGAGCTTCTTACCAAAACAAAAAGACGATGAATTTGCCTGCCTGTACCGCATCAGCGGCGGGGCCGAGCAGGGGCTTTGAGGCAGGGGCGCGCGGCGTGGGCACCACCATCACGGTGAAAAACCTGTTTTACAATACCCCTGCGCGCATGAAGTTCCTGAAGAAGGACACAAGCGAGGGAAACTATGTTTCAGACGTTGTGAGCGAGCTGGCGCTTGCCCATCCGGAGGTGGCATTCCGCTTTGTGCGCGAGGGGCGTGTGCAGTTTCAAACACCCGGCGACGGCCAGTTGCTTGGCGCGGCTTATGCCGTGCTGGGGCGCGAATTCTCAAAAGACCTTCTGGAAGTGGACGGCGGCGCGGGCCCCCTACCGCGCTGCAGGCCTCATCACGCCGCCCCGGGCATGCCGTGCCTCGCGTGCCATGCAGTTCTTTTTTGTAAACGGGCGCTTTGTGAAAAACCGCACCATGATGGCCGCGCTGGAAGCTGCCTACAAGGGTACCCTGATGCAGGGCAAATTCCCCTGGTGCGTGCTTTCGCTCTCCATGCCGGCGCAGCTTGTGGATGTGAACGTGCATCCGGCCAAAACGGAAGTTCGCTTTGCACGGGAAAAGGATGCTTTTGATGCCGTTTATTCTGCGGTGAAAAGCGCGTTGATGCAGAAAGACGCTTCCCACCAGATGTTTGCGTTCGGCAGCGGTGAGGAAGGGGATGCGGTCGGGCAGGAGGCCTATGCCTGGCCGCAGCCGGAGGGAAATGTCGCCCCAGCCGTCCGCGCACCGGCCTGCGCCGGTTGTGCCTGTGGCAGCGCGGCAAAGTGCATTTCGGGGTGAAGCGCCGGCGCACGGCGGGGTGCGCGCTTACGGCGAAATGCTCTCGTCGCTTGCCAGCGCGCCGCCCGTGCCTTATGGGCGCAGACAGGTTGAAATGCCCGCTGTGCGCCAGCACAGCATTGATATTATGCCGGAGGATGCACAGCCGGTGCAGGCCGCGCATGAAGCGCCGGTCTCTTCCGCCCTGCCGGAAGAATCTGCGCCAGAACAGACGGCGCTGCCCGGCGCACAGCAGACAGGTGAGCCGCTTCGCGTGGTGGGGGAGGTGTTCCGAACCTATATTGTGGCCGAGCGCGGCAGCACCCTTTGCCTGATTGATAAGCATGCGGCACACGAGCGTGCCATCTATGAAAAGCTTGTGGCCGGCTTGGACGAGACCACGCCAGGGCAGATGCTTCTGGCATCGGTGACAGTGCGCCTCTGCCGAGGAGAAGGAGGTGCTGTTACAGAATGCAGAGCTTCTTGGCCGCAGCGGCCTGGAGGTGGAGGATTTCGGCGGCACCAGCGTTGTGGTGCGCACCATTCCCGCAGATGTGGAGGCGGAAAATGCCGAAGACCTTGTAGTAGAGCTTGCGGGCGGCCTTTGCGGCAGACCCGCGCCAGGCGCGCAGTGAAAAAGCACAGTGGGTGATGCACTCTATCTCATGCCGCGCCGCCATGAAGGCGGGCGACAAAACGCCGGTGCAGCAGCTTGTGCAACTTGCACAGGATGTGCTGGATGGAAAGATACCGCCGTTCTGCCCGCACGGCAGGCCGGTGGTGCTGGAAGTGCCGCAGAAGGAGTTGGAAAAACAGTTTGGCAGGCAAGGTTAAGATTTTATGCATCTGCGGCCCTACCGCCAGCGGAAAGACCGCCCTGGCGGCAGAGCTCGCAAAGCAGCTTGACGGTGAAGTGGTCTCGGCCGATTCCATGCAGGTATATAAGGGCCTGCATATCGGCACGGCCGCGCCATCCACAGAAGAAATGCAAGGCGTGCCGCACCATCTCATTGGCGTGCTGGAGCCGGATATGCCTTTTTCCGCCGCAGACTATGCCGCTGCGGCAGGGCGGGCCGTGCAGGACATCGTGGCGCGCGGCAGGCTTCCTGTTTTGTGCGGCGGTACAGGGCTGTATCTGCGCAGCTTTCTGGAGGGCACAGTGTTTGCCAGCCAGCCGGGCAACGGCACTGTGCGCAGCCGCCTGCAGAAGGAGCTGACCCAAATGGGCCCGGCCGCCTTGTACGAGCGCCTTTGCAGGCTGGACCCGCAGGGCGCTGCAGCCGTTCATCCCAACAACCACGCGCCTTCTGCGCGCACTGGAGCTGTATGAGGCGACCGGCCAGACGGCGGCCCAGCGCGCGGCCGCTTCGAAGCCGGAGAAAACGCCGTACGACCCGCTTATCCTGGCGCTGGATATTACAGACCGCGCGCAGCTTTATGCCCGCATTGACGCGCGGGGTGGACGCTATGCTGGAACGGGGCCTTCTGGCAGAGGCGGAAAGCGTATATCTGCACAGAGCATGCTGGCCTGGCGCCGCGCAGGCCATCGGCTATAAGGAGTTTTTTCCCTATTTTGAAAACGTGGCGCCGCTGGCCCAGTGCGTGGCGGCGCTGAAGCAGGCCCTCGCGGCATTATGCCAAGCGTCAGCTCACCTGGTTCCGGCATATGCCGGGGTGGTTTGGCTGCCGGCGGGGGAAAAGCGGCAGAGCAGGCATGGCAGGCCTGGCAGGAATTTTGCAGATAAGTGAGGTGGCCGTACAGTGGCACGAGCTCCTTTCGGAAAACCGAAAAGAACAGGCACAAAGTTGCTGGTCGGCCTATTGCTGCTTGTGCCGGCAGTGTATGTTGCCGTGCAGCTGGCCACCATTGCGGGCCGTTCGTCCGCTCTGCTCACACAGACGGCAGTGCTGGACACTATGGCAGAGAGCGTGGTGTGTGAAGGCTTTCTTGGCATGACAGAGCAGAGCATCACCTATGAGGGCAGCGGCGTGTGCTCTCTTATATTGCGCGGAATGGCGAGCGCGTCAGCGAGGGTATCGGCGTAGCGCGGCTGTTTGCCAGCGAGGCGGATGCGGCAGAGTATAAACGGTACACCGCCCTTTCGCAGGAGATAGAGCTTTTGACGAAAGCACAGGCCACAGGCAGCGTGGGCGATGCGTCCCTGCTGGAAAACAGGTGCAGACGGGCGTGTACGATGCGCTGGACGCATTGGACTCGGTGATTTTTCTTCGCTGGAAGTGGCGCAGAACAACATCCAGCTTGCGCAGGACAAATTGCGTGTCAGCATGGGAGAGATGGAGAATTACTCTGCCCGTATCTCAGAGCTCACTGCGCGCCGTGATGCGCTGAACGGCGCCGCCGGTACAGTGATCACTGCCCCCCGGCACGGGGTATTTTGTCTCTTCACAGGAGAGCACGGCCGCGCTTTTTACCCCGGAACAGCTGGCGGAAATGACGCCCGTGCAGCTGCAAGAAGCATTGCAACAGCCGGTACAGGAAAACCCGGAAAACTGTGCGGGAAAAAATCATTTCAGATTACCGCTGGCGTTTCTTTGCCCTGGTGGATGCAGAGCAGGCGGAAAAATTTTCCGAAGGGACGGATGTCACAGTAAGTTTTCCAAAGGTTTCGCAGGAGAGCGTGCCCGCCAGCATAGTGAGCATACAGCTGGATGAAGAAGCGGGTATTGCCAAAGTGGAGTTGTTGTGCGACTATATCAACAGCGAAACAGTGGCCCTTGAAAGGGAGCAGGCTGTAATAGCACTCAGGACATACATGGGCCTGCGCATCCCCACCAGGGCCTGCCATACGGTGAATGGAAAGACATACGTGTATACGAAGTTGGGCAATATGGTGCATCAGAAACCCGTTACGGTGCTTTGGACAGATGGTGAAAATACTCTCATTTCGCCGGAGTATATCAAAGATGAGAATGAGTTGGAAATGTATGACGAAGTAATTGTAGAGGGAACCGGCCTCTACAATGGAAAATTGCTTTGAATTTTGTGCGCCGCGCTGAAATTTACAAGGCTTTATTGACATTTCAGCCAAAACCTAGGATAATGTAAGCATTAAGATTCCGGCAGTGTGCGCATCTGCACCAGGCGGTGATGCGCGGCTTCCATAGATCGAGAAGGAGTAAGGGAACATGAGCTTCATCAACAAATTTAAGGAAATGATGGGAAACAACGAAGATTACGCGGAAGATGCGGATTATCCCATGGAAGAAAATTATGATGATGCACCGCAGGACGACTATGCCGCCGGAGAAGAGCCCAGCCCCAAGCGCAATAAAGTGGTAAACATAAACTCTACCATGCAGCTGCAGGTGGTTCTGGTGAAGCCGGAGCATTTTGAAGATGCCAGCGCAGTGGCAGATCACCTGAATGCCAAGCGCACTGTGGTGCTGAATTTGGAGTCTACCAGCAAGGATATTGCCCGCAGGCTGATTGACTTCCTCTCCGGCGTGGCATACGCAAATAACGGCCAGATCAAACGTGTGGCAGCCAGCACATTTATTATTACGCCATACAATGTCGATATCATGGGTGATTTGCTGGATGAACTGGAAAGCAGCGGCGTCTTCTTCTGAGGCGCGCCGCACGCGCGGCTATATCCCGCCGGTCAATGAGGAAGAGCGCCATTTTGTCCGCCGTATCGTGGACATGGCTTGGGCAGCGGAAGGCGGCGGGTGCGCTGTACGCGTTTTTTGTCAGACCGTGAGCAGTCGCTTGCCGCAGCGGCGCTTGCTCGGACACACACCTCATATGTTTTTGGGGTGGTTATGACGGTGCAGAGCGTAGGCTGCTTTGCATTGGTGTTCAGGAGGCGCGAGACACAGCCGGCATCCAGTGCGTTCAGATAACGCCGTACCCCGCGGATGCCGCGCTGGAACACCGGGATTATTTGGGCGCTTTGCTGGGCCTTGGCATTGAGCGCGCGTGTATCGGGGATATTGTGCCGGTGGATAGCGGCGTGTGTGCCTTTCTGGTACCTGTTGCCGCCGGCCTTGCGTTAGAGGCGCTGCACGAGGTGGGGCGCTTCAGCGTGCATACGGCGTTGTGCAGTGCGCCTGACGGGGCCGCTGCACAGCCTCAGCGGCAGATGCGCACAGCAAGTGTGGCGTCGCTGCGGCTGGATGCGGTGCTTGCTGCCATGCTGCAGGTAAGCCGCACGCAGGCTGTGCAGTGCGTGCGCAGCGGCGCTGTATCCGTCAACCATGTACCCATGCAAAGTGCGCATGCAGAGGTGTTTGAAAATGACATTTTCAGCGTGCGAGGACATGGCAAATACAAGCTGTGTGAAGTGGGCGGAAAAAGCCGTAAGGGAAGGACGATCGTGTCCCTATTTTCAATATTGAATGGGGGCAATCTCGATGAATTCTGACGAGATCAGGAACGTAGCGTTCGACCGAACGATGCGCGGCTACCGCCCGGAGGAAGTGGATGAGTTTCTGGCGCGTGTGGCGGCTGAACTGGATAAGGTTCAGGAGGAAAAGGGAAGACGCCGAGCAGAAGATGTTTATTCTGGCAGAGAAAGTGGATCAATACCGCGATGATGAGGAAACGCTGAAAACCGCATTGCTGAACGCACAGCGCATGGGGAAAGCGTGATACATGAGGCTCGTCAGAAGGCGGAGACCATTATTTATGATGCGAACAGCAAGGCGAGCCAGCTGAAAAAAACGAGGCGGAGGCGAGCGTGGCGGCTTCGCAGGCAGAATTGGAGCGTCTGAAAAAGGAAGTGGCACAGTTCAAGAATACAGTTCTGGAGCTGTACCGCCAGCATATTGCCTCTTTTGACAAATGTGCCGGGTGAAGAAACATTGAAGCCTGTGCAGAAGCTAGAGACGAAAACAGCCCGCCGCCGAGCAGAAGCCCGCTGCGCCGAAGGCGGATAAAAAGCAGCCGGGCAAGCCCAGGGCCAAAAGGAAGAAGGGGCCGGCACATCTGCCGGGCAGGCGCCGATGTACGATTATGACGAAGACCATTCGGACGCACCGGCACATTCGGGCGATGCGATGTTCGGCAGTTATAAGGGCATCACATTTGAAGACTGATATCCATAGATAGCGGCGCTTTGCAAAAGACGCCGCTATTCTTCCATTCCATCCCAAAAAGGAGATATGAGATTGCTCGTTTATGCCATTTTTGATTCTTTTACTGGTGGGGGCAGACCAGCTCACCAAGTATCTGGCGGCTTCCTATCTGGCTCCGGTAGGTACCGCCCCGTTTCTGCCTGGCATTATGGAACTTCGCTATGTGGAAAACGACGGCATGGCGTTCAGCATGCTGAGCGGCAGGCAGACGCTGCTCATTGTGGTGACGGGCATCACCCTGGCCGCACTGGTGTGGTATCTTTTTTTCAAAAGGCCGCAGGCGCGCACCGAGCGTGTGGCCGTGTGCCTTATTATTGCAGGCGGGCTTGGCAACCTTATCGACCGCGTGACGGCTGGACGGGTGATAGATTTCTTTTGCCACGACATTCATTGATTTCGCTGTATTCAATGTGGCCGATTGCTTTGTATGCATAGGCGGTGCCCTGTGGGTACTGGCTGTGCTGCTGGCAGAGCGCAAAAACAAAAAGGGGCAGGCCAATGGCGGTGCTTGAATATCTGGCAGGGGAACAGGACGCCCGGCACAGAGCAGATGCAGTGCTAAGCGGGGCTTTTCCGGACATGACGCGCAGTTTTTGCAGCAGCTTTTTGCCGGCGGCCTTGTGCAGTGCAACGGCAGCCCGGCTGTCAAAAAAGCCTGAAAGTGAAAGCAGGGGATGTATTCCTCCTCGATGTGCCGCAGGCAAGGCCTGCCACCGTGGAAGGCGCAGCCCATCCCACTGGATGTTGTATACGAGGACGCCGACATCATTGTGGTAAACAAGCCGAAGGGGATGGTGGTGCACCCGGCCGCAGGCAACCCGGATGGCACACTGGTGAATGCCCTTCTGCACCATTGCTGCGGGCAGCTTTCCGGCATCAATGGGGAAGAGAGGCCGGGCATCGTTCACCGCATCGACAAGGATACCAGCGGCCTCTTGGTGGCGGCAAAAACCAACGAGGCCCATGTGGGCCTCTGCGAGCAGTTTGCCGTACACAGCATCACCCGTGTGTATCAGGCGGTGGTGTACGGCGGCTTTTCTGAGGATGACGGCGCTGTGGAGGGCCTGATAGGCCGCAGCCCGAAGGACCGCAAAAAAGATGGCCGTAGTGGCGAAGAACGGAAAGTATGCATACACTTCTTATCATGTCGAGCAGCGTTTTTCCGGCTTTACCCACATTTCTGCACGCCTGAAAACGGGGCGCACTCATCAGATTCGCGTGCATATGGCAAGCATTGGCCACCCGTTGGCCGGTGATTCGGTATATGGCCCGCGGGCCTGCATCACAAAGCTTCAGGGGCAGTGCCTGCACGCAGGTACGCTTTTGGCTTTGTGCACCCGTGCAGCGGGTATATATGGAATTCACAAGCGGCTTGCCCGCGTATTTCCAAAAAACTTTTTGCAGGAGCTTGCTCAAGAATGGTCATAAAGTCATAAAGAGGGATGTGCAGGGATGATTGGGACGTTAGATGAACTGCTGGTGGTAAGCGATATCGACAACACACTGCTCAATGCAGTGGAGGGCCTTCCCGAGGTGAACAGGGCTACCATACAGCTCTTTTTCTTCGTTGGGCGGCAGGTTTACGGTTGCCACAGGGCGTACGCTGGAATCTGTCCGGCGCTACTTGGGCGATGTTGCCATCAGTGCCCCGGTGATTGCACTGGGCGGGGCGGTTATTTATGATTTTGCCAAGGAGCAGTATATCCAGAACATCACTCTGAATAAGGAGGCTGCCCTGGCGGCTCTGCGCGAGGTGCAGCAGAATTTCCCAGGCGTAGGCATTGAGGTAATGACGGCGGACGGCGCCGTCAATGTCGTGCAGGCAAACGAGTTCACCCATATGCACACGGTGCAGGAACGGCTCATCTATCTTCTGTGCCCGCTGGCCGACATCCGGCAAGAGTGGAACAAGGTTCTGCTTGCCGGGCCGCCGGAACAAATGCGTGCAATTGCCTCTTGGGCTTCTGAAACAGAATATTCGGACATCTATTTCGTCTCGACGAACGACATGTATTTTGAAATTATGCCGCAGGGGGCTTCGAAGGGAAACGCGCTGAAGACTCTTTGTGAATATCTGAACATCCCGCCCGCCAATTCCGTGGCTATTGGCGATTATTACAATGATATTGAGCTGATGCACGCTGCGGGCCATTCCATAGCGATGGAGAATGCTCCGAAGGAGGTGCAGGTAGAAGCCGACGAAGTGACGGGAAGCTGCATGGACGGCGGAGTGGCGCAGGTGCTGTATCGCCTGATAGATCAGTATGGAGAGGCAAAGGCAGATGCGTGAATTTTTGCGCCGGTTCGCCCTGCCGGGGTGGTATGCTGTTTTTGCGGTGCACTGGCGCTGGTGGTTTTTGCTGTGCTGGCGGCAGAGCTTCCCCCCTGTATCAGAACATCCGGCCCGTCACACCAGAGGCGTATTTTTACCGCACAGACGAACACCTTGATATCAATACCGCAAGCGCAGCCGAGCTGGAGCTGATAGACGGCATTGGGCCCGTGAAGGCGCAGCGCATCATAGAATACCGCGCGGCACACGGGCCGTTTGCAAGCGTAGAAGAGCTTGTTCTTATAAATGGAATTTCAGATGAAACCGTGCAGGCTGCCAAAGAGGTGGCCGTGGCCCTGCCGCCTAAGCCGGGTGTGCAGTAAAAAAAAGGAGCGTGTGCCCGTTATGGAAGAAAAAAAATACGGAGGAAATGTATATCAACCGCGAGCTAAGCTGGCTTGCGTTTAACCGGCGCGTACTAAACCTCGCCAAGGACAAAGCTGTGCCGCTGGGCGAACAGCTGAAATTCGCAGGCATTTACGGCAGTAATTTAGACGAATTCTTTATGGTGCGTGTGGGTTCTCTGTATGACCGCACACTTTTGAAAGTGACGGCAAAAAGAAAACAAAACAGGTATGACACCGGCCCAGCAGATAGATGCCATCATGCCAGTAGTGCGCGAGCTTCAAGCGCACTGTGATAAAATTATCGCAAAGCTTTATGAAAATATCGCCCGGCACGGCCTGCAAAAGGTGAATTTTGAAAAACTTTCCAAAAAGCAGGAGCACTTCTGGAAGAGATATTTTTGCGTGAGATATTTCCCGTGCTGTCTCCGCAGATTATCGACCGCAGGCACCCGTTTCCGTTTTTGCGCGGCGGGGAAAGCTATGTGGGCGCCATGCTACACGAAAAAGAGGGGGCCGCCGCATCGTTCGGGCTTGTGCCGCTGACAAGCCAGTTTCAGGAGGTGGTGTTCATTCCCGGGGAAAAGGGCGGTGTGGAATTTGCGCTGACAGATGAGATGGTGCTGCATTTTGCAGAGCTTGTGTTTGGCAAGGTGCGTGTTTCTGCGCGCTGTGTGTTCCGTGTGACGCGCAATGCCGACATCACGGCAGATGAGGGCATGTTCGATCATGATGTGGATTACCGCGAAATCCTGAGCGAGCTTTTGTGAAAAAAGCGCCGCAAGCTGGCGGCTGTCCGTCTGCAGGTGACAGCAAAGGCCCCGCAGGAAATCGTGAGTTATCTTCGGGAAAAGCTGCTGCTGCCGGAAAACAGGTGTTTTTCCAAACAGCCCCGCTGGGCCTTTCTGTGGCGTTCAAGCTGTCGGCCAAGCTGGCCGCTGAGAATGACGTATCGCTGTTTTACCCGCCCAAGCGCCCTATGCTGCCCCCGACGGGCTTTTCTCTGGCACAGGCAGTGAGGCGCAGCGATGTACTGCTGTCTTACCCTTATCAAAGCATTCGTCCCTTTGTGGGTATGCTGCATCAGGCCGCGTGTGACCCGTCTGTCATCTCCATTAAGATGACGCTGTACCGCATGGCGCATGAATCCAAAATCATTGAGGCCCTCATCAGCGCCGCAGAGCACGGTAAAGAAGTAGTTGCCATCGTGGAACTGCGCGCCCGCTTTGACGAGCAAAGCAACATTGATTATTCCAAGCAGCTGGAAGAAGCGGGCTGCACTGTAATCTATGGCTTTGAAGATTACAAAGGTGCATTCCAAGCTTACGCTTATTACCCGCAAGCGGGAGGGGAAAATAGAATATATTTCCCAGATAGGCACAGGAAATTATAATGAAAAAGACATCTGAACAGTATACGGATCTTTCTTTCATTACAGCGGACCAGGAGATAGGTGCTGAGCTTGCCGCGGTTTTCAATAACCTTGCCGTGGGAGCGCCTGACTGACAACACCGGCGAGTTGCTGGTAGCCCCTGCTGTGCTTCAAAAGCGTGCTTTTGAAAGAAATGGACCGCGAGATAGAAGCTGCGCACAATGGCCGCCCTGCACGCATCTGGCTGAAGTGCAATTCAGTGAGCGACAAGGATATCATCGAGCGGATATCGGCGGCTTCTTGTGCGGGCATTCGTGTGCGCATGATTGTGCGCGGTATCTGCTGTGTCAAGGCGGGCGTGCCCGGGCTTACCGAGCATGTGACGGTGCGCAGCATCGTGGGGCGGTATCTGGAACATGAGCGCGTGTATGTGTTCGGCTGCGGCGCGGACACAAGGGTATATATCGCCTCGGGCGATTTCCTCACCCGTAACACCGAGCGCCGTGTGGAGGTGGGCGTGCGCATCCGGGACACGGCCATCAAAAAAAGAACTGCTGGATATGCTGGCCATGCAGCTTTCCGACAATGTGAATGCACATGAAATGCGCTCCGACGGGTCATATGCCAAGGTGAAGCCAAAGGAGGGCCAGCCGCGCATCGACAGCCAACTGGGCATGTATGCAATGCTTGAGCATGCGTGGCCAGCCGCCCCTCAGCCGGGCCGCCCGGCGGATAAAAAGACTGGCAGTGCCCGGCGCACGCAAGACAAAGCGGAAGGAAAGGCCTCAGAAAAAGAAAAAGGTCGGGATGCTTGACGTGCTGTCTGCCTTTGTGGCGGCGTTGAACGCCTGAAAAGCGGCTGCGCCGCCCGCACAGATCTTCAAAAAGCTGGAGCATGGAAATACATGGGTCGGGTCTCTGACAGCGTTTCGCTGTCGGTGCCCCGGCCTTGTTCTGCTTAAAAGCACAGTGTCATATACTGATTCAGATGTTTCCGGCGTGCCGTTGCCGGACAGAACCTGAAAAGGAAGTGGCGAAGATGTGGGAAAAGCAGGCGGAAGCACAAACAATACTGAAGCCCCAAAAAGAAAATGGTAAAAAGAGGGCTGCCGGGTGGAAAGCCACAGGAGCCTCTGCTTTTGTTCAGCTTCTGCTGTGTGTGGCGGCGGTGGCATTTGCTGTTTTGGCGAAAAGCATGGACGCAGTTTTTTTTCCCTCAGCTTTCACAAGCCGTGGATGGGATGCTGTCACAGGGGAGTGGATTTTTCACAGGAAAATACATTTGCACATTTTGCAGCCGGCATGGTGGAAGGCTTGCGCGAAAGTGCCCGCGCGGTGATGGCGCGCCTGGACGGAGCGGCACAGAGTACACCGGCGCCCGCTTCTGCACAGGGGCGGCTATTTGCCGGCAAAACAGGCAGATGACCCGCCGGAGGATTTTCCCTTGAGACCTATGTGCCCGAACAGCCGCTTTACAGCCCAGTGCAGGGAACGCTCACCTCCGGATATGGCTACCGCGATAACCCTGTGAACGGGCAGGAGGATTTCCACGCCGGGCTGGATATCGCCGTCGCGGAAGGTACACCTGTGCACTGTGCTCTGGCCGGGCAGGTGGTGCAGGCAGGCTTCAACCGAATACGCGGCAGCTACATTATGGTGCGCCATGCAAACGGGGTGCAAACGCTGTACCAGCATCTTTCCTGCGGGTTCGTGCGTGCGGGGAAAGCGTGGAGCAGGGGCAGGTGATAGCCAGTGCGGGTTCCACGGGCATGTCCACCGGCGCACACCTGCATTTCGAGCTTGTTTATAACGGCGTGCGCTATGACCCCTCTGCTGCACTCTCTTATTCATGAAACAGAATGATGGGGCAAACGGTGTCTTGCTTTTGGCGGCCCTCTCTGCCGGGCTTCTGTTCGACCCAATGGGTTTTTTTGCGGATGGCGCTGGCGGCAAGTGTGATGCACGAGGCGGGCCATATCCTTGTTTATACGCTGTGTGCACTCAGCCTGCCCCTGGCTTTGCCCCCTCGCTTGGCGGTATCAGCCTGCGCATGGATAAGCTGCTCACCCGAAGGCAGGAGGCCGCCGTGATATGCGCCGGCCCGCTTGTCAATTTTCTGGCGGCTGCGGGCATGTTCCTTTCAGCGTGGCACAAGGCCAGCTACGGGCTGTATTTTTTTTTGCCGCCGTTCATCTATGTATGGGCCTTTACAACTGCCTGCCGTTCGGCGTGCTGGACGGCGCACGTCTGCTGGCTCTGCTGGTGCCCGCGCGCGGTCTGCCTGTGCTGGAACGTCTTCAGCGCGCCGGCCTGGGTGTTTTTTGATGCTTACCGGCCTGGTGGCGCTGCTGGCGCCGCTGCCCTTTGAGGCGCGCTGTGCGGCAGCGCTGGCGCCTTTGCTATCTTTTTGCTGCAGCAGGCGGGCCGCAGGCGCACGTGAGCCGGAGACGGATAATGGACGAGATGAAAGGGCAAAGCCGGCGCCTATATCCTTTGACGCTGCGGTACAGATGTCGCTCTCCGGCAGACATCCGTTCAGGAGACGGCCGCGCTGGTTTTGTGTTTACGGGCTGTGACCATCACAAAATGCCTTTTGACGGTTAGAACGCTGACATCCGCTGCGGCGGGAGGATATATGATTTCCCGCACATGCGGAGGGCATAGGCGCTCCCTCTCATATCAGCCTGCACTTTTTCACAGGCGCAGGACATAGCTGTACCCAAAGAAGGCGGCGGCCGCCATGCAGGCCGGGCTGCCCGCTTTTTTGCGTGCCGGCACCCGGTTGCAGAATCGCGGCCGGCCTGATATAATAAACCAGTATCATCTGCCTGTGGGGCATAATGAAGAGGTTGCATACATGCCGGATTTGAATGAGCTGAGAAAAAATACTTCTGAAGGTGCAGAAGCCTGCGCGCTATACCGGCGGGGAGCCGGGTTGTGTGTACAAGGATAAAAGGACGTGCAGCTGCGCTTTTGCGTTCTGCTTCCCGGACACCTATGAGGTGGGCATGTCCTTTTTTGGGCATGAAGATTTTGTACGAGATATTGAATGACCGCGGGGAGTTCTGGTGCGAGCGCGTTTTCATGCCGTGGGTGGACATGAAAGCGGAGATGGAGCAGCAGGGTGTCCCATTGTATGCGTTGGAGAGCAAAGACCCTCTTTCAGCGTTTGATGTGGTGGGTTTTACTCTGCAGTATGAGCTTTCGTATACGAACATCCTTGCCATGCTGCAGCTTGGCGGCATCCCGCTTCTGGCCAGCCAGCGCGGCGAGGCGGCCCCTTTGTGGTGGCGGGCGGCCCCTGTGCCTGCAACGCCGAGCCGCTGGCCGATTTTTTGACCTGTTCATGCTGGGTGAGGGGGAGGTGCAGCCTTCCGGACGTATGCGACACCATTCTGGCAGGGCGGAAGGCAGGCCTTTCCAAGCATGACATTCTGGTGAAGCTGGCGCAGATACCGGGCGTGTATGTGCCTTCGCTGTACGATGTTTCCTATTTCCCGGACGGACGCGTGCAGAAGGTAGAGCCGCGATGCGGTGCGCCAGCCGTGGTGACGAAGGCTATTCTGCCGGATATGAACGCACAGCCGCTTCCGCGCAATTTTGTGGTGCCGATGATAGGCGCCGTACACGACCGCGCGCACAGATCGAGGTGCGCCAGCGTTGCGCGGCTGCGTGCGAACACGGCTGCCGCGCTTTACAAGCCTTTCCACAAAGCCAGGCCAGTTGGCTTTCGACATGCTGGACGGGTAAAGAGCCCATGCGCCAGCGTGAGGCGGGCAAAACCTCCCGCGTGCGCAAAAGCGGCCTCACCTTTGCGCCGGAGCTATGGACGGAACGATAGGAAAAACCTGTACCCTTGCTTTCGATGCGGGCTATACCTCCGTAAAGCTGTATTTCATGATGGGCCTGCCCACTGAAAACACTGGAGGACATCGAGGGCATTGCCCAAACGGCGCAGCGCGTTGTAGAATTGTTTATCAAAACCCAAACCGCCCGAAGGGCAAAAGCGTGCAGGTGTCTATCAGCGTGGCATGCTTTGTGCCAAAGCCGCACACGCCGTTCGAGTTCGTGCCGCAGGATACGCAGGAGGCCCTGAGGGAGAAGCAGCAGCACCTTCTGCACAGTGTAAAAAGCAGAAAAATCAGCGTCAGCTACCACGACAGCCGCACCAGCTTTCTGGAGGCAGTGTTTGCCAAAGGCGACAGACGCCTTGGCGCCGTGCTGCTGGAGGCGTTCCGCCGCGGCTGTTATTTTGACAGCTGGGAAGAACATTTCCATTTCGATACATGGATGCAGGTATTCCGAGACATGGGCGTAGACCCCCGCCTTCTATGCCAACCGTGTACTCTCTCTGCAGATGAGACGCTGCCCTGGGACCATCTGGATTACGGCGTCACAAAACAGTATCTTATCCGTGAGTATGAGAAGGCGATGCAGGCGCGCACCACACAGCCGTGCAACCGTTCGTGCGCAGGCTGCGGCGCAAAACAACCTTCTGGGGAGGGCTTGCTTTGACTACCGTTAGGGTATGGTTCACAAAGACAGGCGAAGCGTCCTATATCTCGCTTTTGGACCTTCAGCGCGTGATGCAGCGCGCGCTGAAGCGTTCGGGCCTGCCCGTGTGGTATACACAGGGCTTTAACCCGCATATCTATATGACCTTTGCCGCGCCGCTTGCCCCTTGGGCAGGAGAGCCTTGTGGAATCGCTGGACTGCAAGATGGAACCTCTGCCCAGTGACTGGGAACAGGCGCGTGCGGCCCTGCAGGCCTGCCTGCCGGAGGGGGGTGCGCGCGGTGAAGCTGGAACCCGCAGGGATGGCCCCCACCAAAATTGCCAGCGCCGTATATGAGATACAGTACCCGGCGCAGATGCGGCAGGACGTGCGGCATGCCGTGCAGGCGTACAATGCCCTCTCGCAGGCGCTGGTGGAAAAGAAGGGCAAAAAAGGGAAAATGAAGCAGATGGATCTCAAGCAGTATCTCCCGGCCCTGGAACTTGTGGAAACAGGTGAGACGGTGTCTGTCCCGGCAGAACTGCCGGCGGGCAACACGCTTACAGTGAACCCCGCTTTACTGCTGGACTTCCTAGAAAAAGGGACGGGTCTGCCCCCGGAGGCCCCGCGTATCCTGCGCGTGGCGCTGAAAACACAAGAAGGGGGAAATTTTCTGCTGATTTTCCTTGCATTGCACATTCTTTTTGTGGTATTATATTTTTAGCGTTATGCCGCTGTGCCAACAGCGGGGTTAATGTATCATCATTAAACGGACAGTCCTCTGCCGGTGTTCCGGGCATGAATGTCTCTCAAAACATGGAGGAAAAACAATGGACGCAATGAAACTGATGACCGAAGGCATGATCAAAGAGAACCGGCCTGCATTCAACGTGGGCGATACTGTGCTCGTTTCTGTGCGCATTAAGGAAGGCGAGCGCGAGCGCATTCAGGCCTTTGAGGGCACTGTGATTGCGAAGCGTCACGGCGGCATTCAGGAGACGTTTACCGTGCGCCGTTCTTCTTACGGAGTTGGCGTAGAGCGTGTGTTCCCCGTGAATTCCCCGTTTGTGGAAAAGGTAGAAGTGGTGCGCAAGGGCAAAGTGCGCCGCGCGAAGCTGTTCTACCTGCGCAACCGCACAGGCAAGGCTGCCAAGGTCAAAGAGCAGCTGTGATTTGTGGCTATCGAAAGAAAGGGAGAATGGTTGCATTCTCCCTTTTTTCCGTATTCTGCCGGAAAGGGGGCGCACGGAATGGATGCTGCGCGCGAAAAGCATAACCCGGAGTGGTTCGAATGGTATGACGCAGCTGTGTTTTGGCCTTTGCAGTCATCGTGCTGTGCTTTATGTTTGTTGTGCGCATCGTCACGGTAGACGGCCATTCCATGGAGCCAACACTGCTTTCCGGCCAGCGTGTGGCTGTGCAAAGCGCCTTTTATCGCCCGCAGTACGGGGATGTTGTGGTGGTGGATTCTTATTCCCGCTATGGCGATATGCTGGTGAAGCGCGTGGTGGGTGTAGGCGGTGATGTAATCGATATCGACTTTGAGGCGGGTGTGGTGTACCGCAATGGTCAGGCGCTGGACGAACCCCATGTGCTGGACCCTACTACGCTTTCTTATGATATCCAGTTTCCCGTGACGGTGCCGCAGGGCAGCGTGTTTCTGCTGGGAGACAACCGCAACGGTTCGAAGGACAGCCGTTCCAGCGAGATAGGCTGCATTGACGAAAGAGACCTTTTGGGCAAAGTGCTTTGGCGGCTGACACCGTTTTCTCAAATGGGGAAGGTAACATGAGCGAAAATATCAACCACAGGCAAATCCAGTGGTTTCCGGGGCATATGGCCCGGACACTGCGCCTGATTTCAGAAAACAGAAAAAATGTCGACGTGGTGCTGCAGCTTCTGGACGCGCGCATCCCACGCTCCAGCCTGAACCCGGAACTGGAAAAGGCCACACAGGGTAAGCCGCACCTGTATCTGCTGAACAAGGCGGATCTTGCGGATGAGGCCGTCACCGCGCTCTGGAAAGCATATTTCAAGGCCAAAGGCGATGGGTGCCTTGTGCTGTCCAGCAAGCAGCGCACCGGCATGCAGGAAGTAAAGGCCGCCATTTCAGCAGAGCTTTCGGCGCTTTTGGAAAAACGCGCCCAGCGGGGCATGGCCGGTGCGCGCACCCGCGCAATGGTGGTGGGTATTCCCAATGTGGGAAAATCCACTTTTATCAACAGCTTTACGGGCAGCGCCCGCGCAAGGGGCGGCGGATAAGCCGGGCGTCACGCGCGGCAAGCAATGGGTGAGCGCCGGGGAATATGACCTGTTGGACATGCCGGGCGTTTTGTGGAAAAAAATTCGAGTCGGACGAAGTGGCTGCAAACCTTGCATTCATCGGTGCCATCCGCGACGAGATACTGGACGATTGAGACGCTCGCCATGAACCTGCTGGCGCAGCTGCGGCGCATGTACCCCCAGCGCCTGGCAGAGCGTTACCGCCTGGAAGAAGATGATATGGCGCTGGATGCGTACGACCTGCTGTGCGCTGTGGGCAGAAAGCGCGGGATGCTGATGAGCGGCGGCGCAGTGAATACTGAGCGCGCGGCCATCATGCTGGTGGATGAATTCCGTGCAAGCAGGCTGGGGCGCATTTCGCTGGAAAGGCCGGAAAAAGCATGAACGAAGCGTTATTTGCATATGATGAGGCGGTGCGCACAGAGTGCGGTGTGCTATGCGGCGTGGATGAGGCCGGGCGGGGCCCACTGTGCGGGCCTGTGTGCGCAGGTGCCGTCATATTGCGTGAAGGCGATATCATCGAAGGCGTAAATGATTCCAAAAAGCTTTCGGAAAAAAAGGCGCGAGGCATTGTTTGATATCATCTGCGCGCGCGCTGTGTGCTGGAATGTGGCGATGGTAGGGCCGCAGGTGATTGATGAAATAAATATCCTGAACGCCGCCATGCTTGCCATGAAGCAGGCGGTGGAGGGGCTTGCACGGCGCCCGGGCCTTGTGCTTGTGGATGGGAACCGCTGCCCGAAGCTGGAAGTGCCTGCAAGAAGCGTGGTAAAGGCGACGCGGCCAGCGCCAGCATTGCAGCCGCCTCTATTCTCGCCAAGGTGACAAGGGACAGATATATGAGAAGGCTGGCACAGGAATATCCGCAATATGAATTGGACGTGCACAAAGGGCTACCCCACAAAGCGCCATTACGAACTGCTGGATCAATATGGTGTTCAGCCCTTTTACCGCAAAAAGCTTTTTGAAAAAAACGGGGCTATGTTTGATGGACGCAAAAAGAGCTCGGCAGGAAGGGCGAGGCGCTGGCCCGGCGGTATTATGAAAAAAGCGGTTATACCGTGCTGGGAAATGAACTACCGTACCCGCATGGGAGAGGTGGATGTGATTGCCCAAAAAGGGCGGCCTTTATGTATTTTGTGAGGTGAAGGCGCGCAGCGGCGGCCGTATGCCCCTCGCGAGGCGGTGACGGCCGCCAAAAGGCGTCGCGTGATGCTGGCCGCCCAGCACTATGTGGCCGTGCAGCTGGGCACGGAAGTGGAAATGCGCTTCGACGTGGCGGAAGTGATATGGCAGGAAGGGAATTTTTGTTCCGCTGCATCGAAAATGCGTTTTCATTCTGAGAAAGGGGCTTGCAAATGGATTTTTTCGACCTTCACTGCGATACTCTAACGCAGCTTGTGCAAAAAGCGGCGGCAGCCTGCGGGATGCGCCGGGCTGCCACGTCAGCCTGGAGAAGGCTTCGGCCTTTGGCCGGTGGGCGCAGGTGTATGCCTGCTTTGTGCCGGACGATCAAAACGGAAAGGGAGCCTTTGCCTGTTATGAGCGCCAGCGCGATGCTTTCTTTGCCAAATGAAACAGTGCGCACAGCAGGTGCAGCCCTGTGCGGACGGCGCGGCGCTTTCCGCCGCTTTCGCCTGCGGGCAGCGGGCGGCCATCCTGAGCGTAGAGAACGGCGCGGCGCTGGAGGGAGATATTTCCCGCCTGGAAATTTTTCGGCGTGACGGTGTGCGCTTTTTGACGCTTACCTGGTTTGGGGAAAACGAGCTGGGATATGGCAGCCTTGCAGGCGGACGACTAAAGCCGTTTGGCCGTGAAGTGGCGAAAAAAGCTGCCGGAATACGGCATTGTGCCGGATATCTCTCATCTTTCCGATGAAGGAACAGCCGAGGTGTTCGCCCTGACGGACGGCCCGCTGGTTGCCACACATTCCAATGCGCGCAGCCAGAACGGCCATTGCCGCAACCTTACAGACGCCCAGATACGCGAGGTGACAGCCCGCGGCGGTCTTATCGGGCTGAACCTGTGCAGCGCATTCCTGTCGGAAAATGCCGCCAGTGCCGACGCGGAAGATATCCGCCGCCACATAGAGGCGTTTTTTGAGCTTGGCGCGCAAAACACCCTGTGCTTTGGAACGGATTTCGATGGGGCGCAGGTGCCGCAGGATATCCGCGATATTTCCGGGATGCCCGCGCTGTATGAAGCCCTTTTGAAATATTACAGCCAGACACTGCTTGACGGTGTGTTTTTTTGAAAATGCCGCACGCTTTTTCAGGCGCATGTGGCCATAAAGGGGAGTTGGGAAGTGAAATACCGTTCCACACGCGGCGGCGCGCCGCTTGCCGGTGCGGCCGAGGCCATCGTGCGCGGCATTGCGCCCGATGGCGGGCTGTATGTGCCGTGCGAGATACCTTCACTTCGCGCGCAGGAGGTATACGGCCTCAGCTATGCGCAGACGGCGGCTAAGGTGCTGGGCCTGTTTTTGGAGGAATATGAGCCGGAGCTTCTGCTTGGCGCCGCGCAGGAGGTGTACGGCACCGGGTTTTCCGGCAGGGCCGGATATGTCCGCCCGGTAGAGGAGGGGCCTTTTATGCGCTTGAACTGTGGCACGGCCCCTACCTGTGCCTTCAAGGACTATGCGCTTCAACTGATGCCCCGGCTGCTGGTAGAGGCAAAACGCATATTGGGCGACACCCGTACCACTGAGATTCTGGTGGCCACCTCCGGCGACACCGGCAAAGCGGCGCTGGCAGGCTTTGCCGGGCTGCCGGGCATCAAAATAGCGGTGTTCTACCCCAGCCACGGCACCAGCGAGTGCAGCGCCTGCAAATGGTTACGCAGGAAGGGGAAAACGTAGCCGTATATGCGATACGCGGCAATTTTTGACGATGCGCAGACGGGCGTGAAGCGCGCCTTTGCCAGCGAAGAGCTGCGCGGGTGGCTGGCGGCCCGTCAAACCGCCCTTTCCAGCGCGAACTCTATCAACTGGGGGCGCCTTTGTGCCGCAGATTGTCTATTACTTTTACTGCTACGCACAGCTTGTGCAGGCAGGGAAGGTGCCGGACGGCGCAGCGGTGGATTTTGCGTGCCGACAGGCAATTTCGGAGATATTCTGGCAGGCTGGTATGCAAAGCAGATGGGCCTGCCTGTGGGGCGTCTGGTGTGCGCCTCAAACCGGAACGACGTGCTCACACAGTTTCTCTCCACGGGCGTGTATGATGCCAAGCGTCCGTTTTACAAGACCTCGTCGCCCTCCATGGATATCCTTGTATCCTCGAATCTGGAGCGCCTTTTGTATCATATTACGCAGGACGGCAGCCGGGTTTCCGGCTGGATGCAGACATTGGCGCAGGCCGGCCGCTACGAGGTGCCGCAGGCTGTGCTGTGCCGCATCCGACAGGATTTTGCCTGTGCCAGCGCAGACGACGACGCTGCCGCACAGACGTTGAGGGACGTGTGGCGCCGTACCGGTTATTTGATGGACCCGCACACGGCAGTGGCCTACGGGGCGACCTGCCGGAATATGCGCGGCGGTGTGCCGTGCGTGGTGCTCAGCACGGCGAGCCCGTATAAATTTCCATCGGCGGTTTTGGCAGCGCTTGGGCAGGCCGTACCGGACAGCGAATTCGAAGCCATGCACGCGCTTGTCTCGCTGACAGGGCTGGATGCACCACAGAGCCTGGCGGGCCTGCGGGATAAGCCTGTGCGCTTTGCCGGCGCGATAGAAAAGGATGGCGTGGCACAGGCGGCCAGGCTGCTGTAACGCAAAGAAGGCGCCCTGCGGGCGCCTCAAAGCTTTGAAAAGCAGCTTTTTACAGCTCTTCAAACGTCTCGCACATGGTCTCTTCTCCAAGGACGGCCATGCGGTTTTTTACCTTGATGGAATCTGCTGTGCAGCAGCAGTTGCCGTTGTTGTGCACACAGTTTTTCACTTCACAGCAGATGCCCTTCAAAATCTTTTCATTTTCCATGCTTTCGCCTCCTTTGTGGTATTAGTATTTCCCGGCGCGGGGGCATATTTCGAGGGAGTATATGGCAGTTTTTATCATCGGAGACCTTCACCTTTCGCTGGGCTGCAAAAAGCCCATGGATGTGTTTCAGGGCTGGCAGGATTATGTGCCGCGGCTTGAAAAAAAGCTGGCGTGCCCTGGTGGCGCCGCAGGACACCCGTGCTGCTTGCAGGGTGACACCTCCTGGGGCATGAAGCTGGAGGAGACCCTGGCAGATTTCCGCTTTTTGGAAGCGCTTCCGGGCCGAAAGGTGCTGCTCAAGGGCAACCATGACTACTGGTGGACTACAGTCTCTAAAATGGCTGAGTTTTTGAGACGAACGGCCTTCACACACTTTCTGTTCTGCATAACCAGAGCATCCAGTGTGAGAAAGAACATCGCGCTGTGCGGCACGCGCGGCTGGCTGGCTGGCCAGCCGGATGCCCACAGCGGTAAGGTGTATGGGGAGGTGGGCCGCCTTCGTGCTTCGCTTGCCCATGCGCAGGAGCATTACCCGCTTGCCGAGCGGGTGGCGGTGCTGCATTACCCGCCCATATATGCAGGCGGCGCTGCGCGGGAAATGCTGGATGCAATGGCACAGTACGGCGTGAAACGATGCTTTTACGGCCATCTGCACGCTGCAGCCATCCGCCGGGCCGTGCAGGGGAATGTGGAAGGGGTGGAATACCGCCTGATCAGCGCAGATGCGATGCAATTTTGCCCTTATAAAATTTGATTTCTGTGTGGAAATCCTTGGATTTGTATGGTATAATCTTTATTTGTAAGTTTCATTTAATGGAGGAAACGAAATGAATCTCGTAAAAGTGAAAAGCTTGAAAAAAATCAGCACGAGCTGCAGTTCTCTATCGACGCGGTTTCGTTCAACGATGCCATTGCCAAGGCGTATAAACGCGAGGCTGGCAAATACAATATTCCCGGCTTCCGCAAGGGCAAGGCACCCCGCCATATGATTGAAAAGATGTATGGTGAGGATGTGTTCCAGTATTCCGCAGTGAACGATTTGTTCCCCTGCCGAATACGATAAGGCGGTAGAGGCCAGCGGCATTGAACCGGTAGACCGCCCGGAGGTGGATATCGTCTCGATGAATACGGCAGACGGCGTTGTACTGAAAGCGGTCGTGACGGTGAAGCCCGAAATGAAAGTGGGCAATTACATCGGTTTGAAAGCAGAAAAGGCTGCCAATACTGTAGAGGACGCCGCAGTGGATGCCGAGGTGGACCGCCTGCGCGCAATGCCTGCCCGCCTGGTGGCGCGCGAGGGCAAGGCGCAGGACGGCGACATCACGGATATTGATTTCGAAGGTTTTGTAGACGGCGAGGCCTTTGACGGCGGCAAGGGCGAGCATTTCTCTCTTACGCTTGGGTTCGGTCAGTTCATTCCCGGTTTTGAAGAGCAGGTTGCAGGCCATGAAGCGGGTGAAGAGTTTGATGTGAATGTCACCTTCCCGGAAGATTATCATGCCAAAGAGCTTGCAGGCAAGGCGGCTGTGTTCAAGGTGAAGCTGAACGAGGTGCAGTATAAGGAACTGCCCGCGGCAGACGATGAATTTGCCAAAAGATGTTTCAGAATACGATACACTGGATGAGTTTAAGGCCAGCATCCGCAAGAATATGGAAGAATCTGCTGAAAAGCAGGCTGAACTGGAAGTGGAGAACGCTCTGGTGGACCAGCTTGTCGCCACGCTGGAGGGTGATATCCCCCCGGTGATGATTGAAACACGCATTGATGAGATGGTGCGCGATTTCGATTACCGCCTCAGCCAGCAGGGCCTGCGCCTTGCCGATTATCTCAAATATATCGGCGGTGACGAGGCCAAATTCCGCGAGGGCTTCAAGGAACAGGCTGAGAAGCAGGTGAAAATGCGCCTAGCGCTGGAGGCTGTTGCTAAAGCAGAAAGCATCGAGGCCAGCGAGGAAGATTTTGAGAATGAAGTGAAGCGCATTGCCGACACTTACAAAATGGAAGTGGAAAAAGGTGCGCAGCATCATTCCTGTGGCTGAAGTGAAGAAAGACCTTGCCGTGAACAAGGCAATCGACTTTATTAAATCGAAGGCTGAGATCACTGCCAAGAAGGCTGAAAAGAAAGGCGAGTAAAAGGCAGTAGTCTGTCGAACGGTGACCGATACGCAGGCTTTGGGCAGGCGTATCGGTCATCTCCCCATACATTACCAAATAAGGAGGATATTCCCTTATGAGCCTTGTGCCCTATGTCATTGAACAGACAGCGCGGGGAGAGCGGTCCTACGATATTTTTCCCGCCTTCTGAACGACCGCATCGTCATGCTGAGCGAGGACGTAAACAGCACCACGGCAAGCCTGGTGGTAGCGCAGCTTCTGTATTTGGAAGGGCAGGACCCTGAAAAAGACATCAGCTTTTATATCAACAGCCCGGGCGGCTCCATTACCGACGGCATGGCTATTTACGACACCATGCGTTATATCAAGTGCGATGTTTCCACCATCTGTGTGGGGTATGGCTGCCTCTATGGCGTCCGTGCTGCTGGCGGCCGGCACAAAGGGCAAGCGCCTTGCGCTGCCGAACAGCGAGATACTCATCCATCAGCCGCTTATCGGCGGGCAGGTGGGCCTGCAGGGGCAGGCGACGGACATCAAGATTCATGCCGACCACATTGTGCGCACGCGCAGCAAGCTGAACGGCATCCTTTCCCGCGTGCACGGGGCCAGCCGATAGAGCGCATTGAGCAGGATACCGAGCGCGATAATTATATGACGGCCGAAGAAGCCAGGGCTTACGGCCTCATCGACGAAGTGATCACACAACGATAAAGGGAACCGATATGGCAAATCAGAACAATAAAGACAAACCGCTGCTGTGTAATTTCTGCGGAAAATCGCAGGATGAAGTAGAGCGCATGATCATCGGCCCGGGCGTGAATATCTGTAATGAGTGCATTGAGCTGTGCGCCTCTCTTCTTGGAGAAAGAGGGCATCGACGTGCATCAGCCGAAGCCCCGCCGGCAGGCGCCGCGCGCAGCCCGCAAAGGCGGAAGAGCAGATCAATGTGCTTACCCCCGCGCAGATCAAGGCCGGGCTTGACCAGTATGTAATTGGACAGGACGCCGCAAAGACCGTGCTGGCCGTATCTGTCTATAATCATTACAAGCGCATCCTTTCTGCGGAAAAAGACAGATGTGGAGCTGCAGAAAAGCAACGTGCTGCTTTTTGGGCCCTTCCGGCGTGGGCAAGACGCTGCTGGCCCAACGCTGGCAAAGATGCTGAATGTACCGTTTGCCATTGCGGATGCCACCACGCTGACCGAAGCGGGATACGTGGGCGAGGATGTGGAGAATATTCTGCTCAAGCTGATTCAGGCGGCTGATTTTGATGTGGAACGCGCGCAGAAGGGTATCATTTACATTGACGAAATAGACAAAATCACACGCAAAAGCGAAAAACCCCTCCATCACACGCGACGTGGGCGGCGAGGGCGTTCAGCAGGCGCTTTTGAAGATACTGGAGGGAACGGTGAGCAACGTGCCGCCCAACGGCGGCCGCAAGCACCCACAGCAGGAGTTTATTCAGATAGACACAAAAAATATCCTGTTTATCTGCGGCGGTGCCTTCGATGGCCTTGAAAAGCATATCCAGAAGCGCACGGATGACTCGGCGTTGGGCTTTGGCGCAAAGCTGCGCGAGAAGCCGGAGGAAAACCGCCAAAATCTTCTGCGCCTTGTGGAGCCGCACGATTTGGTGCGCTTTGGGCTTATTCCCCGAGCTGGTAGGCCGTATTCCGGTTGTCACCGTGCTGGACCCTCTGGATGAGGACGCTTTGGTGCGTGTTTTAAAAGAGCCGAAAAACAGCCTTGTAAAAGCAGTATCAGGCGCTGATGGGGCTGGACCATGTAGAGCTGGAGCTCACCGACGATGCCCTGCATGCCATTGCAAAAAACTATCGCGCTGAAAAGCGGCGCACGCGGCCTTCGCAGTGTGATGGAGCAGGCGTTGATTGGCGTCATGTTCGATATCCCCAGTGACGACACCATTTCCAAAGTGACAGTGACAAAAAGACACTGTAGAGGGTGGCAGCCCGATGGTAGAGCACGGGGTACCACGTGTGCGCTATCAGGCAGCCGCGGCCACAGAACACAGAATGTAACAAACCACATGCATACGGCTGGGTGCCTGCCCGGCCGTATGCGCTTATATACCTGCAGGGGAGCAGGTGATTTTTATTGAATTTCACATAAATTTTGTATATAATATTTAATACCAGTATAGAAGGGGCCG
>VOFF01000772.1_pt1 | contig 38000 bp, 48 predicted proteins | sample 5384061 | NCBI WGS metagenome assembly VOFF01 (sample SAMN12384725, study PRJNA508395) | human gut metagenome | isolation source: healthy gut E | host: Homo sapiens | reverse complement strand
CAACCTGGGTATTGTTTCTTACCGTGACAGCAAGTCGTTTGTCATGGCGGACATTCCCGGTATCATTGAAGGAGCCAGTGCCGGAAAAGGGTTGGGATTACGTTTTCTGCGGCACATCGAGCGTAACTCTCTGTTGCTCTTCATGGTGCCTGCCGATAGCGACGATATCCGGAAAGAATATGAAATCCTGTTGAATGAGTTGAGCACTTTCAATCCTGAAATGCTGGACAAACAACGGGTACTTGCCATCACCAAGAGCGATATGCTCGATCAGGAATTGATGGACGAAATAGAGCCTACACTCCCTGCAAACGTTCCGCATGTATTCATTTCTTCCATTACTGGTATGGGACTTTCCGTACTTAAAGACATTCTTTGGGAAGAATTGAATAAGGATAGCAATAAAATAGAAGCTATCGTTCACCGTCCGAAGGATGTAAACAAACTCCAGCAAGAGTTGAAAGACATGGGTGAGGATGAAGACCTCAGCTATGAATATGTGGAAGACGATGAGGACGTGGAAGACCTGGAAGACTTTGAGTATGAGGAAGAGGACTGGGAGGATGACAAGCAATGATTGCTCTGACAGAAGATAAACGAATGTTGGGATACGGGGTTATGACACCGTACTCCAACATTTTTTGTTTCGCAACTACCCGCCGGGGAGGTTTCAGCAAAGGAGATTATGCCTCTTTCAACTGTACACCTTACACGGAGGATGATGCGGAATCTGTCCGGCGCAATCAGAAACTACTCTGCAACTCCATGCCTCAACGGCCTAAAGAATTAGTCATTCCGTTTCAGACACATGGTACAAAGGTGGAAGTGATTGATGAGAAGTATCTCAATGCCACATCTGACGAGCGCACGACCATGCTGCAAAAAGAGTGGATGCACTAATCACCAAAGAACCAGGTTGTTGCATTTGCATTTCTACGGCAGACTGTATTCCTATCCTGCTATATGATCGCAAGAACCAAGTGGTAGCCGCCGCCCATGCGGGTTGGCGAGGAACAGTGAATTACATAGCCGGACACACTCTCGACAGGATGCGGGCGCTCTATGGAACCGATGGAAAAGATGTTATCGCTTGTATCGGTCCCGGCATATCCTTACCTTCTTTTGAAGTAGGCGAAGAAGTGTACGAAGCTTTCCGCATGAACGGTTTTGCAATGGATTATATATCAGAATGGAAACCGGAAACACATAAGTATCATATCGACCTGTGGGCTGCAAACCGATGCAGTTGCTCGACTTCGGTGTACCCGGCGAGCAAATAGAAACATCAGGTATTTGCACCTATATGAGGCATGAAGAATTTTTCTCGGCAAGACGGCTGGGGATTAAATCAGGACGTATACTATCGGGAATTATGATAGTAGACACAAAACCATAACTTTTTAATATGAAGAATATTTTGTCCAAAGGGCAGCTATCGATTCTCATTGTATTGGGAATTTTGATTCTTGACCAAGTCATAAAGATCGAAGTTAAAACGAATATGCTTTATAATGAAAGCATTCATATCACGGATTGGTTTTACCTCCGCTTTATAGAAAATCCCGGTATGGCTTTCGGTATGCAGATAGTGCCTAAAGCTATTCAGACTATTGCCCGTACCATATTCGCCATTGCAATTGTATGGTATATCGTCATACTTATTAAAGCTAACTATAAGCGTGGTTATATTGCATGTGTTTCATTGATACTGGCAGGAGCTATCGGGAATATCATCGACAGCATATTCTATGGTGTTATTTTCAGTAAGAGTACACCCGCCGAGATTTCTACTTTCGTACCTATAGGAGAAGGATATACCAGTTGGCTGCATGGAAAAGTGGTCGATATGTTCTACTTTCCTCTTTTTGAGTTTAACTGGCCAAGCTGGATGCCATTTATAGGAGGGGACAATTTCGTATTCTTCAGTCCGGTATTCAATTTAGCGGATGCTGCCATCAGTTGCGGAGTGATTATCTTATTTTTGTTTTACATGAAAAGTTTAAATAGTAGTTTTAGTTTATGTACCAGATCACCGTATCAGAAGAAATAAAGAATGCCTGCCCCATCTTCAAAGGTGCAGCCGTCTATGCAGAAGTTACCAATACAGCCTTTTGCGAAGGGCTTTGGGAAGAGATCAATACTTTCACCCGGGAACTGACTTCCACTACCCAGCCGGAGGACATCAAACTGCAACCCGCCATTGCAGCTACCCGCGAAGCTTATAAACGCTGCGGCAAAGACCCAAGCCGTTACCGTCCTTCTGCCGAAGCCTTGCGCCGCCGTCTGATGCGCGGAATTGCCCTTTACCAAATAGATACACTGGTTGACCTGATTAATCTGGTATCCCTACGCACTGGTTATTCCATCGGTGGTTTCGATGCGGACAAGATACAGGGCACTGACCTCAAACTGGGAGTTGGACGCGCCGAAGAACCATTCGAAGGTATCGGACGGGGTGTGCTGAACATCGAAGGACTTCCGGTCTATCGCGATGCCGTAGGCGGTATCGGTACTCCTACCAGCGACAACGAACGTACTAAAATGGATTTAGGCACCCAGCATATCCTTGCCATCGTCAATGGTTACAGCGGACAGGAAGGTCTGCGGGAAGCTGCCGAGATGATACAGGAATTACTGAAAAAATACACTTCCTCGAATGGAGGAGAAATTATCTATTTTGAATAACGAGAAGGCCTTTAATCATGAACATATTCTTTCTGCTGCTGTCATTCGCACTGGCTTATACTCCGCCTGAAAAGAAACCTAGCTTCTCGCAAATGGAAATCAATCATATCCGGGTTACTACACCGGGGCTTTTCGATAACGAAAAATTGTTAGAATTGCATCTGGAGCAAATACCTGACACCGCTTATTGCTTTCCGCTTCCCGGAGGAAAAGTGATTTCTCCTTACGGACGTGGTGGTGGCCGTCACTCGGGTATTGATATCAAAACTTGCGCCAAAGACACGATACGCAGTGCTTTCGATGGCATTGTACGTATGTCGAAGCCTTACAGTGCTTACGGCAACGTAATCGTTGTGCGCCATTCTTCGGGATTGGAAACGATATACAGCCATAATTTTAAGAATCTTGTTCAGAGCGGTGACGCCGTTAAGGCCGGACAACCCATTGCACTGACCGGACGTACCGGACGGGCCAGCACCGAACACCTTCATTTTGAAACCCGCATCAACGGACAGCATTTCAACCCCAATCTCATTTTCGATTTCAAAGAAAGGACACTCCGCAAAGAGTGTATTCACTGCACCAAGAATGGAAAAAGACGTCATCGTGAAGCCTGCAACAAAAAAAACAGCCGGAACCAGCTAAGTATCCAAACGTTTCACTAAATTTGCAACTGTTTTACCTATAAAACGACATGAACTTATAAACAATTCAATGATAGAAAAACTGATTGTTCTTGAGGATATCGACCCGGTTATCTTTTACGGTGTGAATAACGCCAATATGCAGTTGATAAAAGCTTTGTACCCCAAACTGCGCATTGTTGCACGCGGCAATGTCATCAAAGTGTTGGGAGATGAAGAAGAGATGTGCGCATTCGAAGAAAACATTACCAAACTGGAAAAATACTGCGCCGAATACAACTCATTGAAAGAAGAGGTGATCATCGATATCATCAAAGGAAATGCACCGCAAGCAGAAAAGTCGGGTAACGTCATCGTATTCAGCGTGACAGGCAAACCGATCATCCCCCGCAGTGAAAATCAGCTTAAACTGGTAGAAGGTTTCGCCAAGAACGACATGGTATTTGCCATAGGTCCTGCCGGTTCGGGAAAGACGTATACTGCCATTGCCCTTGCCGTACGTGCCCTCAAAAATAAAGAGATCAAGAAAATCATCCTCAGTCGCCCCGCCGTGGAAGCCGGTGAGAAGCTTGGATTCCTGCCCGGTGACATGAAGGATAAGATAGACCCGTATCTGCAACCGTTGTATGATGCCTTGCAGGATATGATTCCGGCTGCCAAGCTGAAAGAATACATGGAACTGAACGTCATTCAGATTGCTCCCCTCGCCTTTATGCGCGGAAGGACGTTGAATGATGCAGTCGTAATTCTGGATGAAGCGCAGAACACCACTACCCAGCAGATCAAAATGTTCCTCACCCGCATGGGTATGAATACCAAGATGATTGTGACGGGAGATATGACACAGATCGACCTGCCCTCTTCCCAGACTTCGGGACTGGTACAGGCACTCCGCATCCTGAAAGGTGTGAAAGGCATCAGCTTCGTGGAACTGAACAAGAAAAAGATATTGTGCGTCACCAGTTGGTAACCCGCATTGTAGATGCCTACGAGAAATTTGATAAGGAAACCAAGGCCGAACGGGAAAAAAGGAAACTCACCACGGGGTAACACAGAGTCTCACAGAGTTTTTTTCTTCTGTGAGACTCTGTGTCACTCTGTGGCGAAAACCATAGAAAATATCCAAATCATAAATATTATAATGATGCAAGCATTAACAAAAACAGATTTTAATTTTCCGGGACAGAAAAGTGTATACCACGGAAAAGTACGTGATGTTTATAACATCAATGGTGAAAAACTGGTCATGGTAGCAACTGACCGTATCTCTGCATTCGACGTTGTTTTGCCGAAAGGCATTCCTTTCAAAGGACAAATGCTGAATCAGATTGCAGCCAAGTTCCTGGATGCGACTACTGATATCTGTCCCAACTGGAAGACAGCTACACCCGACCCGATGGTAACGGTAGGTGTGATGTGCGAAGGTTTCCCGGTAGAAATGATTGTACGCGGTTATCTGTGTGGTAGCGCATGGCGTACTTACAAAAGCGGTGTACGCGAAATCTGTGGTGTAAAGTTGCCCGAAGGAATGAAGGAAAACCAAAAATTCCCCGAACCCATCATCACCCCAACTACGAAAGCTGAAATCGGTGAACACGACGCAGACATTTCAAAAGAGGAAATCCTTGCTAAAGGTCTGGCTACTCCCGAAGAATATGCCGTATTAGAGAAATACCATGGCACTCTTCAACAGAGGAACCGAAATCGCGGCAGAACGTGGTCTGATTCTAGTAGATACGAAGTATGAATTCGGTAAGCACAACGGTACTATTTACCTGATGGATGAAATTCATACACCGGACTCCAGCCGCTACTTCTACTCTGAAGGTTATCAGGAACGCTTTGAAAAAGGCGAAGCACAGAAACAACTTTCTAAAGAATTCGTTCGCGAATGGTTGATGGACAATGGTTTCCAGGGCAAGGAAGGACAACAAGTTCCGGAAATGACAGACGAAATCGTAGCATCCATCAGTGAGCGTTACATTGAACTGTACGAGCATATCACCGGAGAGCAATTCGTGAAAGAAGATACCAGCAACATTGCTTCACGTATCGAGAAAAACGTAACAGAATACTTAAATAAGTGATAAACGGTTTAGTAATAAGTGATTAGTAGATTTATTAATCACTTATCACTAACCACTAAACACTATCAACATGGATTATCCCCAGGAACATATCAAACCTTACGGTGAGGACGGAAAGAAGAGTGAACAGGTAGAAGAAATGTTCGACAACATTGCTCCTGCTTATGATAAGCTGAACCATACCCTTTCATTAGGCATCGACCGCAGTTGGCGCCGGAAAGCGATCCATTGGTTAAAGCCTTTCCAACCGAAGCGCATCATGGACGTAGCCACCGGTACAGGTGACTTTGCCATTCTTGCCTGCCGCGAGTTGCAGCCTGACGAACTGATAGGCACCGACATCTCAGAGGGAATGATGGACGTGGGACGTAATAAAGTAAAACAGGCGCACCTCTCGGACAAAATATCCTTTGCCCGGGAGGACTGCACCTCTCTCTCATTTGCCGATGACACGTTCGATGCTGTAACCGTAGCGTTCGGTATCCGCAACTTCGAAGGGTTGGACAAAGGGTTGTCGGAAATGTGCCGCGTGCTGAAAACCGGAGGACATCTCGTCATTCTGGAACTCTCCACACCGGACCGTTTGCCGATGAAACAACTTTTCACCATCTACTCCAAAGTAGTCATCCCCCCCTGCTCGGCAAATGCTTGTCAAAAGACAATAGTGCTTACACCTACCTGCCCCAAAGCATCCGTGCTTTCCCGCAAGGCGAAGTAATGCAGGAAGTTATCCGCAAAGCAGGTTTCAGTCAGGTTAATTTCCGCAGACTGACATTCGGTATATGCACTCTTTATACTGCGACTAAATAGAATGATAGGATGGTAAGATGATAACATGTTAAGATCCAATGTTATCATCCTACCATCCCACCATTTTACCATTACTATATTATTGACATAGCACACTAAGAGAATTATGCAGAAATACGGTTTAATAGGCTATCCGCTGAGACATTCGTTTTCCATCGGATATTTCAATGAAAAGTTCAAATCGGAGAATATCGACGCCGAATATGTAAACTTTGAGATACCCAACATCAATGACTTTATGGAAGTCATAGAGGAAAATCCCAACCTCTGCGGACTTAATGTGACCATTCCGTACAAAGAACAGGTCATCCCCTTTCTTGACGAACTGGACAAAGATACCGCAAAGATCGGCGCAGTGAACGTCATCAAAATCATCCGCCAGCCGAAGGGAAAAGTAAAACTTGTCGGCTATAACTCGGATATCATAGGATTTACACAGTCCATTGAACCTTTACTGCAACCCCATCACAAGAAGGCGCTGATTCTGGGTACAGGCGGTGCATCCAAAGCCGTCTATCGCGGACTGGCCAATCTGGGCATCGAAAGCGTATTCGTATCGCGTACGAAAAAGGAATCGTCTCACCTCACTTATGACGAACTGACACCGGAGATTATGCAGGAATATACTATTATCGTAAACTGTACACCCGTAGGCATGTACCCTAAGGTGGATTTCTGTCCGGATATTCCTTATGATCAATTAACTCCCAACCATTTACTCTACGATTTGTTATATAATCCCAATGAAACCCTTTTCATGAAAAAAGGGAGAGGCTCACGGCGCCGTTACTAAAAACGGACTGGAAATGCTGTTATTGCAAGCATTTGCCGCATGGGAAATATGGGACAAATAGAGTGAAAGGAAGGAAAGATGAAGAAAGGTATCAAGTACAGTCTACTCGGACTGTTAGCAGTTATCGTTATTGCCCTCACGGGTGCGAGTTTCTACATGCTCGGCTACTCGCTGAGACCAGAGCACAACAAAGGGAAAGATATTCCCGGCTCCTACGAGTATATGCTCAGCGAGTATCCGCAAATCAAGCCTTGGATAGATAGTTTGCAAACTGTCGGTGCTTTACGGGATACCTTTTATTATCAACCCTGACGGGGTGCAACTGCATGCCCTTTACGCAGCCGCTCCCGAACCTACTCACAAAACAGCAGTCATAGTGCATGGTTATACGGACAATGCCATCCGCATGCTGATGATAGGTTACCTTTACAACAAAGATTTAAAGTATAACATTCTGTTGCCCGACCTGCAGAATCAGGGATTAAGCGGAGGCCCTGCCATTCAAATGGGTTGGAAAGACCGGCTGGACGTTTTGCGCTGGATGGACATTGCCAACGATATTTACGGCGGAAATACCCAGATGGTAGTACATGGCATCTCTATGGGTGCCGCCACCACTATGATGGTATCCGGTGAGCCTCAACAACCTTTTGTGAAATGTTTTGTGGAAGATTGCGGTTATACCAGCGTCTGGGATGAATTCTCCTACGAGTTGAAGGGACAGTTCGGGTTGCCTCCTTTCCCGTTGATGTACACCACCAGCTGGCTGTGCAACGCGAAATACGGCTGGAACTTCAAGGAAGCTTCTTCGCTGAATCAGGTCAGGAAATGCAAACTGCCGATGTTCTTCATTCATGGCGATGCAGATACATACGTACCCACCTGATGGTATATCCTCTCTACGAGGCAAAATCGGAACCTAAAGAATTGTGGCTTGCCCCCGGTGCCACACACGCCATGTCCTACAAGGATCACCCGGAGGAATACACCGAACGTGTGAAGAATTTTGTAGGAAAATACATCTATTGATGTGATTTTTCCTATATTCGTCCCACAAATATATTAGTATGAAAAGATTAATCTCCATAAGTTTATTCCTATGCCTGCTGTTATCCGTGCAGGCACAGAAGGTCTATACTACAGACAATATTCCCAAAGTACATCTTCAGAACAAAATGCGCTATGTCTGCAATCCGGATGGCATCCTCTCTCAGGCTGCCTGCGACAGCATCGACCGTATGCTGTATGCATTAGAACAACAGACTGGCATTGAGACAGTAGTTGCCGTAGTTCCGTCTATCGGCAATGATGATTGCTTTGACTTTGCGCACCGCCTGCTCAATGAATGGGGTGTAGGAAAGAAAGGAAAGAATAATGGTCTGGTCATTCTTCTGGTGACCGACCAGCGCTGCATCCAGTTCTATACAGGTTATGGACTGGAAGGAGATCTGCCCGATGCCATCTGTAAACGTATCCAGACGCGCGACATGATTCCTTATCTGAAAGATGGTAACTGGGATGCAGGTATGGTTGCCGGTATGCGTGCCGTATGCGGCAGACTGGACGGTAGCATGGTGAATGATACAGATGATGAAGAAGACATTTCCTTCTTCGGCATTCTGGCAGTAGTTATCGGATTCTTTGTTGTTGCCGGAGGAATCGGTTGGATGGCGGCACGTGCCGCAAGCAAATGCCCCAACTGCGGACAGCACAAATTGCAACGCACCAGCAGTAAAGTGGTTTCCCGGATCAACGGAGTAAAAACGGAAGATGTTACCTACACTTGCCGCAACTGCGGACACAAGATAGTACGCCGCAAACAGTCGTATGATGAAAACTATCGCGGAGGTGGCGGAGGAGGTCCGGTTATCTTCGGTGGTGGCGGAGGCTTCGGCGGAGGAGGCGGTGGCTTCAGCGGAGGCAGCTTCGGTGGAGGTATGGGAGGTGGCGGAGGTGCCGGTTCCCGATTCTGAGAGTTGAAACTCTCAGAGTGACAAAAAATACGGGTTACAAGCTACAAGTGCCTTTCGGTATCACAGCGCAGCAACTCGTAGCTTGTAGCTCGTAACTTGCAGCTAATTAATAATAATCATTTAATAAAAGAAAAGTATGAAGAAATCAACTATTATCATTCTTGTTGTTTTAGCTCTCCTCGTCATTTGGGGTGTTACTGGTTATAACGGACTAGTAACTATGGATGAAAACGTAAGCGGACAATGGTCAAACGTTGAAACACAATATCAACGCCGTGCCGACTTGATTCCGAATCTGGTTAGTACGGTAAAAGGATACGCTTCTCATGAAAAAGAAACTCTGGAGGGTGTAGTAGAGGCTCGCAGCCAGGCTACTCAAATTAAAGTAGATGCTAATGATCTGACTCCGGAAAAGTTGGCCGAATACCAGAAAGCTCAAGGAGCGGTAACTTCTGCATTGGGTAAGTTGCTTGCCATTACTGAGAATTACCCCGACCTGAAAGCAAACCAGAATTTCCTGGAACTGCAAGCTCAATTGGAAGGTACTGAAAACCGTATCAACGTGGCACGTACCAACTTCAACAATGCAGCAAAGAACTTCAATACTGCCATCCGCCGCTTCCCGAAGAACATTCTTGCAAGTCTGTTCGGTTTCGAAAAGCGTGCTTACTTTGAAGCTTCCGAAGGAGCTGAAACAGCACCGCAGGTACAGTTCTAAATAAGTATATTCCCACCGTAACAAACGGTTCTATAAAAAACAAATACCCCTTCCACCCATCGGAAACTCCGATCTATTCGAGTTTCCAGGGTGGAAGGGGTACTTTCATTTTTTAAGATTACTATTGCAAATCCGTTATTGCCTCTTTCAGTTCTTTTATCCCGCTCCATGCTTTGAGGAACAAACGAATTCCTATCAGCAACCCTAGAACAAGCCCAGTCCAGACACCTATCAATATATAACGATCCCCATTGGGGACATATCCCATATCATACTTACCAGTAAAGGTACGGCACACAACACACTCACAGCTATCCCCACTTTGAAAGACATTCGGAAACGACTCTCCGCCAGACACACTTCACGCACAGTCATCTTCTGGCAATCAATCTTCCTTAACAGCAACATCCATGTGAATTGCCGGGCTATTATCACAGCTACAAACAGAAACAACAGCACCCACGTTGACAGGCTAAAATCACACATCTGATTATGAACAATATACCAGCAAAAGAAAGGTAAACAGATCACTACAATCGTAAATCGACGCAACACACGATCCTGTACCTGCTTTACTTTACTGACCACCTTATTATTTAGTTGCTGGCGCTGCTCCATTTCCAGGCGTCCGAGCCTTTCTTCCATTATATTCCAATTTTGTTTCAATTCTTCCAGTTCCATAATCTGTTTTATTTTAGCTATTCGCTTGTTTTGTAAGTTTATCCTTAATTCGTTTTTAATCTTGAAGCTACGGTATTGCGCGGCACACCAACAATTTCCGCAATCTCTTCGTAAGAATTTTCATCCAGCCACAGCAAGATGACGGCACGTTCAAACTTGTCCAGTCCCGCAATGAGGCGATACATCTCTTTCAAGCGTCGGGTCGTTTCACTGTCCTCTGCTTCCAGCCCGTAAAGGGAATCCAAGGAAGTATGTTCGCCCCGGCGTTGCTGTTGGCGGTAGAAGGAGATACAGGTATTCAGTCCCACGCGGTAAATCCACGAAGAAGGTTTGCCTTTTCCTTCATAACCCTCAAAGCCTTTCCAAAGGTTTATTACTACATCCTGATAGAGATCTTTAAAATTATCTCCATCCGTAGCGTACATGTAGCAGATTTTATAGATCCACTCGCTTGTATTCCTCGATAAGGAAAGTAAACTGTTTTTCTTTCATATTCTGTTCCATCTTAAGATAGTCTTTTGTATATAAGACGCTGGCTTTGGATATTAGTTGCAAGAGAGAAGAAAAAAAGTAAATTCAAGCTGTTTCACGCTCGGCGTCTGCCATCTTTTGCCATCGCATTGGCAAAGTTGTGCCATCGTATTGGCAAAGTTGTGCCATCGCATTGGCAAAGTCGTGCCACCACATTGGCAAAAGCATGCCAGTACGATGGCAAAATATTGGCAATATAATAACAATAATTACTTCACTTAGAGATCACTGTTCAGTAAGGTTAACTATAAAGATTTATAGTTCATTTCCATCCCACTCTATGCATACTTCTCATAAAAAACTTGTATCTTTGCTGCGTATTTCTTTCATTGGAAAAGAAATATATTTTGCGATTTGGAGATATCATTTTATTATTCGTAACTTCTAAAGTCTGGTAAATTTTTGCAAGAGCGAATAATAAGTGGAAGTCTCCACGTCCGGGTTGCGTATAATTTTGTTATATACACTCTGGCGTGGGGCTATTGCTTATTGTTTTCTTGACGGGTTTACCAGAGCCTTGGAGTTGAATAATAATGCCAATAGTTCCCACGTCTCTTTTTTACATTAGAGAAGTAGGAACACACGACTAACCCTTTAAAACTTATAACACGATGGATGAACTTCTTACCTGCTCCTGCCAGATGAAAACCGACTTAGAAAACTCAGCCGATGCTTTTTCCTTTTTCAAAGAGAACTACCCCTTATCCAGTCTTACGAATAATCTGAATGCGCTTTCCAAGCAAGAACTACGCTGCGCTTGTTGCCTGATGGGGGGTGCTTTAATAAAAATGTCTCAAAAGAAAACGATTTGGGAGAGATTGAAAGTAAAACAGTAGAATGCAATCTATGATTTACGAGGATTACTTTCTGTTGAATATCAGATCGAGTCCTTGATTTCTATAGAATTCAAAGCGGGTATCGCTGGAGATGAGCGGTAAATGCTCAGTGATGGCATGGGCAATGATTACATGGTCGGAAGAGTCTTTGTGTCCCTGGGCTTCATTCATTTCCATTTTTGCGTAAGTTTTCATGTGCTCCTTCTTTAAAGGGAGTATCTTGACGTAGAAGTCGTTTTCAATGGCGACTACCATCTCTTCTATTGATTTCCACCGCTTGGAGCACAAGCCTTTGTTGCGATAGGCAACTATTAATTCGCGGACAGACTCGGCACTCATATACAACAATGCATCAGGCTCTTCAAGCAATGACAAAACATCGCGATTTAAAGAATCTACGTCAGTGGTCAAATAAACAAAGATGTTTGTATCATGCTTAAAGCAAAAATTTAGGATCGTTCACGATAAGACTACCCTTAAGTCTTCTTGCAGCTTCAAGCGTCTTGCTCACAGTTCTTCTCCTACTGCTCCTTTCTTAGCCACCACCACCTCAGTCGTAGCTTTTTCTTCTATTTGTTTTTCCTTCTTCTCTTCCATAAAGTTTATTATTAGTTTTTATTCTACAAAGATAGCGCATTTCTTTTAATTGACGGAACAATAACAGTTAAAGAATAAGCAGGTATCTGAAGAATAATCACTATCTTTGCGCCATCAATATTGAACAAACTTATTAATCTCATGAGTAACCAAAGATACATGATGCGCGGCGTCAGCGCGTCTAAAGAAGATGTGCACAATGCCATCAAGAATATCGACAAAGGAATCTTCCCGCAGGCTTTCTGCAAAATTATCCCTGACATTTTGGGCGGTGACCCGGAGTATTGCAACATTATGCACGCCGACGGTGCAGGTACGAAGTCCTCATTGGCTTATATGTACTGGAAAGAAACAGGTGATCTTTCTGTTTGGAAAGGCATTGCACAAGATGCACTGATTATGAACATCGACGACCTGCTGTGTGTAGGTGCAGTAGATAATATCCTGGTTTCTTCTACCATCGGACGCAACAAACTCCTTATTCCGGGAGAAGTAATCTCCGCCATCATCAACGGTACGGACGAATTGCTCGCCGAGCTCCGCGAAATGGGTGTAGGCGTATATGCTACAGGCGGCGAAACTGCCGATGTAGGCGATTTGGTACGTACCATCATCGTAGACAGTACCGTAACTTGCCGCATGAAGCGCAGCGATGTGATTGATAATGCCAATATCCGTCCGGGTGATGTAATTGTAGGCTTGGCTTCTTACGGACAGGCTACTTACGAAAAGGAATATAACGGTGGTATGGGCAGCAACGGACTAACCAGCGCCCGTCATGATGTATTCTCCAAATATCTGGCAGAAAAATATCCCGAAAGTTATGACAAGGCAGTGCCCGAAGAACTGGTTTACTCCGGTGGTCTGAAACTGACGGATGCCGTAGAAGACAGCCCGCTGGATGCAGGCAAATTGGTACTCTCCCCTACCCGCACGTATGCGCCGGTAGTGAAGAAGTTGCTGGATGCACTTCGCCCTGAAATTCACGGTATGGTACACTGCTCGGGTGGTGCACAGACGAAAGTGTTGCACTTCATAGGTGACAATTGCCGCGTGATTAAGGATAATCTGTTCCCCTGTTCCTCCTTTGTTCAAAACGATTAAAGAGCAGAGCAATACGGACTGGGCAGAAATGTACAAGGTATTCAATATGGGACACCGCCTTGAAGTATATTTATCGCCCGAACATGCCGAGGAAGTTATTGCCATCAGCAAGAGCTTCGGCATCGATGCACAGATTGTGGGACACATTGAGGGAAGCGACAAGAAGGAACTGATAATCAAGAGCGAGTTCGGAGAATTTAGATACTAAAAGATGAAGAAGCTGATATTGTGTACTGTTTTCTTTGTTATCTTGGAAGGTGTGACTATAGCTGCATTAGCTACTTTCAATGCTCTTGAAAAGCGTACTATTATCATAGTAACTGCACTTATAGTCATTCTATTCTCAATCACTTCAAGGAAAATCATGAGAGAACAAGCTCCAAAAAATTAATCATCAGACGTAAGTACATAAAGTTCAAATACTAACAAAGATGGAAGCAGAAAATGACAGCACCTATATCAAAGTACCTAAAAGCGTAGTTCAACTGGGTGCAATAGCTATCTTGTTTGTTATTATCGACCTCATCGGAGGGCTGATAGATTATATTCAAGAACCAGAGATGAGAATAGGTCGCATCATTATGCGTTCAATAAGCATATTAGGCTGGTCATGCGTAGAATATCTTGCCATTGATACGATATGGCACAATTCTAAGCATAAATCCCGGAATTAAATGCAGAAGTAGTATTTTAAAAGATAAGACTGTATAAATGGCAGACAACAACACCATATTAGAAAAACTCGAAGGCCTCGTTGCTCGCTTCGAAGAAGTATCGACGCTGATTACAGACCCGGCAGTGATTGCCGACCAGAAGCGTTACGTTAAACTCACCAAAGAGTACAAAGAACTGGGCGATCTGATGGAGGCCCGCAAAGAATATATCCAAGTGCTGAACGGCATCGAGGAAGCCAAAGAGATCATCACTAACGAAGCCGATCCGGAGATGCGGGAAATGGCACGCGAAGAATTGGATGCCTGTCAGGCACGCCAGCCGGAACTGGAAGAACATATCAAACTCCTCCTCGTGCCTGCCGACCCACAGGACAGTAAGAACGCCATCCTCGAAATCCGTGGCGGTACAGGTGGTGACGAAGCTGCCATCTTTGCCGGAGACCTCTTCCGCATGTACACCAAATTCTGCGAAACAAAAGGTTGGAAGATGGAAATATCCAGCGTCAACGAAGGTGCAGCAGGTGGATTCAAGGAAATCATTTGCAGCGTTACGGGCGATAATGTGTACGGAACGTTGAAGTATGAATCGGGTGTACACCGCGTGCAGCGCGTTCCGGCCACTGAAACTCAGGGGCGTGTGCACACTTCCGCCGCATCCGTAGCTGTGCTGCCCGAAGCAGAAGAGTTCGATGTAGTAATTAACGAAGGCGAAATCAAGTGGGATACCTTCCGAAGCGGCGGTGCCGGCGGACAGAACGTAAATAAGGTGGAATCCGGTGTGCGTCTGCGCTATGTCTGGAAGAACCCCAATACGGGTGTTTCTGAGGAAATCCTGATAGAATGTACCGAAACGCGCGATCAACCGAAGAATAAGGAACGCGCCCTCTCACGCTTGCGTACATTTATTTACGACAAAGAACACCAGAAATATCTGGACGATATTGCCTCCAAGCGTAAGACAATGGTATCCACCGGAGACCGCTCCGCTAAAATCCGTACCTACAACTATCCGCAAGGACGTATCACTGATCATCGTATCAACTATACCATTTATAACCTTGCCGCCTTCATGGATGGGGATATCCAGGATTGTATCGACCACCTGATCGTAGCGGAAAATGCAGAACGACTGAAAGAGAGTGAACTGTAACCCTAAAAGAAAGCCATAGACCCGGAAACATCAACGGCAGAACAAGATGAAAGGACAGTTTTTAAATAAAGCATTTCATACTCTGACGGAAGCATTTCAGAATTGCCTGAAACGTTTTCCAACCACAGTATGTTTTGTCCTTGCACTTACCGCCTATCTGGCTTATCTGGTATCTACCGAAATGGATGATGAAAAGAAGCTGACGCTGGTTTTGGGTTATTACTTCTCTGTCGGTACTCTGCTCTCACTCACTCTCCATCTGTGGAGCGAAGAGATAAAGAACCGGATTAAAGAAATCAGCGTGCACATTGTGATGCATGTATTGCTTATTGCCGACGCAGTGTATCTCTACAGCCTCTCTCCGGAGCGGTCGCTCACAGAAATAAGCATAGCTCACGGAGCGGCTATCCTCGCTTTGTGGCTTTCAGTCTTTTTCCTCTCATTCACCCAAGAAAAGAATGACATTCCAAGCTGGAACTTTGCTTCCTACACCGTAGGGGCTTTTGTTACGGCAAACGTGGTGGGACTGATTATGAGTGGCGGAATAAGCCTGCTCGTCTTTTCACTCCACCAACTTTTCGATGTAGATGTAAGCTGGAAATGTTACCTGTATATCCTTGTTGTATGCAGTGTATTGCTTCCGATGCTGCTCTTCCTCGGTATGTTGCCCAAAAAATAAGCTAAAAGCACAACCAAGAACCGCAACCATCGGAGTTCCTGAACGGAACGATACATTTCCTTTTTCTCCCGCTCATGGCAGGATATCTGCTTGTGCTCTATATCTATGCCACCCGCATCCTTATCAGTTGGGAACTGCCTACAGGCTGGGTATCCTGGCTCGTTGTGGCGCTCATGGCGGGATGCATCGCCATTGAATTCGGACTGTATCCGTCACGGGTCAGTGAATCAAAGCGCATAAACGAATGGATTGCACGCTGGCTGCCTGCCCTGGTATTGCCGTTACTGATATTAATGACAGTCGGCATCATCCGCCGCTTCAACGATTATGGTGTCACAATCAACCGGCTTTATCTGATCACACTCAATATCTGGTGTTATATCGTTTGCTTCGGACTGGTCCTCACCCGGGCACGCCGCATCAGTTGGATTCCCATTTCATTTTCCATCATCTTCCTGCTGACTTCCGTATTGCCGGTGAACTATGCAAGTATCACCCGGAACGTTATGCGCCGTAGCATAGAGAAGGAACTGGCACGAAGCGGTAAAACAGACTTGCCCCTTTCACGCAACCAGTACGACAACTGGCTGGATTCACTTCCGGCAAAGACTGCATTGCAAGTAAACGACCGGCTCCGTTATCTGCACTACTGGTTCGGACGGAAAAGCATAGCCGACCTTGTGGACAAAGACGCATCATTCTATTATGCCAAAAACCGTTTCGGTCAGAACAGTGATGAAACGGCCGACAACGATAAAGCCGCTGACAATAACCGGGCTATATCATACAGTGCTCAGGCATCCTCACTGACAAGCATCGAGATTCCTAAGGGATACAGCTGTTTCGTTATCATACCGGAATCAAGCAGGCAACTCAAGATTCCACATAAGTATATAGAAACAGGAGTATTGCCCGCCTCTCTCGGTACCCGGACAGATAAAATGAACGATACGGCATACATTGACCTTAAAAACATTAAAGCACTTCAACGTTATAAATATGGTGAAATGCCTCCCGCTCAATTCAAATGTAACTCCGATAAGTGCCTCTTCATACTGACAGGCTTCTCCTTAGATTATCAAGAGGAAGGAAACGAGGCTCTTTTCCTGAATATAAACGGCTATTTATTCAGGAAATAATAAAGCGTATCATAAACAGACTAAATATATCCAATATGAACAAACAACAACTTTTTGAAAATATCAAGCGTAAGAAATCATTCCTCTGCGTAGGTCTGGATACAGACATCAAGAAAATCCCGGAACACTTGTTGAAAGAAGAAGATCCGATCTTCGCCTTCAATAAAGCCATCATCGACGCAACGGCTGACCTTTGCATTGCCTACAAACCGAACCTCGCTTTCTATGAGAGCATGGGCGTGAAAGGCTGGATCGCTTTTGAAAAGACTGTGAAATATATCAAGGAAAACTATCCCGACCAATTCATCATTGCCGATGCAAAGCGTGGTGATATTGGAAATACCTCTGCCATGTATGCCCGCACATTCTTCGACGAACTGGACATCGACTCTGTAACCGTAGCCCCTTACATGGGTGAGGACAGTGTTACTCCGTTCCTGACTTACGAAGGCAAGTGGGTAATCCTCCTGGCACTGACAAGCAACAAAGGCTCCCACGACTTCCAGTTGACGGAAGATCCCAACGGCGAACGCCTTTTCGAAAAAGTATTGCGCAAATCACAAGAATGGGCCAACGACGAAAACATGATGTACGTAGTAGGTGCCACACAAGGCCGCGCTTTCGAAGATATCCGCAAGATTGTTCCCAACCACTTCCTGCTTGTGCCGGGCGTAGGTGCGCAGGGTGGCTCACTGGAAGAAGTTTGTAAGTATGGCATGAACTCCACTTGCGGACTGATTGTAAACTCCAGCCGTGGTATCATCTATGTGGATAAGACTGAAAAATTTGCAGAAGCTGCACGCAACGCCGCAAAGGAAGTGCAACAGCAGATGGCGGAACAGTTGAAGGGAGTGATTAACGCCTAATCACTTATCACTTACCCTTAATCACTAACAACGTGTTCGAACGAAAGATCATTAACGACCCGGTGTTCGGGTTCATCAATATCCCGAAGGGGTTGCTGTACGACATCGTGCGGCATCCTCTTTTGCAACGTTTAAACCGCATCAAGCAACTGGGTTTGTCGTCTGTGGTTTATCCCGGTGCACAGCACACGCGCTTTCAACATTCGTTGGGGGCTTTCCATTTGACGAGCGAAGCTGTCCAGCAGCTCGCCAGCAAGGGAAACTTCATTTTCGACAGTGAAGCCGAAGCAGTACAGGCAGCCATTCTGATGCATGACATCGGACACGGTCCTTTCTCTCATGTACTTGAGGACACTATCGTAAAGGGTGTTTCGCACGAAGACATCTCTTTGATGCTAATGGAGCGCATCAACAAGGAGATGAACGGACAGCTCACGCTTGCCATACAGATATTCAAAGATGAATATCCCAAGAAATTCCTGCACCAACTGGTCAGCGGTCAATTGGATATGGATCGTTTGGACTACCTGCGGCGCGACAGCTTTTACACAGGAGTTACCGAAGGGAATATAGGTTCAGCACGTATCATCAAAATGCTCGATGTGAAAGAAGACCATCTCGTGGTCGAATCCAAAGGAATCTATTCCATTGAAAACTTCCTCACTGCCCGCCGTCTAATGTACTGGCAGGTATATCTGCACAAAACGTCCGTTGCATACGAGAAAATGCTCATCAGCGCCTTGCTCCGTGCTAAAGAATTAGCAAGTAAAGGTGTGGAATTATTTGCTTCACCAGCATTGCGTTTTTTCCTTTACAATGACATCAACAAGGAAACTTTCTATAACAATCCGGAGTGCCTAGAGAATTTTATCCAACTGGACGACAATGATATATGGACCGCATTAAAGGTCTGGAGCACCCACAGTGACAAGGTTTTATCCACACTGAGCTTCGGTATGATCAACCGTAATATCTTTAAAGTGGAAATTTCTACCGAACCAATATGTGAAGAAAGGAAAAAAGAGTTAACTTTGCAAATCAGTCAGCAACTGGACATACCCCTCTCTGAAGCGAGCTATTTCGTCTCTACCCCCAGCATCGAGAAGAATATGTACGACCCGGCAGACGATAGCATTGATATCCTTTATAAAGACGGAAGTATCAAGAATATTGCTGAAGCATCGGACATGCTCAATATTTCCCTACTGTCTAAAAAGGTAAAAAAATACTATCTCTGCTACCAACGTTTGCATAGGTAAGTATAAAATATTCACCCAAGGACAAGGAAATATAAAAAAAAAGTCCGTTATTTGTGATTTGAAACCATCTAACAAGAATAAGACAATGGAGTTCTCTGCTAAACAAATTGCAACATTTATCCAAGGAGAAATCGTTGGAGACGAGAATGCAACTGTACATACTTTTGCCAAGATAGAAGAAGGCATCCCCGGTGCTATATCGTTTCTGTCCAACCCCAAATATACATCTTATATCTACGAAACCAAAGCCAGTATCGTACTGGTAAACAAAGACTTCGTTCCTGAACAAGAAATAAAAGCTACTTTAATTAAGGTGGATAATGCCTACGAAAGTTTGGCTAAATTGCTCAACCTTTACGAACAAAGTAAGCCTAAACGTGCTGGTATTGACCCGTTAGCTTTCGTTGCAGAAACTGCTAAAATCGGAAAGGATGTTTACATTGCGCCCTTTGCTTGCATTGGTGAGTATGCAGAAGTAGGAGACAATACAATGATACATCCGCATGCCACTGTAGGCAGTGGTGCCAAAGTGGGCAGCGATTGTATCTTATATGCCAATACAACCATTTATCATGACTGTCGGATAGGCAATCATTGCATCCTACATTCCGGCAGTGTGATCGGTGCGGATGGTTTTGGTTTCGCTCCAACTCCCGAAGGTTACGAAAAAATACCTCAAATCGGTATCGTAATACTGGAAGACAATGTAGAGATAGGCGCAAACACTTGCGTAGACCGCGCTACAATGGGAGCGACTATCGTACACAGTGGTGTGAAATTGGACAATCTGATACAGGTAGCCCACAATGATGAAATCGGTGCAAACACCGTTATGGCAGCGCAAGTGGGCATTGCAGGCTCTACCAAAGTAGGCGAATGGTGTATGTTCGGCGGTCAGGTAGGCATTGCAGGACATATCCATATCGGAAATAAAGTGAACCTCGGAGCACAGTCCGGTGTTCCCAGTAATATTAAGGATGGCAGCCAGTTAATCGGTACTCCTCCCATGGACCCGAAACAATACTTTAGAGCCTCTGTTGCCCAACGGAACCTGCCGGATATGCTAACAGAACTCCGCCAGCTCCGTAAAGAACTGAATGAATTAAAACAACAAATAAATAAGTAACAAATGTTGAAACAAAAGACTCTGAAAGACAGTTTTTCCCTCAGTGGTAAAGGTCTTCACACGGGACTTGACCTGACCGTTACTTTCAATCCGGCTCCGGACAACCACGGATATAAAATCCAGCGCACCGACGTGGAGGGACAACCTATCATTGATGCGGTTGCGGACAACGTGACTGAAACCACTCGCGGCACTGTTCTTTCCAAGAATGGCGTGAAGGTTAGTACTGTAGAGCACGGCATGGCAGCCCTCTATGCCTTAGGCATCGATAACTGCCTGATACAAGTCAACGGTCCCGAGTTTCCCATTCTGGACGGTAGCGCCCAATACTATGCAAAAGAGATAGAGCGCGTCGGTACAGAAGAACAAAACGCCGTTAAAGATTTCTATATTATCAAGTCAAAGATCGAGTTCCGCGATGAAAAGACTGGTTCTTCCATCATCGTGTTGCCCGACGAGAACTTCAGTCTGAATGTGCTGGTATCTTACGACTCGACCATCATTCCCAACCAGTTTGCAACTCTGGAGGATATGTCAAAGTTCAAAGACGAAGTAGCTGCCAGCCGCACATTCGTATTTGTACGCGAAATAGAGCCATTATTGCAAGCCGGCCTTATCAAAGGGGGGGATCTGGACAATGCTATCGTAATCTACGAACGTGAAATGTCTCAGGAAGACTTCGATAAACTGGCCGACGTAATGGGGGTTCCCCACATGGATGCCAAACAATTGGGTTACATCAACCACAAACCACTGGTATGGGCCAATGAATGTGCCCGTCACAAACTGCTGGACGTAATCGGTGACTTGGCATTAATTGGAAAACCTATTAAAGGACGAATCATTGCTACCCGTCCGGGACATACAATCAATAACAAGTTTGCCCGTCAGATACGCAAGGAAATCCGCCTGCACGATATACAGGCTCCGACTTACGACTGTAACCGCGAACCCATCATGGATGTAAACCGTATCCGCGAACTGTTGCCGCACCGTTACCCATTCCAATTAGTGGACAAGGTGATTGAAATAGGTGCCAATTATATTGTAGGCGTGAAGAATATCACCGCCAACGAGCCTTTCTTCCAAGGACACTTCCCACAGGAACCGGTAATGCCGGGTGTATTACAGGTTGAAGCTATGGCACAGGTAGGCGGCCTGCTTGTATTGAACTCCGTAGACGAACCCGAACGCTATTCTACCTATTTCATGAAGATAGATGGTGTGAAGTTCCGTCAGAAGGTAGTGCCGGGTGATACCCTTATCTTCCGTGTGGAACTACTTGCACCTATCCGCCGTGGCATTTCCACGATGAAAGGTTATGCGTTCGTAGGCGAGAAAGTGGTTTGCGAGGCAGAGTTTATGGCACAAATAGTTAAGAAAAAAAATAACAAATAATTCAAAGCATGATAAGTCCCTTAGCGTATATTCATCCCGAGGCAAAAATCGGGGAAAACGTAGAGATTGCTCCTTTTTGTATTCATCGACAAGAATGTGGTAATCGGCGATAACAACAAGATTATGGCAAATGCCAACATTCTGTACGGTTCACGTATCGGCAATGGAAATACTATTTTTCCGGGAGCTGTTATCGGTGCTATTCCTCAGGATCTGAAATTTCAGGGAGAAGAGAGTACCGCTGAAATCGGTGACAACAATACCATTCGTGAAAATGTCACCATCAATCGCGGTACGGCTGCCAAAGGCAGAACCATTATCGGTAACAACAACCTGTTGATGGAAGGTGTGCATGTAGCTCATGACGCTCTTGTCGGTAATTACTGTATCATAGGTAACTCTACCAAAATGGCAGGTGAGATAGTTATAGACGATTTCTCCATTATCAGCGCTAATGTATTGATGCATCAATTCTGCCGTGTAGGTGGATATGGCATGATACAAGGCGGGTGCCGTTTCAGTAAGGATATTCCGCCATACATCATTGCAGGTCGGGAACCGATTGCTTACAGTGGTATCAACATTATCGGGTTGCGTCGTCGCGGGTTCTCCAATGAAACCATTGAGAACATACACAATGCATACCGTATCATTTACCAAAGTGGCTTGAACACTTCAGATGCATTAAAGAAAATAGAAGAAGAAATTCCGACGAGCCCGGAAATAGAATACATTGTCAGCTTCATCCGTGACTCCGAACGTGGTATTATTAGGTGATAAAACGATAAAGTAATTAGAATATGATATACAGATTTACACTAATCTCTGATGAAGTGGACGACTTCGTAAGAGAAATACAAATTGACCCGGAAGCTACATTCTACGACTTCCACGAGGCTATCCTGAAATCAGTAGGCTACGCCAACGACCAAATGACTTCTTTCTTCATCTGTGATGACGATTGGGAAAAAGAGAAGGAAATCACACTGGAAGAGATGGATGACAATCCGGAAATGGACAGTTGGGTAATGAAAGACACCACTATCAGCGAACTGATAGAAGATGAAAAGCAGAAGTTACTCTATGTGTTCGATTACATGACAGAACGCTGTTTCTTCATTGAACTTTCCGAGATCATTACCGGAAAGGAAATGAAAAGGTGCCAAGTGTACCAAAAAGGAAGGCAATGCCCCGAAACAGACTATTGACTTCGAAGAAATGGCAGCCAACAGCGGATCACTCGATCTGGATGAAAACTTCTATGGAGACCAGGACTTTGATTTGGAAGATTTCGACCAGGAAGGTTTTGACATAGGCGGAGGCGAAGGTGGCACACCGTTCGAGGAAGAAAAATTCTAAATTTGAATATACCAAAAGAGGAACCATACTCTTTATAGTATATTTTTAGACGCAGATTACGCGGATTACACAGATTTTTTTAGTTTAGAATCCGTGTTATCCGCGTAATCTGTGTCTAAAGGATAATCTCCATTTTATCTTTGAAACCATTTTACATAATATCTGTATGAAAACCCTGATAGTGCTTATTGGACCGACCGGAGTCGGAAAGACCGAACTCAGCCTGCGGCTGGCAGAGCATTACCAAACTTGCATCGTTTCCGCAGACTCCCGGCAACTCTACGCCGATTTGAAAATAGGGACGGCAGCCCCTACCCCCGAGCAACTGCAACGCGTGAAACATCACCTTGTAGGAACCTTGCAACTCACCGATTACTACAGTGCCGCCCAATACGAAGCGGAGGTACTGAGACTCTTGGAAACTTTATTCACCGAGCAAGACACAGTATTACTTACCGGTGGTTCTATGATGTATGTGGATGCCGTTTGCAAAGGCATTGACGATATTCCGACCGTGGATGCTGAAACACGCCAAGTGATGCTGCATAAGTATGAAACGGAAGGTCTGGAAAGATTGTGCGCAGAGCTAAAGTTACTCGACCCGGAATATTACAAAATAGTGGATTTGAAAAATCCCAAACGTGTAATCCATGCACTGGAGATATGCTATATGACTGGAAAAACTTACACTTCATTCCGCACCCAACAGAAAAAAGAGCGCCCCTTCCGCATCATCAAAATAGGATTGACGCGCGATCGGGAAGAACTTTACGAACGCATAAACCGACGGGTAGAGATTATGATAGAGGATGGCCTGGAAGAAGAAGCCAGAAAGGTATATCCTTACCGGGCACTTAATTCATTGAATACGGTAGGTTATAAAGAAATGTTCAAATATCTGGACGGAGAATGGACCTTGCCTTTTGCCATAGAGAAAATCCAACAGAACTCCCGCATCTATTCGCGCAAGCAAATGACATGGTTCAGGAAAGATGAAGAAATCCGTTGGTTCCATCCGGAACAAGAAACGGAGATACTAGCGTACCTCCGTTCGGTAATGTAAGTTCTATTCTGATTCCAGTAAACTCTGATAAATCATTCTAATGGATGACTCCAGTTCATCGTACAGCTTCGGTATTGCTTGGGTATCGAGGCTTCCTTTTTTGTACCACTCTTCCAGCAATGGCTTCGTCGTACGGAATACTTCATCTTCCACTTCAGTAATCACTGTCATATAACCGTCACCTTTCCCAGGACTATACAACCTCTCCCAATTCAGATAACGTCCGGTGCCCATTCCCTGCTTATAGCTGAAAACTCTGTCTGCCAAGCGAAGTGACCAATCACTGAGCAGAGCTGCCTCATGTTCTTTGTTGAAACGTACCATTCCAGGAAGGAGTTTTCCGGCATCTTTCACCCACAGCGGGACAGCTATACCGGTAGGAGGATACCCTAACAGGGTCCACATGGTAGTCAGTTCGGCCTTCACACCCGGTTTTACCCCCTGTACCACCACCGAACACGATGTACTGCTACGCGGAATGAAGTCCTGATCTATAAACCAGCCCGATGCCTGAGGACGATTATACCCCCCGCTACGCAAATCAATATCCAGCATACGGTTACGGAACGAACGGGATAAATCATTGAAAATAAACTGTGGGGTAATGTTACCTGTAGCCGAAGCTTTCATCAGCACCTGGTCTGCTTCCATATAGCGCACATAGCCGGCCCCCTCGTTCACCTTACCTGCAAAAGAGAAGTTAGTACGGGCAATATAACCATAAGGAGCATCCTTCGGGTTATTGGCATCATACATCACATATTTATAATAATCTACTTCAAACATAGCTGCCCCACCTTGTGCATCGATTACACCAAAATTAGCTTCGATATCACTGGGCTTGGAAATGGTATCCAGAAAATGACAGAAGTCCTCTACCGTAGCACAAACTTCAAGTGCACGATAAATAACACGCCCATTGGCTGCTCCCCGTTCTTCATCGCCTTTTACATCCACCAAGTTATACGATTGTGTATTCATCAAAGCGAATCCTGCAGAGTTAGTTCCCATCCATGCCTCTTTCAGATATGCATTGGCACTATTCACTACATCAATAAAGTCATACCTCTCGCCTTTCACATAGTCAACATGATTTCGCATAAAGTCCGTATCACGGTTTTTCCAAAGCAGAGGGCGCCCGTCGAGTGTCACTTTACCCGCTACAACAGCAGAAGTGCAGGCTTGCACAGGAGTAGCGAACAAAACGATTGCTACCGCACACAGGATTAATAAGGATATTTGTTTCAACATAAGTCATCAGGTATTTGGGAAGTTGATACAAAAATAAGATTTTCTACTAAAGAAGTATTCAAAAAGATCAGAATTATTTAGTTCCGGTTGAATATCTCAATAGGATTAATTACTTTTTTTTGAACGCAACTAAAAAGTACAGTACTATGAAACCACTTATTCCACTGGCAATATTTATATTCATTCTCACAGTCAGTTCTTGCACTACGGCACCTAATTTCCGAATAGATGTTACAACGCAGGGAATACAAATCGGAGACACACTTATTCTTACCCACCATCTACTGCCGGACTGGAAAGAAGGCGACCGTGATACTTTCATAGCAACAAAAGAAGGAAAATTTTCTTTCTGCAAACAGACGGATGAGACAAAGCTTTACATCATAACCTACCATCCTTCTCAAACGGAACCTTTAAGATATTGCAATCGTGGCTTTTGTATTCTATGCCCGTCGGGCGATCATCTGAAAGTAAAGGGGAATGTAGAGTTCTTTCCTGCCATGCACAAAGAGGGCGGAATGTATGATGATCCGCGTTTACAACGCATCCTAACCCTGAAAGATAGTATAACAGTGGAACAAAACAAAATATATCGCAAACTATACTATTTTTGCAAACCTGCGAGGCACCCCACAGGCCAATCCCGACTCTATGATGTATTATAACCAAGCATACAGTCAATGCCGTTCCAGCGAACTAAGTGAAGCTCTTGAAAGAATTCCGCAATACGGCAGATGACAGTGAATATGCCGCTTGGGAATATCTGCAAGCCGTAAACAGAGTCTCTTATTCGGAAGCTGCAGAAAGATTCACTCGTTTTACTCCCGAAATTAAATCATCGACTATCGGGGAGAAAACTGGAACAGTTGCTCAAGGTCATGAAAAATATAGAACCGGGGAAACACCCCAAGCGAGTTTACCGTAATCACTTCTGATAGTGCCCGTATTTCTTTGTCGGACTACCGTGGTAAATATTTACTTATTTATCATTGGGGATATGGATGTCCTGGAACTACCTGGGTACATCCGCACTTATTGAAACTCTACGAGGAATACCACGATAAAGGTTTTGAAATCTTAGGATTCACTGGCGATAAGCAACCAGAAACTCTTTCTCAAGACTCAGAAGTTGCTTCACTGTTTTATCCACCCTGGGCCACTGTATATACAAATCAAAAGGAAAATAGCTTTATTGCCGATGATTATTACTTCAACGGAGTTCCTATCCTGATGGTTATCTCACCCGAAGGAAAAACTCTTCTGAGGGGATATAGCGGCATCTATCAGCCCCTCAAAGAATTATTAGAAAAGGAGATGGGTAAATAAAAAGGCGGATAATTTCTTATTCATATTCTCCCCTTATGAAAATCATTGGTTTAATATAGATTTCAAAGTTCCGTCTGCACCGGTTTTCACTTCCATTTGTTCGATGTTCGTTTGATACGCAGTGCTGGCCGGAACTTCTTTTCCATTAATATAATAACGTGCATTTCGCCTGTCAACACCTCTCGGTTTCAGCAACTCATCAATCTGCTTAATCGTTTTTTTTCTTCCTTCATTTGCTGTGGAGTTTTCAGTTTCAGAACTATGACTCCATTTATTCACCATAAATAGCAGTAGCCGAAGCATCTTTCAAAATATCAATGCTTTCAATGTGCATAGGATTCAATGCCGCAAAGATTTCATAAGGAAGCTCTAACCCATTTACAATGTATAAAGGCTCATTGGATGGAATAGGAATACGGTCTCTGATAACCAATGTACCAACAAGTGTGTCATTCTTCAAAGTATCTTTGAAAATTACAAGCTCTTTCATGAAAGGGGCTTCAGCATGAATAGATATAGCGGCAGACATTACTAATAATAGAAATACTCCCCCAAAAGAAGCTATATCCCTGGTGAATTTGTTTTCTTTGTCTCATAGCATTATCTTTTAAGTGATAGAATCTAAACCGTCTCAAACAAAAATACTTAAAAAGTAATGATTTAAACAAAAAAATAAGAAACAAAGTATTTATTCAGCAGATAATTCCTTTAACCTATCAAGCAGATATGCCCGTTTACTCTCGCTTGTACCTTCTTCCCAATAGCGGATAATACCTTTCTTATCTACCAACACTGTAGTCGGTGTAACCTGTACTTTAAACAGATTGAAGAAAAAAATAATTCATCGGCAATATGCGTAAAAAGGAAAGGACGGTTCTCCACAATCTTCTTTATTTGTTCCGGCGTATTCCAAGTCGTAGAAAAATAAGTCACATTCGGGCAGATCTTCATCCATTCATTCAAATCCGGCATCTCTTTGATACAAGGCCGGCAACCTGTATGCCAATAGTTCAGCACAAAAGGCTTTCCGAGAATATCCGCTTTTGTCCATACCCGTCCTGCCGTATCCTTTACTTCAAAATCCGGGAATGGCCTACCTACCCATTTATCAAGAGTAATCGTATTACTTCCGGCAACCGCCATCGGTTTTTGTGTCCCGGAACGTGAGATCATCAATAGCTCCTCCCCTCCGGGTACTTTTTCTACCGGAACCCGGTATTTCATCGCATAATCCGGTAATTTTTTCCCCTTATTCAGACGTATCTCCAATGCTGTATGTCCTTTTTCATCTGTCAACATAATCATTTGAGCTCCTTCATCATTCCGAACTCCCGGTGGCATGCCATTGAAAAAGCATCCGTCAATGAGAACAAACTTGTCACCAGTAGTCTGGGCAGAGCAAAGCCCCGCCCAAACAAACATCATAAAGAGAAACAAAAAGAGAGAATTCCTTTCCATATAAAATATTCTTGATTATTCATCTTTTAAAGTAATCGTCACTTTCGATGCAACTTTTACCTTGGTACCCTTCATACCAATATAAGAAACCACCAACTTATCCTCTTTTGAAGCAGACATTACAAAACGTCCATCTACATCGGTGACTGTTCCCATATTGGTTCCTTCAATAAGAACAGTAGCCCCCACAATAGGCTCTCCATCCTTATCCTGTACAAAACCTTCTACTTTCATATCACCCCGAACAGACGTTTTCTCAACACCTTCTTTTGCCTTTGTAGTAATATAAATTTTACCTCTTCCAGCTTCATTTCTTTCTTTCTCAACACTGATACTTTCAATCCGATTAGGAGGTACAACTTCATCCAATGCTCTCCCAGCCATTTCTATCTTCTCACCATCAACAAATATATCTACATCCTCCCACTCTGCCCTTCGGTTATTCAAATAAACACCTTTCAATCCAGGTACGTTAACTACTGAACTTTTATTTGATAAGGTAATAGATTTCTCAGCGCTTCCTTTCAGAGTAATTAGGATTACACCATTCTTTCCTTTCTCACCATACACTTCAGTAGCTGATTCGTTTTTCAGAACAGTCATACTCTCTATCTTATTCACATCTAAAGCAGAAAGTATTGACGAAGTGACTTCTTTACCGTCAACAATGTACAAAGGATTATTCATACCTTGAACCGAGAATTCTGACACCTTCGAGTTCACAGTCACCTGTGAATTTACCGTCTTTCCACCTTCCAGCCTAAATACCACCGGAACCGTATACTTCACTGCTACCGCCTTCCCTTTCTGCATACCTGGTTTCCATTTCGGCATTGCCTTTACCAACCGGATAGCTTCAGTATCCATATCCTTATCTACCGAACGGGTTACTTTAGAATTCGTCACATTTCCTTCTTTATCAATAATGAATTGTACCGTCACACGCCCCTGAATCCCTTTTTCTTTTGCAGACTCCGGATAACGCAGCTCCTTCTGGAGATATTCCATCATGGCATCCACACCACCTGGAAATTCCGGCATTTCTTCCACCACTTCAAAGACCGCTGTACCTTGCAACTTCCGACTCACTTCTGTTGGTACATAATTCACCTTTACCGTATCTTGCGACACAGTACTTATCTGCACTGACTCTTCCGTACTTTTTATAGCTTTTGCTTCCACAATTGCTGTCAAATCATTAACTTTGACGGCAGAAATCTCTTCTGCAGTTTCTGAGATTTCAGGACGGGCAAAAGCTGTTACTGCAATAGCTGCTACCGGAAGTATATATAAATACTTCAATTTTGCCCACGGATTCGATTTTTCTTTTAACATCATAGTGATACGTTTTTTAAGTTTACTGTGATTAAAGCTGTTGGCCATAGAGTAGAGCCTTGTGCCGACAGCTTTTTTGATTAATAATAGTTGATATTGCTTCGCGTCAACGCCTTTTTCAATAACCGTTTCATCAGCCTCGTACTCATGGATATTCTGCAACTCCTGTTTCAGCAACCATGAAGCCGGATTGAACCACTGGAAGAAGATACAGATATCCGCCACCAGTAAGTCCCATGAATGCCGATTTTGAATATGAGCCAATTCATGAATAAGTATCTCCCGACCATTCTCATCCAGATCTTTTTCCGAAATAACGATACATTTCATCCAACTGAACGGAGCTATATCACGGTCGTGTACTATCAGGGTCACTTTCTCTCCCCCCATCGATATATTTACTTAAGTTCTCTTTCCTACCAGATTTTAGTAACCCGCCTAATTTCAACAACGAATATCCGTTGCGTAGGGCAAAGAGTAAAATTCCTGCCAGATACACCAACAATGCAACCTGTATCCAAGTCACCGTCACTTCCTCTGCCTGCAAATCCGTAGTATCAGCCGTGTTCATCATATCTGCCAGCATCAGCCACTGTTCTAAAGTCATCATGGTTTGATGAACTTCTGTCTGCTCCTCTACGGTTACCTCTACCAATGGTAAAAGGCACGATAACAACAGAATGCTCAGTAGCGCCACCCGGTTGAAACGATGAAACGTTTCGCGACTCAGCAATAATCGGTAGAATAAATAAAATACCACCAGACAAACTGACGACTTCAGTATATAGACAAAGAAAATTCCCATATGGATGTACAATTTATAATTTAATCAATTCTTCTCTCATCTTTTCCGCACCGGGGAAACCTGTAACTTTATATGAAAGCTTCCCTTCCCTATCTATCACAAAGTATGTAGGTATTCCTGGATACTCATATAACTTGCCTAATGCAGCACTCTGTTCATTCGTAATCCGGTAATGAATTCCATGAATATCAGGTATTGTGATTTTCCACTTTCCTTCGGGTGAACTTTCATCCGCTACATAGACATATATTACATCTCTCAGTTCTTCTTTAACTGGTTTCAAACTATTCATAGCTCGCATACAAGGACCACACCAAGTATTCCACATATCTATCAGAACCACTTTACCACGATAAGGACGAGTGATAACTGCTAACAAACTGTCCGCTGTAACTGCCGTATCAAGCTGGCAGATCGTGTAACCAGTTTTCTTTGCGCTCTCTGCAAGTAAATCCATCACTTTCTGATTTCTGATAGTCAAAGCTTTCTTGATTTCCGGTTCAGATATACTATCCAATGTCAACATCTGTTTCTCCGACAATGGTTTCAAGCGGGCAAGAATAGATCCTAGAGGTTTCGCCCGTAAGATATCCTCCCAGATAGGTTGCGGTTCAAACTTACCTTTGAAATCTTCGGTTGCAGCACGGACAAAATCAGGATAACCACCATATCGTATATAAGGAGAATGAATAAAATCCAATCTCAGGATATCATCATAATAGTTCTCACCTACCGTCATATCCGCCCGCTTCACTCCTTTTTTTCCACTGATCATCGGAGCATAACTGATTGTACCCTTATACCCCTTGATAGCAAAGAAATACGACATTTCCAGATTGTTTATCATGTATGTACGTGCAGCATCACTCAGTAACTTATTCTTTAGTATTTCATCACGATTTTTTTCGTAAATCTTCGTCACATACTTTTTATATTGGGCAGGAGTGACACCGCAAATATTCTCATAAAAATTATCCGCACTGTAAATACTCGTCAGTCCTGCATACTTTGTCAATTCAGTATTCAGACCGGCATACGTACCTTCGAACCAAACCAGTGGTCTTCTATCTTTCTTACCGCACAAACGGCTTTCCGACCAGTAAATTTCCGGTAAATTAAATGTTATTTCAAGCTCACCACCCGGTACCAAAAATATCTCAAAGCTCTTCCGTCCCACTCGCAATGTAGCATCACCCGGTATCATCAAGTTTGTTTCATAATAAAAGCTTCCATCCTCAGCTATCGGAAGGGATTGACCAAATACATCAAAAAAGAACCAGTCACTGCAATTGAAATTCAGAGTAGTTCCATATACCGGATTGTAACCCAATATATGTCCGCGGATCACCGTCTTTCCATTTTTCAAATCAGGATCAGGCAAAGGCTGAGAATAATCCAATTGCTGATTTAACAATTTCTCAGGTATTCCGATTTCCGGCTTCTTGCCATCCAGACGCACCCCATAAATATTCCATCCTTCACTCTTCTTTGCAGGCATTTCATAAAAGTCGAAACTTTCCGCATCCATAGGAATCGGTTCAAACTTCAAAGTCACAGCCAACTCACCCGAAGCCGGAAGATTCGTCCAAAACTCTTTCGAAAATCCATCGCCACCCCAATAAGCATACATTTTATCCCCCACTTGTACAACGGCAGTCGAGTCTATTCTTACTCCTTCACCCGGTCTGGAATATATTTTAGCCTCTATCCATGTCGTATCTTTCCCTAATGTCACTTTCTGAATTCTATTTGGCTGGTACTCGTTGCCATGAAATAAGGCGCTCTCACCACCTTCTTCGCCTGCAAGCCTGCACAAACAGCTACCAACACTAAACAAGTTATAGCAATGTTTTTCATAATCTTCGATATTTAAAGTTACTATATCTTCCCTCTCTCCCACTTCTGCAATCAGCTGCTTCAAATCTTCCAGTGATATATCTTCTTCTTTTACCAATGAAGATACTGCGCTAAGATACGAATTATTGAAATATTTACTGATTACTTTCTTCAGTGTTCCTTTGCTGAAATCCTCCTTGTTTAGCACAGCATAATACTGGTACGTGTTACCGTAAGTCTTATGCGCCAGAAAACCTTTATCTTCCAGACCTCTTACAATTGTGGACAAAGTATTGAAGTGCGGCTTGGGCTCTTCATAAAAAGCCAGCATTTCCTTCACAAACAACGGACCTTTCTCCCAGAAAAATCCCATGATTTCTTCTTCTTTCGCAGTCAATCCTTTCATAACGCTTCATTTGTTTTTTGCAAAGAACTAAAATATTTAGTTTGCAAACTAATTTTTCTCGTTAAATAAGACTAAACACTAAAATACCTACAAATAGCGATTGTAATCTTCATCAAAAAGTCGTTACTTTGCGCACGAATTAACAAAGAAAGAAAGGATAATCTGCAATGAATGAACCGCATAAGTATCGCGCCACAGACAAAATGAGCGACCTTATCTGTGATAACTACTCCTTATTAATGGTTATGAGCCGCTTTGGACTCTCCCTGGGATTTGGAGATAAGAGTGTAAAGGACGTTTGTGAGGCACAAGGCGTAGACTACCGCACCTTTCTCGCAGTAGCCAATTTCATCAGCGAAGAGCAATATACCTATAGTGGAGATGAAAATGTATTTTCTATCTCAGCACTTATGGATTACCTAAAACGGGCACATACTTATTTCCTCGATTTTAAATTACCTGTTATCCGTCGTAAATTGATCGAAGCTATCGATTGTTCGGGTACGGACAATATTGCTTATCTCATTCTGAAATTTTTCGATGAATATGCCAAAGAGGTACGCCGCCACATGGAATATGAAAACGAGGCCGTGTTCACCTATGTCGAAAAGCTGCTTGAAGGTAAACTTGCTGAAAACTATGATATAGCAACTTTTTGCCAGCAAGCACAATCAGATTGAATCCAAGCTGACCGAACTGAAAAATATCATCATTAAATATTATCCGGAAAAAGAGAACAACAACAAGCTTAATGCTGTTCTTTTTTTTGACATCTTCAACTGCGAACATGACCTTGCTTCACACTGCCAGGTAGAAGACTATATGTTTGTTCCTGCTGTAGCCCAACTGGAAAGGAGATTGAAAAATGAACAATAATGTTTCTGTAAAGATAGCAGTCGCTGAAACTTCTGTCATCATCCGAAGCGGACTTACGACAGTATTGAAGCGCCTGCCTAATCTGAATGTAATGCCTATAGAGGTTTCTTCCCCAGAATCTTTGCAAAGTTACATACATTTGCATACACCCGATATACTGATTGTCAACCCTGCTTTTGGTGGCTGGTTTGACCTTCCTGCATTCAAGGTAGAAAATGGGAAGGTGGAAACTAAATATCTGGCCCTTGTATGTTCCGTGATCGACAGTAATTCATTAAAAGAATACGATGACCATCTCTCGATATGCGATGATCCGGAAACCATTGCCACTAAAATAAACCAACTGCTGTGCACTGACGACGAAGAAGAAAAAGAGAGTGAACAAGAAACACTCAGCCAACGAGAAAAAAATCATTACCTGTGTCGTGAAAGGCATGACCAACAAAGCCATTGCCGACCAACTTTATCTTTCCATCCATACGGTTATCACTCACCGCCGAAATATCGCCCGTAAACTGCAAATACATTCTCCGGCAGGTTTGACTATTTACGCCATTGTGAATAAATTGGTAGAATTGCAAGATATTAAGGATAACTTATAAAAAGGGTACATCAGGAAATACTCCTGACATACCCTCAAATCTTTATTGTATTGGTTCCTAAAGTTCCCAACACTACTACAAATTAATGATTCTTTCTACTTTCCTCAATACCAGATACCATTATTTAATAACTTTCTCTTGCATATTTAACTACAATAGTCTTGCATTACACAATCTTCCTCCTTATTAAATCCAACTTCATTTTTATCTGTTTGTGTTGATCAATAGCACAAAGATGAAAACATACTGAGAATAGACAGAAAACAAGAATATTATGACTACTTTTTTCAGGATTACAAGAAGCTAAGAGTTTGTCAACAAGGAGTTAACTTCCTGCTGACAAACTCTTAACTTCTTGCCAACAGGGCATTAAATGAAAAAATCCCCGCTCTTTCACGATATCACATCGGGGAAGACGGGAACCTTTTTTCCTTAATAAAAGTGGTTACGTAATTATGACTAACTAATTCATTAAATCTGATGATGCAAAAAGTAGGGCATTTACGAAGATGCCGCAATCCCTAAAACAAGGTATAATGAAAGAAGGCAGTAGTCATAATTAGGTATATAGACCTGCAAACATCCCTATTTATACTTAAACGCCAAAATATAATACACCATAAGCACCAATATCAGCAAACCACCGACAGCTCCTGTTATTATATTACACAGGCCTTGTGGAATACCATATTCCACCTCAACTTTACTAAAGACAAGAGTAAGAAACAGCAAAGTTAAACAAACATTTAATATCCGGGCAATGCGAACTGCCATAAGATACTGCACTGCCACATTACGTTCCGTAATACGTACCGGAAAACGTATCCAGCGGATAGGGAGATACGCAGAGAAACCTACCAAAAGAAGACAGAAAGTACCTAATCCGGCAGCAAACAGAGAAAAGTTTGCTACAATCTTATCTTCTGCATGTGTATACACCCATATAGCACACCCCCAGGCAGCAACAGCTAATAAAACTGCAACACCTTCCAGTATACGGTCTATTACGGTAGGATACACACGGATATTAGGAAACTCTTTTTGTTGAATAAGGACCAAGATTTAACATAGAAATATGAATTATAAATTACGATTCCGGTTCTTCAGGCGGAGGAATATTTTTAGTTTTCTTCATCCGCCCACTCTTCCGCAAAGCCTCAGCAATAATCCACTGAAGCTGTCCGTTAGTGCTGCGAAACTCATCGGCTGCCCATTTTTCAATAGCATCCATAGTCGCTGCATCTACACGCAAGACAAAAGCTTTTGGTTGAAGTTTCTTTTTTTAGCCACGATTCTATTTTACAATTAAACAATTTACTATTGACTTTGTATCATAACAGACTTCCGTTATGGATGAATGATACAATATCGTCCATAACATATCCCACTACAGGTGATGCCTGGTTATATTCAAATGGAGTAGCCTTACCACTACCTTCCTGCAACATATGATTAAGTTTAGGGTAAGATTTAAAGAAAGCATTCTTATTACGCAGAAGTCCAAAACGCCATAAGCCAAAATCCTGCATAGTAACCTGATAATCACGCTCACCTTGTAAGATCAGCATAGGCAAAGTCAATTTAGATGCCACTTCTACAGGTTTATAAGCATTAGCAAATTCCCAATAGGGACGAGGAACATTCAATAGCAAAGGAAGTTTGTCATCAAAATCCGGTGTACCCAACTTCTTTATATTATCTGCCTGCTTTTTTATTTCAGCAATCTGTTCTTTGGCACGGGCAGAAGAATCTGTCAAAGAAGAAATATAGGTCATCTGCTCAACAATTGCATCTTCAAACGGACGGGCCAAAGCAGCAACAAGAATAATTCCAGTCAATCCGTCGGCCCGTTCTGCAATACGAGGGGCAAGTGTGGCACCCACACTATGGCCTAACACATAAACACTGTCAGCATCAACCTCCGGCAACGTCTTCGCCCAAGCAACAATAGCTATAGCATCATCCACACTTTCTGTGTCATAATCAATTTCACGACCTTCCGGTACACAAGCGGCACCATAGACTTTCGTACGTTTATCATAACGGATCGTTGCAATGCCACGTTCCGCCAATCCCCAGGCTAAATCACGAAAAGGTTTATTCGGTCCAACAGTCTCATCACGATCTTGCGGACCGGAACCATGTACGAGAATTACCACAGGAACCTTTTTCTTCCCTACAGGCAATGTTATTGTCCCGGGTAGTTTAAAGCCATCCGCTCCAACCGTTATATCCCGTTCCAGCATCTTCTCTTTATTATAAACCACCGGCTTTGCTGTAGAAGCAGCAGGCACAGGCATTAGACGAATCGTATTCATCTCACCATCAGCATCGAAAGACAACAGGAAACGAAGGTCGTAACGCTCAAACTTCAAATCACGATGATAGAGCGTAATCCCCTCAGCGCTTTCTTTCCGCCATTCGCCTAAATCCAGTGTAAGCTGCCCTTTTACGGACACTTTCTCCTGTCAGCTCAATCCGGTGCGCCGTATGTATAATACGATCCATAATGGCATCTGCTACTGTAGGGTCTCCGATTGCATCATACCAATTGTCCGTTGGCAGTTGCGAGGTGATGATGATGGACTTGCGCCCATGTCGGTCCTCTATTATATCGAGCAGGATGGGTCGTTCCTTGGCATCAAGGTTCACAAGGAAGAGGTCATCCAATATGAGCAGCGTGCTCCGTTCGATTCTCTTGAGTTCCGATTCCAGTGTGCCTTTTACTTTTGCCACCTTAAGCGTACCCATAAGTTTCGAGAGCATTCGCATAATATGTCCGTATGCCCTTCTTGCAGGCTTCATACCCCATTGCTGTGGCAAGGAAGCTCTTCCCGGTACCGGATGACCCTGTGATGAAGAGGTTCTGTCCCTTGCGGATGAACTCCAGCGATGCAAGCCGCTCCATCTGATTGCGGTCAAGGCCACGCGGGATTGCATAGTCTATCTGCTCGAGGCAGGCCTTGTAGCGGAACGCCGCCCCGCGTATAAGGCGTTGGATGGCTGCATTGGCACGGTAGTCCCATTCCCTGGCAAGTAACATGTGCAGGAAAGAGTCGATTGTCAAGGATCCGCCTTATCTCCTGATATCCGTATAGGCGCAGTTGCGTGGCGCATGCGCTTGCCGCCACCAACCGTTCCAGCCCGAAGGTCTTCTCCAACGCCATGATGCCTCTGCATGAACGGAACGCCGCGGGAGGATACTTCTTGAGTTCCGCCACCTTGCGCAGATACAGCCGCAGGACGTTATCTGTCTGGCCGGCCCGTTCGTAAATCTGTTCCAGATCCTTTTCATAACTTCCATGACGTCCGGGCAGTCCGTGGGCATCCTTGGTCGTATAGGAGTATGGCGTGTCATCGCGCTGGTGTGTGGTCACCAGACGCAGGCCATGATATATTTCCAGCGTGTCCGCATCATAGACAATCTCGACACGTTTGCCTATATACTCTTTCGGTACGCTGTAATGGTGAAGCCTGAAGGTGACATAGCCGTTACGCATTACTGTTGCGGAGCGTCGCTCTTTCATCTGATGGCCTCAATCTGCTCGAACTGTTCCCGTCTGGACTGGGGACGCCCGCTCATCCTGCGTCCGTTGAAGGCCGAGAGCGATTCGGATATGGCCGCATTCAGAGACTCCAGCGAGTGGAATACAAGACCCTCGATGTCAGCGTAGACGGATCGGTAAAGCAGCTTCACGGCATTCTCCACCAAGGCCTTGTCCTTTGGATGACGTACCCGTGTGGGGTATACGGTACATCCGTAGTGTTCGGCAAATGCCGCAAACTCCTCGTTGATTACCGGCTCGTTACGGTCGCTACGGGTTACCGCCGATTTGAGGTTGTCTGGTACGATCGCCATCGGAACCCCGCCGTAAAAATGAAGCGCGTTCTCACACGCCTTAATCAAGTCCTGCCTTGACTGGGACCAGACCG
>VOFF01000430.1_pt1 | contig 38000 bp, 56 predicted proteins | sample 5384061 | NCBI WGS metagenome assembly VOFF01 (sample SAMN12384725, study PRJNA508395) | human gut metagenome | isolation source: healthy gut E | host: Homo sapiens | reverse complement strand
AGACCGAGGACGATATCGAGAACTGGTATAAGATCACACTGTACCGGCTGATCGAGGTGTGTAAGACAGTATCTTCCAAATACACCAGATCCAAAGTGCGCAAGGCGCTGCCGGAGGATTATGCGTATGTAATCGAGGAACTGATTACGGAAAAGCAGGAGGTTTTGAATAAAGAGGCCTATTACGAGGCAATTATCAACACCATTCTGGAACTTGGGCAGGCAGATAATTTTATTGTGGCACTGGCGGAACTGGTGCAGAGGCTGGTCATTGATCATCTGCATATTCTCGGGGATGTGTATGACCGCGGTCCGTCACCGGACCGGATTATGGATCAGCTGGAACAATATCATTCGTTTGATATCCAGTGGGGGAATCACGATATGGTATGGATGGGGGCAGCAGCCGGGCAGCTTGCCTGCATTGCATCTGTGATCCGGACAAGTATCCGGTATGGGAATCTGGATCTGATTGAGGATGGTTATGGCATCAATATGGTTCCGCTTGCAACATTTGCCATGGATGCTTACCGCGATGATCCGTGCAGACAGTTTGTACTGAAAGATTCCACGGATGAGGAACGAAGCAAGAAAGAAACGCTGATGAACCGGAAAATGCATAAGGCAATTGCCATCATAAAGTTTAAACTGGAAGGACAGCTGATCCACAAATGGCCGGAGTATGGTATGGAAAACCGCTGTCTGCTGCACCGTATTAATTACGAGAACAAAACAGTGGAAATTGATGGAAAAACCTATGACATGCTGGATACCAGTTTTCCTACCATTGATCCGGAACATCCGTATGATCTAGCAAAGAGGAAATAAAGCAGAAGAAAAAAAGACAGAAAAACAAAGAGCATGTGGTCAGTAAAAACCGCCGGAAGAAGAACCGGGATTATCAGAAACTGTTTCACATCAGCACATTTTTCGCAGTTGTTTTTGCACTTGGCATCATTGGGATGCTTGTGATTACGTGGCTCAGCGAAGATAATGTGACGATTTTAAACTATGAAAATAAGGTGATTGATAAATACGAAATCTGGGAAAAACAGCTGGATGAACGGGAAAGCCAGCTTGAGGAGAGGGAATTGAGGCAGAACTATGAAGTCTTAGAAGCAGCAGATGGAGAGGAAGCACTGGATATTTTTTATAAAGACAAAGCGATCGCTTTGCTGATTCTGGATGTGATGATGCCAAAGATGAGCGGCTGGGAAGTCTGCAGGGAAATCCGTCAGACATCCAAAGTTCCGATCATCATGCTCACGGCCAAAAGTGATGAGAGTGATGAACTTATGGGATTTGACCTTGGGGTTGATGAATATATAACCAAACCGTTTTCACCGAAAATTCTTGTGGCACGTGTCGAAGCGATTCTGCGCCGGACGAATAAGATCGGTGATGCGGCCGATTTTAAGACGGCAGGAGAGATTATTCTGGATAAGACAGCACACGAGGTGAAAATTTCGGGAAATCCGGTAGAACTCAGTTTCAAGGAGTTTGAACTGCTGGAATATTTTATGAATAATCAGGGGATTGCCCTCTCGAGGGAACGCATTTTAAACAGTGTGTGGAATTATGACTATTTTGGGGATGCACGGACGATTGATACACATGTAAAAAACTGAGAAATAAACTCGGGGCATGTGGAAGTTATATAAAAACCGTATGGGGAATGGGTTACAAGTTTGAGGTGTCCTAAATGGAAAAGAAACAAAAAGACTTCCCTGACGTGGCAGCTGATTTTGACGATGGTTGTCATTGTTGCGGGAACGGTTGCGATGTGCTGGTTTTTTAATACCACTTTTTTGGAAAAATATTATATTTTTTCATAAGGAAAAAGAGTTAAAGAGCAGTTTTGACCAGGTAAGGCTGATTTGTGAAAAGCAGGGGGATTCCAGTGATGATGCGTATGTGCAGTTCGAGAGAATCTGTGCAAACGGAAATATCAATATGCTTATTGCAGATCAGGACAGAAACCTGATATGGAGTTCTTACAGCAGTGCACAGCGTTTTCAGATGCAGATGGAGGACTGGCTGTATGGAAGTGACCGCAGCCGTGTGCAGGTGCTTTCATCCGGAAAGGATTATACGCTGCTTCGGCAGACCGATGAACGGCTGCAGTCGGAGTATCTGGTTCTTCTGGGAACTTTAAAAATGGAAACAATCTTTACATGCGTGCGGCTGTGGAAAGCATTCGGGAAAGTGCGAGCATAACAAACCAGTTTTTTGTAATGGTGAGCATGGGAGCCATCATCTTAAGCGTGATTCTGATCATCGTTCTCTCGAAAGGGATTTCCCATCCGATCCATGCCTTATCCGATATCGCAAGAAGGATGACACAGCTGGATTTTGATGCAAAGTATATACCGGTACGTCATGTGAGCCGGGAAATTGATGAACTTGGAAATTCCATGAATGAATTGTCGGAGACACTGGAAGAGACGATTTCGGAACTAAAGACAGCAAACGTCAGCCTGCAGCAGGATATCGAGAAAAAAGAACAGATCGATGAAATGAGAAAAGAATTTCTTTCGAATGTTTCACACGAGCTGAAAACACCGTTGGCACTCATACAGGGATATGCGGAAGGATTAAAAGAATGCATCAATGATGATGCAGAGAGCCGTGATTTTTACTGTGATGTGATTATGGATGAATCGGAAAAAGATGAATCATATGGTAAAAAGCAGCTGCTGACCCTCAATCAGCTGGAGTTTGGCAATGATACCGTGGAAATGACACGGTTTGATATCACGGAGCTGATTGACGGCGTGATCCAGTCTGCATCCATTATGGCGGCACAAAAACAGGTGAATATCGAATTTTACAGGGGAAGGCCCGGTATATGTCTGGGGGATGAGTTTAAGGTGGAAGAGGTGATTACGAATTTCCTGACCAATGCCATGAACCATGCGGCAGGAGAAAAAAGATTACCATTCGTTTTCAAAAACATGACCATCTGGTACGCATGAGTGTGTTTAATACCGGTGACCCGATTCCCGAAGAGGATCTTGACAAGATCTGGGTGAAATTCTATAAAGTAGACAAAGCAAGAACACGTGAATATGGTGGAAGCGGAATCGGATTGTCCATTGTCAAGGCAATTATGGATTCTTTTCATCAGAAATGCGGTGCAGTCAATCACCCGGACGGAGTGGAGTTTTGGATGGAATTGGAGACCAATAATTAATGCAAAGAAAAAAGATTGTCTTATTTTTCAGAATATGATACCATAAAATATAGATTATAGGGCAAAAGTGACAAGAGGGTAAAAGAGTATGAAAAAGAAAATAAGTCTGCCTGTGATGGCAGTGTCAGCAATACTCCTGTTGGGAGGCTGTGGAACCCAGATGTATGATTTGTCAGAGGACGAAGAAAATCTGGTCGTGCAGTATTCGGCGCATATTCTTGCAAAGTATAATATTGAGCAGAAAGACGGAATGACAGCCGCTTCATCCGAAGAGACACAGGAAACACAAAAACAGGACAGCCAGATGCCGGAGAGCCAGAATACCCAGAGTGCGGACAACAACATGGCGTCAGATGCCACGGGAGAAACCCAGACACAGGAGATGGAGACGATGCCGATCGCCGAGGCAATTGGACATGCATCGGGTCTGACCGTTTCTTACAAAGGATACAGGGTTCAGAATATCTATCAGGAGGGAGACTATTTTGCAGTAACTCCTGAGGATGGAAACAAACTTGTTGTGATGAAGTTTGAAATTAAAAATAAGGGAAAGAAAAAGGTCCGGCTGGATACAGAAAAACTCGGTATTACATTTTATGCATGTTTTGACGGAAAAAAACAGGATAAAGGAGACTGCTTCGCTCGGAACCAGAAGTCTTTCCTCTTATGGGGAAAACCATCAGGGGCGGAAAGAAGAAAACAGCGGTTTTACTGTTTCAGATTCCGAAAGACCAGGCTGATAAAATTTCGGGTGAGACACTGTATGCAGAAATAAAAGATACAATTTATTCTCTGAAATACAAATAAATGCCCCCAAATTTTACAAAATATGATATAATAAACATAAGGGATTACCAATACAGAAAAGTGCGGGAGGACGTATATGGATACAAATATTCTGTTAGAGTCAGGGACGAACGAATTAGAAATTTTAGAGTTTACATTAGGAGATAATCATTACGGAATCAACGTGGCAAAGATCAGGGAGATTTTGTCATACCAGAAGGTTACTCCTGTACCGAATACACATCCGAGCGTAGAAGGCATTTTTATGCCGCGCGAGGTGATGATTACGGTCATCAATCTGAAAAAGTGTCTTGGCATGGAGGATGATGGACAGGAAGGTCTGTTTATTATCACGAATTTTAATAAACTTGATGTGGCATTTCATGTGGATCAGGTGGTAGGAATTCACCGTGTATCATGGAATGAGATCATCAAACCGGATTCTACGATTAATGGAGAAGACGGAAGTGTTGCAACTGGTGTGATCAAGATGGACGGAAAACTGGTTGTTATTCTTGACTTTGAGGCAATTGTATCATCCATCAGTCCGGAAACCGGTCTTAGGGTCAATGATATTGAACAGATCGGGGAGAGAAGCCGGAGCGAGGATCCAATTCTGATTGCAGAGGATTCTCCGTTGCTGAGCAGTCTGATTACGGACTGCCTGAAAAAAGCAGGATACGAAAAACTGATTGTTACATGTAATGGACAGGAAGCATGGGACAAGATTCAGGAATTTGAAAAGGCGGGGACATTGGACGAGAACGTTCATTGTGTCATTACCGATATTGAAATGCCCCAGATGGACGGACATCGTCTTACGAAGCTGATCAAATCAGATGACAAACTGAAACATCTTCCGGTTATCATTTTCTCCTCTCTTGTAAATGAGGAAATGAGAAGAAAAAGGGGAGTCGCTTGGTGCAGATGCACAGCTGACCAAACCTGAAATCGGAAGTCTTGTAGATGCCATTGATGAATTACTTGCAAAGAGAAACAAATAAATTCCGGCAAAACAGTAAGGGGTGTGATGGCTTCATCACATCCCTTTGCAGGTTTATGGAATAAACAGATGGAATGGAGAAAAAACACATGGGAGACCACTCATCGGAAAATTATCTGGATCAATTATTAAATTCCATGCATGGAGAAGAAACGGAACATCCGAAGGAACAGCCGGCAGCAAAACAGGTTCTGAGAGATGATTTTGAAAAGCAATTGTTTGGAGAAGAAGAAACGAAGGAAAAGGCAAAAGCGAAAAAATGAAGAAGATTTTTTGAGGGAGTTTGAGGAAGAACTGCTCAAGGAAGATATTCCGGAGTATACCGAGAGCCTGAATCAAAAAAAAGGAAGAAAAAGCCACACAGATTGACGCTTCCCTGGATGATCTGCTCGATAATATTCCACAGGATGATTTTTTCGACAGGGGATGCAGCAAAGGAAGAAGAAACCGGTTTTCAGGGGAAAAGTCCGTTGGAAACTGCAATACCACCCGATGAGGATGATTTCGAGGTGAATACACTTGATGATGCAGTCGGAACGTTTGACAGCAATCTGCCAAAAGAAGAGGATGGAGAACTGGATCTGTCAGGGCTTTCGGATTCGGATCTTATGGATATGCTTTCCGGAGATCAGGATTTATCGGATCTGGGGGATATGCTTTCTTCTGATCAAGATGGAAAACCTTTGGAAGAAACTGATTCCATCGGTGATTTTGCAAGATCGGAAATGAATCCGCAGGAAGAAGTGGCAGATAAGATTCCAGAACTTACAGAGCAGGAAGACATACCGGCACAGGCAGAAGAAACCCCTTCCAATGGGAAAAAAAAAAAAAGAAAAAGAATAAGAAAGAGAAAAAAGAGAAAGAAGGCGGCTTCTGGCAGAAACTTTCCCGGATTATTTTCGGAGAGGATGATGAGGAAGAAAAGCAGGCGGTTGACATCGGAAATACACAGGGAGCGGATGTCAGTGAACTTTCGGAGGAAAACCAGCAGATCTTAAAGGAACTTGAAGGTACAGGCGGTGATGCCGGAAGGGAACCGATCATCAGCTGGCAACTCTTGCTGCTGTCTCGGAAAAAGTATCAGGCATATCTCGTATTTGATAATTCCGGTTCAAAAATTGATGCACTTGATGCACTGGTATGTGCATATGGGCGTTATGACCTGAACCAGAAAAAATGCCAAAGAGTATGGCTGTGAAGATCAGCTTGAGAAGATCGGAGGAAAGATTATCAAAGCACTGCTGAAAGATTATGATATGACAGGGGATGAGGCACTGGATATCTACCAGACCAGAAAGCGGGATGATTATACGGTAAAATTGCATCAGAAGCTGAAAGAACTTGGGCTGGGATAAAAAAATAGCAGAAAGTAAGGCAGGAGACTGTTAATTTAGGAGTAAGACCTATATGATTGCAATAATAGACTACAACGCTGGAAATTTAAAAAGCGTGGAAAAAGCATTGCATTTTCTCGGAGAAGACTGTGTGATCACACGTAATTTTCACGAGATTGAGACCGCAGACAAAGTGATTCTTCCGGGAGTCGGTGCATTTGGCGATGCGATGGAACAATTGAAAAAATACGAGCTGGACAAGGTGATTCATCAGGTGACAGCGGAAAATAAGCCATTTCTTGGCATCTGTCTGGGACTGCAGCTTCTCTTTGAGGGAAGCGATGAGAGTCAGGGTGTAGAGGGACTCCATGTGCTGGACGGACAGATTCTGCGGATTCCGGATCAGTCGGGACTTAAGATTCCGCACATCGGGTGGAATTCTCTGCATTTACAGAATGACGGAAGACTTTTTGCTGGGCTGGAGGAAAATCCGTATGTATATTGTACATTCCTATTATCTGAAAGCAGCGGATGAACAGATAGTGAAAGCAACCACACAGTACAGTACGACAATTCATGCATCGGTAGAATCCGGAAATACATTTGCATGTCAGTTCCATCCGGAAAAGAGCGGTACGGTTGGACTTTCGATTTTGAAAAATTTTGCAAAGCTGCAGGGAGGAAATGCATAGTGTTTACGAAGAGAATTATTCCTTGTCTGGATGTGAATGACGGACGTGTGGTAAAAGGCATTAACTTTGTGAATTTAAGAGATGCCGGAGATCCGGTAGAGGTCGCAGCAGCTTACGACAAGGCGGGTGCAGATGAAGTAGTCTTTCTGGATATTACCGCATCTTCCGATCACCGTGCAACGGTGGTAGACATGGTGCGTAAGGTTGCAGAGAAGGTGTTTATCCGTTTACGGTAGGCGGTGGTATCCGTACGGTGGAGGATTTTAAGGTACTGCTTCGGGAAGGTGCCGACAAGATTTCCATTAATTCTTCCGCAATCAATACACCGGAGCTGATTGGAAATGCAGCGGACAAGTTTGGCAGCCAGTGTGTGGTAGTCGCCATTGATGCCAGACGAAGAGAGGATGGAAGTGGCTGGAATGTTTACAAAAACGGCGGTCGTATTGATACCGGGCTTGACGCTGTAGAATGGGCAATGAAAGCTAACAGACTTGGTGCGGGAGAAATTCTTCTGACCAGCATGGACTGCGATGGAACAAAGGCAGGGTATGATATTGAACTGACCAGACAGATTGCAGACAATGTTTCCATTCCAGTGATTGCATCCGGTGGTGCGGGCACAAAAGAACATTTTTATGAGGCGGCCTGACAGAGGGACATGCAGATGCAGCACTGGCAGCGTCCCTGTTTCATTATAAGGAGCTGGAGATCATGGATCTGAAAAACTATCTGGCAGACCGCGGTGTCTCCGTGCGTAGATAGGAGTGAATGAAATTATGGCAATGATAACAAACGACTGGCTTCCGGCAGTCCGTGAGGAATTCGCCAAACCATATTACCGGCAGCTGTATCAGTTTGTGAAAGAAGAGTATAGCCGCACGGTTGTGTATCCGCCGGCAGAGGATATTTTTAATGCACTGCATTTTACACCGCTTAGTGAGGTAAAAGTACTGATTCTGGGACAGGACCCGTATCACAATGAACATCAGGCACATGGTCTTTCGTTTTCTGTCCTTCCGGATCAGAAAGAAATTCCGCCATCTCTGCAGAATATTTATAAAGAACTGCAGGATGATCTGGGGTGTAAAATTCCAAACAACGGCTATCTGAAAAAATGGGCAGATCAGGGTGTACTGCTTTTTGAATACCGTGCTTACGGTGCGGGCGCATCAGGCAAATTCCCATCAGGGAAGAGGATGGGAGCAGTTTACGGATGCGATCATTCAGGCAGTGAATGCGCAGGATCGTCCGATTGTGTATATGTTGTGGGGACGTCCGGCGCAGAGCAAAATACCGATGCTTACAAATCCAAAGCACCTGATCTTAAAGGCACCGCATCCAAGTCCGCTTTCCGCGTATCGCGGGTTCTTTGGATGCAGACATTTCAGTCAGGCAAATCAGTTTCTAAAAGAACATGGAATCGAGCCGATTGACTGGCAGATAGAAGACATTTAAGAAATTTCTTGATAAAAAGAGGAGTGCCCCATTGTCCAATGGACAATGGGGCGAATTATGAAAAAAATAACAAGTTAGTAACTTTGCTTTCTTTTATGTTCTTATAATAGCATCTGATTGTGAATAAAATATGAACAAAACGAAAAGAAATTGTTATCTTTTCGTAATTATAACAAAAATACGGAAAAAATACCACAAAAGTATTGTAAAAACAGTGAAAAAGCGATAGGATAAAAAGAAAGAATTGTGTGAAAGAGGTGATACTATGAGAGGAATTTCGATGTATGATTCATCGTCAGTAAGTACGAATCAATTTAAGTGAGTATGCAAGTATTCGCAGTGGTTCTTATGGCAAATTAATGCGCTCTTATTTTTCAATGGATTCCACGAAGGGCACCTCGAAGTCGGATGACAGCACCAAAAATACGATCGAGGATCTGGCCACGACCACATCAACGTCAAAAGACAGTACCAAGACGCTGGCTGCGATTGAGTCCGATGCCAAGGAACTGACAGACTCTGCCAAGGCATTGTATACCCGCAGTAACAACAAGCTGTTTTACAAAGGATTCCGGGGGCAGCTACGATACGGACAAGATCTACAAAGCAGTAAAGCGTTTTGCGGATGATTACAACTCCATGCTGGATACAGCCGGCAAGTCATCGACGAACCGCATTTCCCGGTCGGTAAGTTCTATGAAAAATGAGACTTCTTACAATGAGAAACCCTTAAAGGAAATAGGAATTACGGTCGATGAAAAGACCGGCAAGCTGTCGGTGGATGAGACAACGTTTAAGAGTGCGGACACAGAGAAAATAAAGAACCTGTTCAATGGAACCGGTTCCTACGCATACAGTGTGGCAACAAAGGCAGCCATGACAGAGTCCTATGCAAAGTCAGAAGCCGCAAAATCCAATACATATACGAAGAATGGCACGTATAATTACAATTATAACAGCGGAAATATTTTTACAGATATGTTTTAAATAGTTGAAAATGAGTTTTCGAAATGCAGGAAACCCTCTTTGCTGGACAGACCAGCAGAGAGGGTTTCCTGTTTTTTACCAAACAGACAGAGGGTAACAGATTAATCATCTGCCTCCTCATCTGCAGTTGTATTGTATACCTGACGTTTTCTTGCCATAACATCACTTTCGAGATATTCGTCATAAGTAGAAACCTTGTCTACCATGCTTCCATCCGGAAGAAACTCGATGATGCGGTTCGCAGTTGTCTGTACGACCTGATGGTCACGGCAGGCAAACAGGATGACACCAGGGAATTTGATCATACCATTATTCAATGCGGTGATGGACTCCATATCCAGGTGGTCTGTCGGCTCATCAAAGATCAAAACGTTGCTTCCCATGATCATCATGCGGGAAAGCAGGACACGTACTTTTTCTCCACCGGAGAGGACACGCATCTTTTTTACACCATCTTCACCGGCAAAAAGCATACGGCCGAGGAAACCGCGGACATAAGTTGCGTCTTTGATCTCGGAGTATTGGGTCAGCCAGTCAACGATCAGCTCATCGGAATCAAAGATGGCGGTATTATCCTTCGGGAAATAAGACTGGCTTGTTGTAACTCCCCATTTGTAAGATCCTTCATCCGGTTCCATTTCCCCGGCGAGAATTTTAAACAATGTTGTCTTTGCAAGCTCATTTCCACCGACAAAGGCGATTTTGTCATCGTGTCCGACAATAAAGGAAATGTTGTCAAGAACTTTCACACCGTCAATGGTTTTACTGATTCCGTCTACGGTCAGAACTTCATTGCCGATCTCACGGTTCGGACGGAAATCAATGTACGGGTATTTACGGCTGGAAGGACGGATGTCATCCAGCTGGATCTTTTCCAGGGCACGCTTACGGGAAGTTGCCTGCTTGGATTTGGAAGCATTCGCGGAGAAACGGGAGATGAATTCCTGCAGCTCCTTGATCTTCTCCTCTTTTTTCTTGTTGGCTTCCTTCATCTGACGGACAAGAAGCTGGCTGGACTCGTACCAGAAATCATAGTTGCCGGCGTAGAGCTGGATCTTTCCGTAGTCGATATCTGCAATGTTTGTGCAGACTTTGTTTAAGAAGTAGCGGTCGTGGGAAACAACGATGACCGTGTTCTCAAAGTTGATTAAGAATTCTTCTAACCAGCTGATCGCATCGAGATCCAGATGGTTGGTCGGCTCATCCAAAAGAAGAATGTCCGGGTTGCCAAACAGTGCCTGCGCAAAAGTACTTTGACTTTTGCGGCACCCGGCAGGTCTGCCATCTGTGTGTAGTGATCCTCCGTCGGGATGCCAAGACCATTTAACATGGTGGCTGCATCGGACTCGGCATTCCAGCCGTCCATATCTGCGAACTCTGCTTCAAGTTCACTGGCGCGGATACCATCCTCATCGGAAAAATCTTCTTTCATGTAGATGGCATCTTTTTCTTTCATGATGTCATACAGACGTTTATTTCCCATGATAACCGTGTCGAGTACGGTATACTCATCATACTTGAAGTGGTCCTGCTGCAGGAAAGACAGACGCTGTCCCGGTGTGATGACAATGTCACCGCTGGTTGGCTCTAACTGCCCGGATAAAATTTTTTAAAAAGGTAGATTTGCCGGCACCGTTTGCACCGATCAAACCGTAACAGTTCCCCCTCGGTAAACTTTACGTTTACATCTTCGAAAAGGGCTTTTTGCCTAATCTTAAAGTAATGTTATTTGCACTAATCATACGAAAACCTCATTGCTTTACTTAATATGTCTATGATAAAATCACAAATTCTATTATAAACATGACATGGGATATATTTCAAGAAGAAAAAAACGCTTTCTTGTTGGAAATGTATAGAAATAATGATATAATGGAGAAAGAATTGAACGAAATTGGGGCAAAGCTATGGATTATAGGGAATTTATACAGTTGGATCTGCCTGTCGCAGTTGCAATTGTCAGTTGTGGGGCAGACTGGAGAGTGGAAGAAGGCAAACGCAGAGTTTACGGATGTACTTGGATACACGGAAAAGGAACTGCGGGAAACCAGACCACAAAAAATGGTATATGACGAAGATTATGCAAATCTGGTCAGTGTATTGGAAAATGTTGTCCGGACACATGACAACGGAAAAATGCAGCTTCGTATCGTACGCCCCGATGGGAAAACCCGGTGGGTGGAGATGCGGTGCAGTGTTCTGGCACATTACGATGTAAAACCATATGTGGTTTTATTTTTTTTATGGGATATTGATGAGGAAAAAAGACGGGAAGAACATCAGAAACTGTTGAACCAGAAATATGAGCTGATGGAACAGCTGTCTTTGGAATATCCGTTTGATCTGGATGTGGAAAACTGGACGATGCTGCGCTCGTACCGGCTGATGGAACTGAGGGGACAATACGATTATTCCGAACAATATTTTCCGGTGGATGAAGAAGTTCTGACACTCTGTCCACCGGATCAGGAGCTTTTTCTGAAGGCTATGAAAGAAGCTGCCACAGAGGAAAAAACCGGAAGTATGGATACAAGGTTTAATATCCATACGGAAAATGAGACACCGAAATATCTCTGGTTTAGAACTTATTACAAGAGCATTGCAGACCATAATGGACGGATCACCCGGATTATCGGAAGAAGTTTTAATATTGATGAAGATAAGAATCTTCAGGAAGAAGTGCGGAGAGATCCGCTGACGAAACTGCTCAACAAGCTGGAAATCAAAGGGAGACCGATGCATTTCTGGAAGGAACAGAAGACGGAACCCATGTATTGTTTCTGATTGATATTGATAATTTTAAAGGTGTCAATGATAATTTCGGGCATACATTCGGTGATACTGTAATCGTAGATGTTGCAAATATCATCAAATCTTTTTTCCGCAACAATGATCTGACCGGAAGGGTCGGTGGGGATGAATTCCTTGTGCTGATGAAGAACACAACACTCGAGAAGGCAAAGGAACGTGCCGGAAATCTTGGAGAAGCACTCTGCAAAGTTTATACGGGGGGCTCCATTCACTACAGGATCTCGGCAAGTATTGGTCTGGCCGCCTGTAACGGTGGGGATGGAAATACATACAGTTCCCTGTTTGAAAAAAGCGGATCATGCCATGTATCGTACCAAGCAGGGGGGCAAAAATGGATATGAGATTGCCGGTGCAAAAGATGTGGGAATGATCAGAAACGGAATCAAAAACATTGAGCGGCGGGAAAACATGGGCGCAGAAGACCGTGAATTCCTTGCATTTTCCATCAGTCTTATGGCGCACGCCAAAAATATAGATGGGTCGCTGAATATGCTTTTAAACAGGATTACGGAAAGATACCAGCTGGATCTTGTTATGGTATTTGAGGATAACACCGAAAATGACGGAATGGTCATGACCAATTATTTTGGAAATAATTTCTCTTTTTATGGGAAAAGTGCGTTTCCAAAGAAAAGTCCTTCACTAAAGGAACTACAGCCAGGGGAGTATATGATAGTTAAAAATTCGCGGAGCAATTTTGCAACGGGGATGGGAAATTATCTCAAGTCAACGGATACATACAACGAAAAAGCTCCGTTTTCTGCTGTGGTTGGAAAATTTGAATATGTTGGGGGCTGTACAGGGAAGTAATTTATGTGTCACTGGACGAAGAACGGCAGTGGCAGCCGGGAGAGTTGGAAATTTTTCAGGAACTGACCCGTATGATGGCTATTTTTGTGTCCCTGCGCTATCGGGTCGAGGAAAGCCGGGAACAGATCAGTTCCATCCAGAAAAAAGATCCGCTGACAGGGCTGTACAATCAGGAGGCATTCCGTGAAGCGGTGGTTGAAATTCTGGCACATTCCAAGCCGGATGAAGTATATGCCATTGAGTATATGGATATCAATAATTTTGGATATATCAATGAAAATTATGGCTATAAAGTAGGGGACAGTGTCCTTAAAATGTTTGCACAGGATATCTTTATGCAGGAGTATTTCCGTGCAGGCTGCCGTTTGTATTCGGATTTTTTTTGCTTCTGATTGCAGATGAAAGTCAGGAAAAAATGATCGATCGTCTGCACAACAGAAATAAAAGATTTTCCAATATGCAGAATCACAGGTATCCAAACAGTGGAATGGGGATATCGGCAGGGGTATATATTCTGGAAGACAATAAAATGGACATCGAGTTTGCGATCGAAAATGCCAATCTTGCATGGAAAAATGCAAAAAATACCGGGAAGAGGGATATTACCCTGTATAATCCTTCCCTGCGTATCCAGCGTACCGAGGAGCAAAAAAAAATAGTCGGGGAATTTTATGAGGCATTATACCGGGATGATTTCCAGATGTATCTGCAGCCAAAGTTTATTTTACGTGACCGGAGTGTTTATGGGGCAGAAGCACTGGCACGATGGAAACGTCCGGATGGAAAGATTCTTCCGCCGGGAATGTTTATTGATTCTCTCGAAAAAATAGGATATATCACAGAGCTTGATTTTTATATTTATGAGGAAGTGTTAAAAACTCTCGAAAAATGGGACAAGCAGCACCGGAGAAAAATTGTGATTTCAACCAATTTTTCCGGGCGTCATTTTGAGTCGGACGGAGAGGAATTTTTAAACCGTATCCAGCATGTGCTTTCCAAATACAGTGTCCGTCCGGAGTATATAGAAATTGAGGTGACAGAGGGCGTACTTGTAAAAAATGTAGCAGTCCTTGAAAAGTGTATGAACCGGCTGCACGAGATTGGATTCCGTGTGGCAATTGATGATTTCGGAACAGGATATTCTTCACTTTCCGTACTTGCAGATATGCCTGCAGACGTCATAAAATTGACAAAAGTTTTATTAATAAAGGCATGACGGAACAAAAGAAAAATCTTCTTTACGAAATCGGCCGTATGGTAAAGATTTTACATAAAGATATTATTATAGAGGGGGTGGAAACGGAGGAACAGGAGCAGTTCCTCAAAGAAGGTGGATTCACCTGCGGACAGGGATATTTATGCAATTGTCCGGTTCCGATTGGCGACTTTGAAAAGATGTATTTGTAAAAAAACAAGAAATGCTGTCGCTATCGCTTGATTTTTGGGTGCATTCATCCTATATTATTTAGTTAGAAGACATTCTGATTCAATGTTTTTTATGTTTGAACTTTAATTAAAAATAGGAGGACTAATTCATGAAACGTTCAATGAAAACCATGGATGGAAACCATGCAGCAGCACACGCTTCTTATGCGTTTACTGATGTTGCAGCAATCTATCCTATTACTCCTTCATCTGTTATGGCTGAGGCTACAGATGAGTGGGCAACCGCTGGTCGTAAGAACATTTTCGGACAGACCGTTCAGGTTACAGAAATGCAGTCTGAGGCTGGTGCAGCCGGTACTGTACACGGATCTCTTGCAGCTGGTGCATTAACAACTACTTACACAGCATCTCAGGGTCTGTTACTTATGATCCCGAACCTGTACAAAGTAGCTGGTGAGAGACTTCCGGGCGTATTCAACGTATCCGCTCGTTGTGTTGCTACACATGCACTGAACATCTTCGGTGATCACTCTGATGTATATGCTTGCCGTCAGACAGGTGTTGCAATGCTTTGTGAGTCATCCGTACAGGAAGTTATGGACTTAACTCCGGTTGCTCATTGCGCAGCAATCAAGGGAAGAATTCCATTCATCAACTTCTTCGATGGATTCCGTACATCTCACGAAATTCAGAAGATCGAGACATGGGATTATGAAGATCTGAAAGATATGGTAGATATGGATGCAGTTGATGCTTTCCGTAAGAATGCATTAAATCCAAATCATCCGGTAGAAATGGGATCTGCACAGAACCCTGACATCTTCTTCCAGTCAAGAGAAGCTTGCAACTCTACATACGACGAGCTGCCTGCAATCGTACAGGAATATATGGACAAGGTAAATGCCAAGATCGGCACCAACTACAAGCTGTTCAACTACTACGGAGCTGCTGATGCTGACCGTGTCATCATCGCTATGGGTTCTGTATGTGATACGATCGATGAGACAATCGATTACTTAATGGCAAGAGGCGAGAAAGTCGGAGTTGTAAAAGTACGTCTTTACAGACCATTCTGCAAAGAAGCTTTGATCGAGGCAATTCCGGATACTGTTAAGAGAATTGCAGTATTAGACAGAACAAAAGAGCCAGGTTCTCTTGGTGAGCCATTATACTTAGATGTGGTTGCTGCATTAAAGGGATCTAAGTTCGATCAGGTTACAATTACAAGCGGACGTTACGGTTTAGGTTCTAAAGATACAACACCTGGACAGATCATCGCTGTATACAACAACACAGAAAAAGAAAGATTTACAATCGGTATCTTCGATGATGTTACAAATCTTTCCCTGGATGTTAAGGAAAATCCTGTTACTACACCAGAAGGAACAACAAACTGTAAGTTCTGGGGTCTTGGTGCAGATGGTACAGTAGGTGCCAACAAGAACTCCATCAAGATCATTGGTGACAACACAGATATGTACGCTCAGGCATACTTTGATTATGACTCCAAGAAGTCCGGTGGTGTTACAATTTCCCACTTACGTTTTGGACATTCTCCAATCCGTTCCACATACCTGATCTCTCAGGCAAACTTCGTAGCATGTCACTGTACAGCATACATCTACAAGTACAACATGGTTCAGGATCTGGTACCGGGCGGTACATTCCTGTTCAATACACAGTGGACAGTTGATGAACTGGATGAGAAGTTACCGGGTCAGGTAAAGAGATACATCGCAGAGAACAACATCAACTTCTACATCATCGACGGTGTAAAGATCGGTAAAGAGATCGGTCTTGGAAACCGTATCAACACTACTTCAGTCAGCATTCTTCTCTCTGACAAAGCTGATTCCGGAAGAGGAAGTTATCAAGCTTATTAAGGACGCAGCTACAAGATCTTATGCTAAGAAGGGTGACGATGTCGTTAAGATGAACCACGACGCAATCGATGCCGGTGCTACAGCATACGTTAAGGTAGATGTTCCAGAGAGCTGGAAGAACTGCACAGATGATGATTACTCTGTAGAAGTTAAGGGAGACAACAAGGAAGTTGTTGACTTCGTTAAGGATATTCAGCAGAAAGTCAACGGACAGCAGGGTAACACAATTCCTGTATCTGTTGTTAAGAAATACGAGACAGGCTGGACTCCATCCGGTACAGCAGCATACGAGAAGCGTGGTGTTGCAACAGACGTTCCTGTATGGGATGCTACCAAGTGTATCGAGTGTAACCAGTGTTCTTATGTATGTCCTCATGCAGCAATCCGTCCAGTCGCTATGACAGAGGCTGAGGCAGCTAAGGCTCCGGAAGGAATGCAGATGAAGGATCTCAACCAGATGCCAGGTTACAAGTTCGCAATCGTTGTTTCCGCATTCGACTGTACAGGATGTGGTTCTTGTGTAAACGTATGTCCTGATAAGGTACAGGCTATCACAATGACCGGATTCGAGGCACATGAGGATGAGCAGAAGTACTTCGATTACGCAGTATCTCTTGAGGATAAGGAAGATGTTATCGAGAAATTCAAACTTAACTCTGTTAAGGGATCTCAGTTCCGTCAGCCACTACTTGAGTTCTCCGGAGCTTGTGGTGGATGTGGTGAGACACCTTACGCTAAGTTAATTACCCAGTTATTCGGTGACAGAATGTACATTGCAAATGCAACTGGATGTTCTTCTATCTGGGCAAACTCTTCACCTTCTACACCTTATACAACAAACAAGAAGGGTCATGGTCCTGCATGGTCTAACTCACTGTTCGAAGATGCAGCAGAGTTTGGTTATGGTATGTTACTTGCTCAGAGAGCAATCCGACAGATTAAAGAACGAGCTGGATGAGATCGCAGCTAACACAGATAAGGCTGATGTTAAGGATGCCATCAAGGAGTGGAATGATACATTTGCTTCCGGTATCGAGAACGGACCAGCTACAGAGAAGTTAGTAGCAGCATTAGAGGCTTGCGGATGCGATGCTTCCAAGAATGTATTAAAAGAGAAAGATTTCCTCGCTAAGAAGTCTCAGTGGATCTTCGGTGGTGATGGATGGGCATACGACATCGGATTCGGTGGTGTAGACCATGTATTAGCATCCGGTAAGGATATCAACGTAATGGTATTCGATACTGAGGTTTACTCAAATACAGGTGGACAGTCTTCTAAGTCTACTCCTACAGGTGCGATCGCACAGTTCGCTGCCGGTGGTAAAGAGACAAAGAAGAAGGATCTTGCCGGTATCGCAATGAGCTATGGTTATGTATATGTAGCACACATCTCTATGGGTGCTGATATGAATCAGTGTGTTAAGGCTCTTGCAGAGAGGCTTATCCGGGACATCACTGATCATTGCTTACGCCCATGTATCAACCATGGTATCAAGAAGGGTATGAGCAAGGCTCAGACCGAGGAGAAGTTAGCTGTTGAGTCCGGATACTGGTTCAACTTCCGTTACAACCCAACACTTGCTGCAGAAGGCAAAGATGCATTCTCATTAGACAGCAAGGAGCCTACAGGCGATTATCAGGCATTCTTAAAGGGTGAGAACCGTTATGCATCTCTTGCGAAGTTCAACCCGGAGAGAGAGCTGCTGAGTTATTTGCAAAGGCTGAGAAGAACTCTAAGGATGAGTATGACCACTTAAAGAAGTTAGTAACTCTTTACGCTGGTAAATAATTGATCCGGAAACAGAGGAATACAGATAAACCGCAGGGACGAATGTCCCTGCGGTTTTTAATTTCAGGCATAAAAAAATCTATGCCGTACATACTATCTCCAGAAACCATTTCTGCAAAAATGCATATGGTAAAAGGGGGGAAGAGGCATGTTGGAAAATAGTTATCCGATCCGCACGGATCTGGCACTCGAATCACAGGAGCGGCTGCAGGAAGACCAGGCAGATATGCGCGGCATCCGTGTTCTGGAAGAACGGCGGGAAAATGGAGTGATTGTCAGTACCGTGATGATCGAGACCGAGAATGCATCCGTTGCGATGGGAAGGCCAAAGGGGACGTACATTACGATCGAGGCGCCGGAGATGATCGAGGAAGATGCCGGATACCACAGGGATATTTCTTTGGAGCTGGCAAAGATCATGCGGAATCTTCTGCCGGGAAAAGAGATTGAAAAAAATTTAAAAAAGGGGCTGGAAGTCGCGGCACTGGTTGTCGGACTGGGCAACCGGGAAGTGACGCCCGATGCGCTGGGACCGAGAGTGGTGGATAATTTATTTATCACCCGCCATATCCTGAATGAATTCGGAAAGTACGCATTCCAGAGAGAAGATGTGGGAAAAGTCAGCGGAATCGTGCCGGGGGTTATGGCGCAGACCGGTATGGAATGTGTGGAGATCTTAAAGGGTGTGGTAAAAGAGACGAAACCGGATTTTCTGATCACGGTCGATGCGTTGGCGGCAAGAAGCATCCGGCGGCTGGGACGGACGATCCAGCTGACGGATACGGGAATCACGCCGGGAAGCGGAATCGGCAATCACCGCAATGCCATCAACCGCAAAAAGTGTGGGCGTTCCCGTGATTTCTCTCGGTGTGCCGACGGTCGTGGATGCGGCAACGATTGTCTCGGATGCCATGACGGAATTTATTTCCGCATTATCGCTTTCGGATCTGCAGAAGCTGGATGAGAGGGAGCAGCAGGAACTGGCAAGGGAACTGCTCTCGCCACAGCTGAATGGTCTTTTTGTCACACCGAAAAACATTGATGACTCGATCAAAAATTTAAGTTTTCTGATTTCGGAGGGACTCAATATTGCGCTTCTGGGAGATAAAGAGGAATAGGGACAAAAGAAAAGGCATAAATTCTCTCAAGGTGGTGATAGGGTGAGGAGACGATTGCTTCTTTTTCTGGTGACGATAGATTTTGTGCTGGTCTGCGCTTTTGCGTATTGCTGGGGTGGCGGACTGGTGCAGTTTCTGGGGCAGAATCTGTCCCTGAAATTTTATAACGGAGTGCTTAATCTTTATGTGCCGGGGGTACTGGGGGCGCAGGAGGAAGGAATTCCGAATATATACCGGGATGTGACGGCTTGCATGTATCCGGCAATTGCACAAAACGAGCAGCGGCTGTGGTATGAATCACAGGAGGAAAACCTGGCGTATTATGAGAATCAGGCAGCAGAGGAAAACGAACAGGCAAAGCAGATCATTGCGGAAAATGAAAAGGCGGTAACGCAACAGCCAGTGCAGCAGGAAAGTCAGAATGTGGACGAGACTCCGACACAAAAAAGAGTCCAAAAAGCCGGAGAAAAAAACAGAAACTTCCGGGAAAAAGTTTCTGTCAACCGCAAAAAACTGCAGGATTTTGATTATCTGAGACAGACCTTTTATCAGGTTGATAATACAACGACCATCGGGAAAAATCAGCTGGACGTGGATAAGCTGATGAAACCGGATCTAAGGATTGACCAGTCGGTGGACGGCCCGCAGATTTTAATTTATCATACCCATTCCCAGGAACGGTATGCCGATTCAAAAGATGAAAAAACGGGTGTTGTCGGAGTGGGAGATTATCTGACGGAATTGTTGGAAGAGGAAGGATTTCAAGTCATGCATCATAAAGGAGAATACGATGTGGGCGACCGGGATCATGCATATTCCAAGGCAGCCCCGTCGATTCAGAAAATCATAAATGATAATCCATCGATTCAGGTAGTGATCGATTTACATAGAGACGGCGTGGGAGAAAACACGCGTCTGGTGACAACGCAAAACGGAAAAAAAAAGATGGCAAAGATCATGTTTTTTAACGGACTGAGCAGAACAACGGCTTCCGGGGATATTCCGTATTTAAAAAATCCGTATATTTCCGATAATCTGGCGTTTTCGTTTCAGATGCAGCTTGCCGCTGCGGAATATTATCCGGATTTTACAAGGCGGATTTATCTAAAAGGGTACCGCTTTAATATGCATTTTTGTCCGAAGAGCATGCTGGTGGAAGTGGGCGCACAGACGAATACGTTTGAGGAAGCAAAAAATGCGATGGAACCACTTGCAGATCTGTTTGCAAAAGTGTTGAAATAACGGCTGTAAATGTTACAATGTACTTATATGAGGAGGGCATTTTTATGGTTGATTATACAGAAGGCTCAGGCAGACAGTATCACACAGGCGTGGGACTCGCAGGACATAGGTAAGTATGTGATCCTGCCGGGAGATCCCAAACGATGTGCAAAGATTGCGGAATTTTTAACGGATGCAAAGCAGGTGGCAGATAACCGGGAATTTACGACTTACACCGGAACGTTAGATGGCGTCAGGGTGAGTGTGACTTCCACCGGAATCGGCGGACCGTCGGCTGCGATTGCCATCGAGGAGCTTTCCAAATGCGGTGCACACACGTTTTTGCGTGTAGGCACCTGCGGCGGAATGCAGGAAAATATACTTGGCGGAGATCTGGTGATTGCAGACGGAGCGATCCGGATGGAGGGACAAGCCGCGAGTATGCACCGGTCGAATATCCGGCTGTCCCGGATTTTACAGTGACTACTGCACTGGTACAGGCAGCAAAAAAAACGCGGGATACGTCATCATGTCGGCGTTGTACAGAGCAAGGATTCCTTTTTTCGGACAGCATGAGCCGCAGATTATGCCGGTAAGTTATGAGCTCACGCAGAAATGGCAGGCATGGCTTAGGATGGGATGTCTGGCATCGGAGATGGAATCGGCGGCACTTTTTTATTGCCGGAAGTTTTTTGCATGTGCGTGTGGGCGCCTGCTTTCTTGTCCTTGCCAATCAGGAGCGGGAAAAAAGGGGGCTGCCGAACGTGCAGGTGCATGATACAACGCAGGCAATCGCTACAACTGTGGATGCCATCCGGTTGCTGATACAGGAGGATAAAGATGCAGACAGATTATAAAGAACTGATCCGGAGTGCGTTTCAGGCGAGAAAGCGGGCGTATACACCGTATTCCCGTTTTCAGGTGGGTGCGGCTCTTCTGGCCAAAAACGGAACTGTGTATCAGGGATGCAATATAGAAAATGCTTCCTATCCTGCAACAAACTGTGCCGAACGTACGGCATTTTACAAGGCGGTCAGTGAGGGTGTGCGGGAATTTCAGGCGATTGCAATCGTTGGTGGAAGTGTTTTGTACCCAAAAACGGCAGAGGAAAAACCAATGTACGGATCTTTGCAGTCCGTGTGGAATCTGCAGACAGGTGATGCGGGAATTCTGTCCGGGAGATTTTGAGATTGTACTTGCAAGGTCCCAGGAGGACTATGAAGTACACACGCTGGAGGAACTGCTGCCTCTTAGTTTTGGACCGGAAAATCTTAAGAAACAGGGAGGGGAGTAAATCATGGACAGACGATTGAAACGTGTTTTTGTAATAGTACTCGATTCGATGGGAATGGGAGCGATGGCAGATGCCGCACGCTTCGGAGATGAAGGTGCCGATACATTGGGGCATATTTCACAGACCGTGGAACATTTTTATATTCCAAATCTGGCATCTTTAGGGCTGGCAAACCTGAAATCCTTAAAACAGGTACAGCCGCAGGAACATCCACTTGGATATTATGCGGCACTGAATGAAAAAAGCAACGGAAAAGACACCATGACCGGACACTGGGAGATGATGGGGATTGAAACAAAAAAGCCTTTCATCACCTTTTTACGGAACATGGATTTCCGCCGGAGCTGATCGCAGAACTGGAAAAAAGATGCGGCAGAAAAATTATAGGAAACCGGGCGGAAAGCGGAACAAAGATTTTAGAGGAACTCGGCGAGCAGGAAATCAGGGAAGGAAAGCTGATCGTGTACACATCGGCAGATTCGGTTCTGCAGATCTGCGGGAACGAGGAGACGATGGGATTAGAGACCCTGTATCATTACTGTGAGATTGCCAGGGAACTGACGATGCGTGATGAGTGGAGGGTGGGACGCGTGATCGCCCGCCCGTATGTGGGAAAGAAAAAAAGGCGAGTTTGTCAGAACCAGCAACCGCAGGGATTATGCGTTGAAACCGACCGGCCAACAGCATTAAATGCGCTTCAGGAAGCCGGATATGACGTGCTGGCAGTCGGAAAGATCCATGATATTTTTGACGGATACGGAATTACAAAAAGTCTGCATTCGACCAGCAGTGTCCATGGGATGGACCAGACCATTGCGCTGGCCCAATCCGATTTCTGCGGTTTGTGCTTTACCAATCTGGTCGATTTTGATGCGCTGTGGGGACACCGCAGAAATCCGGTGGGATACGGAGAGGAAATCGAGAGGTTTGACAAAAAGCTCGGAGAACTTATGCCACTGCTTAAAAAAAAAAAAAAGAGGATCTGCTGATGATCACGGCACCATGGAAACGATCCAACGTATAAGGGCACGGATCACACAAGAGAGCAGGTGCCGCTGCTTTTGTATTCGCCATCCGATCAGGGAAGCGGGTCGCTCCCGACACAGGATACATTTGCGGTGATCGGGGCGACCATTGCGGATAATTTTGGAGTGCAGATGCCGGCAAATACGATCGGCACATCACTTCTTCCGTTGTTATAGTTTGCAGAAGAGAGGGAAAAGCCGATGATGAATCGATTTATTGCACACAATATGCCAAAAATAGAGCTGCACTGTCATCTGGACGGTTCGATGAGCCTGCCCCTGATCCAGAAACTGATGCAGCAGGAGGGGAAAGAGCCGCTGGGGCTGGAAGAACTGCGGGAAAAACTGGTGGCACCGATGGACTGCAGTTCACTGGCAGAGTATCTGGAGAAGTTTGAACTGCCGCTTGGCTGCCTGCAGACGAAGGAGGGACTTTCGGCAGCAGCACAGGATCTGGCACTTTCTGCAGCAAAAGAACAGGTCAAGTATCTGGAAGTGCGTTTTGCACCTGCATTTTCCATGGAGCAGGGGCTTTCGGTCCGGGAAATCTTAGAGAGCGTCCGGGATGGCCTGAAAAAAAGCAGAAGAAAAAGCGGACATCCTGACCGGAATGATTGTCTGCACCATGCGCAATCTGGAAACCGAAAAAAATTGCCATGTTAAAAGAAGCGCGGGAATTTCTCGGAAACGGTGTTGTTGCCTGTGATCTGGCAGGGGGATGAAAAGGCGTACCCGACAGCAGCGTTTGCGGACGTATTTGCAACTGCAAAAAAATATGGCATGCCATATACCATCCATGCAGGAGAATGTGGAAACAGGGAAGAAATCCGTACGGCCATTGAACTGGGAACAGCGCGGATCGGTCACGGAATTGCCATGAGCGGGGACGAGGAATTAAAGAAGGAAGTTGCAGAGAAAAAAAGATCGGAGTGGAACTGTGTCCGACGAGTAATCTGCAGACAAAGGCGGTCACGGTTTTACAGACTATCCGTTCCGGGAATTTTACGATGCCGGAATTTTGCTTTCCATCAATACGGACAACCGTACCGTCAGCGATACCAGCTGTACGGATGAATATATGCGTCTGGCAGAAGCCGGGATGTTTCAAGAGCCGATGTGTGAGAAAATTTATATGGCTTCGCTGCATTCGGCATTTGCGGACGATGATACCAAACAGGTATTATGGAAAAAGTGGATGTCAATGTTTGATTTATAGACCTGTTTTCGGTATAATGTAACATTGCGTAGGTTCTATCAGCATCTGATGGACCGTACTTATCAAACGATAAATTATAGTAGAAAGAAAAAGAGGAATAAGATGTCAATCGATCAGAGCAAAATTCGTAATTTTTGTATTATTGCCCATATTGATCACGGTAAGTCTACACTTGCGGATCGAATCATAGAAAAAACAGGAACGCTGACCAGCCGTGAGATGCAGGCACAGGTTCTCGATAATATGGATCTGGAGCGTGAGAGGGGAATCACGATCAAATCCCAGGCAGTGCGCATCATTTATCAGGCAAAGGATGGAGAGGAATATATTTTTAACCTGATTGATACGCCGGGACACGTGGATTTTAATTATGAAGTATCCCGGAGCCTTGCAGCGTGTGATGGTGCCATCCTGGTTGTGGATGCCGCACAGGGGTGGAAGCCCAGACACTGGCAAATGTATATCTGGCACTGGATCATGATCTGGATGTGCTTCCGGTCATCAATAAGATTGATCTGCCGAGTGCACGCCCAGAAGAGGTCGCACAGGAAATCGAGGATGTGATCGGTATCGAGGCGATGGATGCTCCGCGTATTTCTGCAAAGACCGGACTGAATATTGAGGAAGTGCTTGAACAGATCGTGACAAAGATTCCGGCACCTGCCGGAGATCCGAAAGGCACCGCTTAAGGCGTTGATCTTCGATGCGCTGTATGATTCCTATAAGGGGGTAATTGTTTTCTGCCGGATCAAGGAAGGTACCGTCAAAGTGGGAACCAAAATCAAAATGATGGCCACAGGAGCCGAGGATCTGGTGACAGAAGTGGGATATTTCGGTGCCGGGCAGTTTATTCCGTGTGACGAGCTTTCCGCAGGTATGGTTGGATATATCGCGGCGAGCATTAAAAATGTGCGCGATACACGTGTCGGAGACACTGTGACAGAGCTCTCGACCGCCCGTGTGCAGAACCGCTTCCGGGATATAAAAAGGTCAATCCGATGGTGTACTGCGGATTATATCCGGCAGACTCTGCCAAGTATCCGGATCTGCGGGATGCGCTTGAAAAGCTGCAGATCAACGATGCGTCGCTGCAGTATGAACCGGAGACGTCGCTGGCGCTGGGCTTCGGATTCCGCTGCGGATTCCTTGGATTACTGCATCTTGAGATTATTCAGGAGCGTTTAGAGCGTGAGTTTAATCTGGATCTTGTGACTACGGCACCCGGTGTTATTTATAAGGTGCACAAGACCAACGGAGAAGTGTTTGACCTGACCAATCCGTCCAATCTGCCGGACCCTTCGGAGATTGAGTATATGGAGGAACCGGTCGTATCGGCAGAGATCATGGTAACCAGCGAGTATGTCGGGGCAATTATGAAGCTTTGTCAGAACGCCGCGGTATTTATATCAGCATGGATTATATTGAAGCAACCCGTGCCGTGATCAAATATGATATGCCACTGAATGAGATTATTTACGATTTCTTTGATGCATTAAAGTCGCGGTCCCGCGGATATGCCTTTTTGATTATGAAATGAAAGGATATGTCCGTTCCGACCTTGTCAAACTGGATATTCTTATTAATAAGGAGATGGTGGACGCCTTATCCTTTATTGTATTCAAAGACAGTGCATACGACAGAGGCCGTAAAATGTGTGAGCGTCTGAAAGAAGAGATTCCGAGACATCTGTTTGAAATCCCGATTCAGGCAGCCGTAAACGGAAAAAGTCATCGCTCGTGAAACGGTTAAGGCCATGCGCAAGGATGTCCTTGCAAAGTGCTACGGCGGCGATATTTCGCGTAAGAAAAAGCTTTTAGAGAAGCAGAAGGAAGGCAAGAAGCGCATGCGTCAGGTCGGAAATGTAGAGATTCCGCAGGAGGCATTCATGAGTGTATTGAAACTGGATGAAGACTGATTCTATGAATGAAAAGAAACTGGAATTATATATTCATATCCCTTTTTGTGTGAAAAAGTGTGATTACTGTGATTTCCTGTCCTTTCCGGCAGACAGCAATACACAGATCAGATATGTGCATGCCCTGCTGCAGGAAATCCGTTATTACGGAAATCTGCTTGGGGATTATCATGTCCCGACAATTTATATCGGAGGGGGCACGCCGAGAGCTGGCTGGAGGAAAATCTGATTTACACCGTGCTGCAGCAGGTTGCTTCGAGTTTTCATGTGGAGGCGGATGCGGAGATCAGCATCGAGTGCAATCCGGGAACGGTGACGGCAAAGAAACTGAATGTCTATCAGAGTGCGGGGATCAATCGCCTCTCGATCGGACTGCAGTCAACAAACAATGAGGAGCTGAAAGCACTTGGAAGAATTCACACGTATGATCAGTTTTTAAAAACGTATGAGCTGGCGAGAAATGCAGGGTTTGAAAATATCAATATTGATCTGATGAGCGGTCTGCCTTACCAGACGCTGGACAAATTTTTGGAATCCCTGCAGACGGTGATCCGCCTGAAACCGGAACATATTTCGGCATATTCCCCTGATCATAGAAAAGGGGACACCGTTTTATGAACGGTATAAGTTTGACGCAGTGAAGCAGGAAGCCGGACTTCATACAGAGATTCTTCCGGACGAGGATGAGGTATACCGCATTTATAAGGCCACGCAGGATGTATTGAAACAGGCAGGATACCAGCAGTATGAAATCTCCAATTTTGCCCAGCCGGGGGTATGCCTGCAGACATAACATCGGCTACTGGACCAGAGAAAATTATCTGGGGCTGGGGCTGGGGCATCTTCCCTGGTGGAAAATGTCCGGTATACCAACACCCGGCAGCTGTATGCGTATGGAGAATTTTGGACCACCTGCAGGAGAAGTCTCCGGCAGAGTTTTTAAAAAGACGGGGAGCATGCCGTACCGGAGGATCTCTGGATTGGCAGCTGTGTACAGGAACAGGCACAGATTCTGACAAGAAAAGAGCAGATGGAGGAATTTATGTTTCTGGGGCTGCGGATGAATGAGGGAGTAACCAGAGCAGCGTTTGAGCAAAGCTTTGGGGTACCGATTGAGGCCGTGTATCTGGAAACACTTCGCAAGCTGAAAGAACAGGGACTTATGCAGATGGTTGCTGGCAGGATTGCACTGACCGACAAGGGGATGGATCTGGCCAACTACGTGATGGCGAAGTTTCTTTTTATAAAATATAATTATAAAATAAAAATAAAATAGCATCAGGGTGTTGACAAAAAAACACCTTGGTGCTATTTTTAATAACAGAACGATATTAGCACTCTAAGTAAATGAGTGCTAACAAACCAAAAACAACCGGTGAAGGTTCAGGAACAGGAGACGGGAAAATGGCAGACGAGAATATGGAATTGGATGAAAGAAAAGTAAAAATTCTGGATGCAGTTATCCGTAATTATCTTGCAACCGGTGAACCTGTGGGATCACGAACCATTTCAAAATATACGGATCTGAATTTAAGTTCTGCAACCATCCGCAATGAGATGGCAGATCTTGAAGAACTTGGTTATATCGTGCAGCCACATACATCAGCAGGAAGAATTCCTTCAGACAAAGGCTATCGGTTTTATGTGGATCATCTGATGCAGGAAAAAAGACCGGGAAGTCAAAGAAATGAAGGACTTCGTAATAGAAAAAACCCAGAAGATGGATGAGGTATTAAAAAAGGTTGCAAAGATGCTTGCAAACAACACCAATTATGCGACAATTGTTTCCGCACCGACTTACAGTGGAAACAAAGTAAAGTTTATGCACTGTCCAATGTAGATGAGAAACATATACTGGCAGTTATCGTAATGAACAGCAACATGGTAAAGAATCAGATGATCGACGTGGAAGAACCGCTCGACAACGAAACTTTACTGAAACTGAACATTCTGCTGAATACAGCATTGAATGGGTTGTCGCTGCAGGAAATCAATCTGGGAACGATTTCCAAACTGAAAGAGCAGGCAGGCGTGCACAGTGAGATTGTTTCCCATGTGCTGGATGCACTGGGACAGACACTGAGTGAAAACGAGGATCTGCAGATCTACACAAGCGGTGCAACCAATATTTTGAAATATCCGGAACTTTCTGATTCAGAGAGTGCGGCAGGTCTTCTTTCCACATTTGAGGAAAAAGATGAGCTGGTAAATCTGGTAACGGAATCCCTTTCTGAGGGGGAGAGCAAAGGAAATGAAATACAGGTTTATATCGGAAATGAAGCTCCGGTACAGACAATGAAAGATTGCAGTGTCGTTACCGCAACTTATGATCTGGGGGAGGGCGTCAAAGGAACGATCGGAATTGTTGGTCCGAAACGGATGGATTACGAGAATGTTGTTGACAACCTCAAAAACTTAAAGTCCCAGTTAGACGGTATTTTTGATAAAGAAAAAGAAGGCAATCCTAGAAAGGTGGTAAACATGGCAGAGAACAAAAAGTCATGGAAGAAGAGGCAGTAGATACAAAAGAAACCAAGGCCGAACAGACATGTGAAGAAACAAAGGACACAAAGGAGACGGCAGCAGAGGAAGCAAAAAGAAACTGCAGCCGAAGAAAAGGATACAAAGAAAGAAGAGAAATCCGAAAAAAAAAGGGTGCCTTTGGAAAGAAAAAGAAAAGATAAAAAAAAGACGAACAGATCGAAGATTTAAACGACCGTCTGAAACGTCAGATGGCAGAGTTTGATAATTTCCGTAAACGTACGGAAAAAGAAAAAAGCGCAGATGTTTGACATGGGGAGCAAGAACAATCATTGAAAAGATTCTCCCGGTTATCGACAATTTCGAGCGTGGGCTTGCAGCTGTACCAGAGGAACAAAAGGATGATGCTTTTGTTACCGGTATGGATAAAGTATATAAGCAGATGCTGACAGAATTAGATGCCATCGGGGTGAAACCGATTGAGGCACTGGGAAAGGAATTTGATCCGGATCTCCACAATGCAGTTATGCAGGTGGAAAGCGAAGAGTATGAACCGGGAACAGTTGCCCAGGAATTACAAAAAGGTTACACCTACAAGGGACAATGTGGTTCCGCCACAGTATGGTCGCTGTAGTCAGCGAATAAAGGTATTTCCTATTTCGCATGGAGTAGTAAATCATAAATTAGCAAAACAATTTTATTTGATCATAATTTTAGCAGGAGGAAAAGAAAATGGGCAAGATCATTGGTATTGACTTAGGAACAACCAACAGCTGTGTAGCTGTTATGGAAGGTGGAAAACCTACCGTTATCGCCAACCAGGAAGGTGCAAGAACAACACCGTCTATCGTAGCATTTACGAAGACCGGTGAGAGACTCGTCGGTGAGCCGGCAAAGCGTCAGGCAGTCACCAACGCAGAGAAGACAATCTCTTCCATTAAGAGACATATGGGAACCGATTACAAGGTAGCAATTGATGACAAACAGTATTCTCCGCAGCAGATTTCCGCAATGATTCTGCAGAAGTTAAAGGCAGATGCGGAAGGATACCTCGGAGAAAAGGTTACAGAGGCTGTAATTACAGTTCCTGCATATTTCAACGATGCACAGCGTCAGGCAACAAAGGATGCCGGAAAGATTGCAGGTCTGGATGTAAAGCGTATCATCAACGAGCCTACTGCAGCAGCACTTGCATATGGCCTTGATAACGAAAAAAGAACAGAAGATCATGGTATATGACCTTGGTGGTGGTACATTTGATGTATCTATCATTGAGATCGGTGACGGTGTCATCGAAGTATTATCTACCAACGGTGATACACATCTTGGTGGTGATGATTTTGATAACAAGATCACACAGTGGATGATCGATGAGTTTAAGAAGGCAGAGGGTGTTGATCTTTCTACCGACAAGATGGCTTTACAGAGATTAAAAGAAGCTGCCGAGAAAGCAAAGAAGGAACTTTCTTCCGCAACTACTACAAATATTAACTTACCATTCATCACAGCTACTGCTGAGGGACCAAAAGCACTTTGATATGAACCTGACCAGAGCAAAATTTGATGAATTAACACATGATCTCGTAGAGAGAACTGCAGTACCGGTACAGAACGCTATGAAGGATGCAGGTCTTACAAATGCAGATTTAGGTCAGGTTCTTCTGGTTGGTGGTTCTACACGTATCCCGGCTGTACAGGATAAGGTAAGACAGCTCACAGGCAAAGAGCCGAGTAAATCCTTAAACCCGGATGAGTGTGTAGCCATCGGTGCTTCCATTCAGGGTGGTAAGCTTGCAGGTGATGCCGGTGCGGGTGAAATCTTACTTCTGGATGTAACACCGCTGTCACTGTCCATCGAGACCATGGGTGGTATTGCAACAAGACTGATCGAGAGAAATACGACTATCCCGACCAAGAAGAGCCAGATCTTCTCCACCGCAGCAGACAACCAGACCGCTGTAGACATCAACGTTGTACAGGGTGAGAGACAGTTTGCAAGAGATAACAAATCTCTCGGACAGTTCCGTCTGGATGGTATCCCGCCAGCACGTCGTGGTGTTCCGCAGATCGAGGTTACATTCGATATCGATGCAAACGGTATTGTAAATGTATCTGCCAAGGACCTTGGCACAGGCAAAGAGCAGCATATCACCATCACATCCGGATCTAACATGTCAGATGAAGAAATCGATAAGGCTGTTAAGGAAGCTGCTGAGTTTGAAGCGCAGGATAAGAAGAGAAAAAGAAGCAATCGATGCCAGAAATGAAGCTGAGAGCTTTGTATTCCAGACAGAGGATGCATTAAAGCAGGTAGGAGATCAGGTTGATCCTGCAGAAAGTCAGCAGTAGAAGCTGATGTTGCAGCAGTAAAGGCTTTCCTGGATGCACACAAGGAAGCAGAGCAGATGACAGATGCAGATGTTGCGGAATTAAAGGCAGCACAGGAGAAACTGACACAGAGTGCACAGAAGGTATTTGCAAAGATGTATGAGCAGGCACAGGCAGCACAGGGTGCAACAGGCGCAGGTCCGAATCCGGGAGCAGGTCCTGATATGGGTTCTGCAGCAGGAGCAAACACCGGAGCAGGAGCAAATGGTGCAGATGATGATGTCATCGATGCAGATTTCAAAGAGGTTTAATTTAGAAAATAAATAGACAAAGCGTGGGGTTTCTGGTTTTCCGGAAACCCTATGCGTACTATAAGGGATTAATATTATGGCAGAGAAAAGAGATTATTACGAGGTCCTTGAATTCCAAAGACCGCAACGGAAGCAGAAATAAAAAAGCTTTCCGTACAACCGCCAAGAAGTATCATCCGGATATGCATCCGGGAGATAAAGAAAGTGTGAGGAAAAATTTAAGGAAGCGCAGGAGGCATATGCCGTTTTGAGCGATCCGGAAAAGCGCAGACAGTATGATCAGTTTGGTCATGCCGCGTTTGATGGAGGCGCTGGCGGTGCAGGCGGATTCGATTTTTCCGGCATGGATATGGGAGATATCTTTGGCGATATTTTCGGAGACTTTTTCGGTGGCGGAAGACGAAACAGTAACAATAACGGACCGGCGCAGGGCGCAAGTGTACGTCTTACCGTCCGTATTACGTTTGAAGAAGCTGTGTTTGGATGTTCTAAGGAACTTGAGTTCCCGTATAAAGAAGAATGTAAGACCTGTCACGGAACCGGGGCAAAACCGGGAACTTCACCGGAAACCTGCAGCAAGTGCGGGGGAAAAGGGAAAGTGGTATATTCCCAGCAGTCTTTGTTTGGCATGATGCAGAATGTGCAGACCTGTCCGGATTGCGGCGGTACCGGTAAGGTGATCCGTGAAAAATGTCCGGATTGCCGGGGAACGGGATATATCTCAAAGAAAGTACGAAAGACTGTAGAGATTCCGGCCGGAATTGATAATGGACAGTCTGTTCGTGTCAGAGGTTACGGAGAACCGGGACGAAACGGAGGTCCCGAGAGGAGATCTTCTGGTAGAAGTTCTTGTTTCCAGAAGCAATGCGTTTGAACGTCAGGACATGAATATATTTTCCAATGCTTCGATTTCCTTTGGTATTGCAGCATTGGGCGGGGATATCCGTATCAGGACGGTGGACGGAGATATCATCTATACCGTTGCACCGGGTACCCAGAGCGGAACGAGAATCCGCCTGAAGGGCAAAGGAGTACCATCGATCCGAAACAAGGCAGTACGTGGAGACCATTATGTAACACTGATTGTCAACACACCGACGGGCTTAAACAAAAAAAAAAAAAAAAAGAGGCGTTGCGTAAATTTGATGAATTGACGGGAAATTCCCTGAATAAAGAGGGCGGAGCACAGACCGGAAAAAAAAAAAGAAGGGTTTTATGGACAAAATCAAAGAATCTTTCGATGAACATTAGTACAAATCGCCTATAGTAATCTGGTACAAAGTATTGTATGATGAGTCTGTTAGTATGATTGGCAACATGTGTGTACGGATACGGAGGCATGTGGGGATGACACTGGAAGAAGAACGTAAAGCTTTGGAGGAGCAGCGCCGCACACTGGAGCGGGAGAAAAAAAAGAATTTGCACGGCGGGTGGAGAATGAGGATCGCCGTCTGGAACAGCAGCAGAAGCTTTTTGACATGAAATTTAAAATACTCGAAGAAGAACTTGTAAAACTTGCAACAGAGAAAGAACATGTGAAGAAGCAGAAAGATTTCTATCAGCGGGTAAGCGATTTTTCCGTGACAGCAGAGCAGCCTGTTATCCGGGGAGAAATGTTTTTCTCCGGAGTAGAGAGCAGACAGTCCCTTAAGAAACGTTATAAAGACCTGATCAAAATTTATCATCCGGATAATCTGGATGGGGATAAGAATACCGTTCAGGAAATTAACAGTGAGTATCATAAATTGTGTGCCGTATATAAAAATTAAAAACAGCCATACGATCCGCGTCTGCAGATCGTATGGCTGTTTTATGCATGTTTAATGTCGTTCCTCATGAAGACGCTTAAAAATCTCCTCCTCTGACATGGCAGTGGCGGACGGAATGTTTTCTTCCATATTGTAGGTTCTCTGTTTTTTGATATAGAGAGTATTGGTGTTCTCTTTATATTCTACATCACTGGTATCAGAAGTATTTCGCTGCCGGTCATCGGTGTTGAATGCTTTCTGAAGTCCTTCTACAAGATTGCGTTTATCCATTTATTGTTTTCTCCTATAACTGTATAACTATCAACTTAACCCCTATATTATAACATGGGTTTTTTTGATGTACAATGTTTTCTTGAAATTTTATTGGAAATAAGGTATGATACATATAGTATGTCTTAGTGTAGAATTGAGAGGATGGTAACATGAAGTGAAAAATATACAATTGAGACAACGACTGCAGCAGAGGATTTTATGAGTTCCATGCTGATGGATCTGGGCATTGAGGGAATAGAGATTGAAGACAATATTCCGCTTACCAAAGAAGACCAGGCGGATATGTTTATTGATTTTCTGCCGGAACTTCCTCCGGATGAGGGCATCAGCCATGTGAGCTTTTATGTGGAAGAAGACGGCAGTGATCAGACGGAGATTTTAAAGCAGGTAAAGATCGGACTCGAGAAACTGCGTGACATGGTGGAAGTGGGAAGCGGTGTCATTACATCTTCCGAAACAGAAGATCTTGACTGGATCAATAACTGGAAAAAATATTTTACTTCTTTTACCATTGATGATATATTAATCAAACCGACCTGGGAAGAATTAAAGGAAGAAGACAAAGATAAATTTCTGATTGAGATCGATCCGGGAATTTCTTTCGGAACAGGAAAACATGAAACGACACAGCTTTGCATCCGGCAGTTACAGAAATATGTGGAAGGAAAACATCCGAAAGTACTGGATGTGGGATGTGGCAGTGGAATTTTATCGATTGTGGCATTAAAACTCGGCGCAAGAGAAGTAGTGGGAACGGATCTGGATGCAGACTGCATGACTTCTACAAGGGATAATATGCAGGTAAACCATCTCGATTTGTCTCTGGGAACCTTTTATGTGGGAAATCTGATTGATGATGAAGAACTTCAGGAAAAAGGTTGGGACAGAGGAATATGAGATTGTTGTGGCAAATATTTTAGCACCAGTTATCATTGCCATGGCACCGGTCATTCCGGCTAGATTAAAACAGGGTGGTTATTTTATCACTTCCGGCATCATTGATTTTAAGGAAAACGAAGTAAAAGAAGCGATAGAAGCAGCAGGACTTACTGTAGTGGAAATCAATCATCAGGGTGAGTGGGTAAATATTACCGCACAGAAACAGTAGGAGCAGGGTATGTACCAGTTTTTTGTGGAAGATGAACAGGTGCAGCAGGATCGGATCTGCATTGTGGGCGGTGATGTCAATCATATCGGTCATGTGCTGCGCATGAAGACAGGGGAAAAATCCGCATCAGCGATCAGAGCGGCAGATCGTATTTTTGCCGTATTCTGGAAATTACAGAGGAAGAGGTCTGGGCACAGATAGAGGATACCGATGAAATGGGGACAGAGTTTTCCCATAAGGTGTATCTTTTTCAGGGCCTTCCTAAAAGTGATAAGATGGAACTGATCATACAAAAGACCGTGGAACTTGGTGTCTATACCGTCATACCGGTTGCCATGAAAAACTGTGTGGTAAAGCTGGATGAAAAGAAGGCACAGAGCAAATGTACGCGGTGGCAGGCAATTGCAGAGAGTGCGGCAAAACAGTCGAAGCGGACCGTGATTCCGCAGATTCAGATGCCACTTTCCTGGAAACAGGCATTGGAAGAGGCAAAGGAGCTGGACGTTGTCCTGGTTCCGTATGAGAATGAAAGAGGCATGGAAGCAACAAGAGAGATCTTTCGCTCGATTCCGGAAGGGGCGTCCATCGGAGTAATGATCGGTCCGGAGGGCGGATTTTCCCCGGAAGAGATTGCGCAGCTGGATAAAGACATGCATCGGATCTCTCTTGGCAGACGTATTTTGCGCACAGAAACAGCAGGAATGGCAACACTTTCCATGCTGATATACGAATTGGATATATAAGAAGGGTAAAAATGGAAGCATATTTGGATAATTCGGCAACGACAAGATGTTGTGAGGAAGCGGCACAGCTGGTGGTAAAATTACTGACGGAGGATTATGGAAATCCATCTTCCCTGCACAACAAAGGCGTGATCGCCGAAAATTATATGAACGATGCAAGAAAAAAAATTGCAAAGACATTAAAGGTACAGGAAAAAGAAATCTGTTTTACGTCAGGTGGTACTGAGTCCAATAATCTTGCAATTATCGGTGTGGCAGAGGCAAACAAGCGAAGTGGAAAACATGTGATAACGACGTCTATTGAACATCCGTCCGTGTCGGCAACGATGGTATATCTGGAGGAACACGGATATGAAGTCACATATCTTCCGGTAGATGCTTATGGTGTGATTTCTCTGGACGATCTGAAAGCGGCAATCCGGCCGGATACCATTCTGGTTTCCCTCATGCAGGTAAATAATGAAATCGGGCGGTGGAGCCGATCGCGGAAGCAGGGGGCACTGATCAAACAGTGTAATCCACAGACGCTTTTTCATGTGGATGCCATTCAGTCCTACGGAAAAATGAGAATTTATCCGGCAAAAATGCATGTAGACCTTCTCTCGGTCAGCGGACATAAGATTCATGGACCGAAAGGAAGCGGATTTTTATATATCAAAGACAAGACGAAAATTCATCCGCTGTTAAACGGAGGCGGACAGCAGAGGGGAATGCGTTCCGGCACGGAAAATGTTCCGGCAATCGCAGGACTTGGCGTAGCAGCGGAACGTATTTATACTGGTTTTGAGGAAAAAATCGACCGGATGTATACCCTGCGAGAGCATTTTATTGAGGAAGTGACAAAAATTCCGGGTGTACACGTCAACGGTCATACCGATCGCAGCAATGCACCGCATATTGTCAGTGTCAGCACGGAAGGTGTGCGCGCGGAAGTATTGCTTCATGCATTAGAGGATAAAGAGATCTATGTGTCAGCGGGAAGTGCATGTTCTTCCAACAAGCCTTCTGTCAGTCATACGCTAAAAAGTATTGGCTTAAAGCCAGAGCTTTTGGATGCAACCATCCGGTTCAGCTTTTGCGTGGAGACAACGGAAGAAGAGATTGATTATGCAGTAAAAGAGATGGCGGCATTGGTTCCGATGCTGCAGAAATATACAAGACATTAGAAAAAGGAGAGCAATATGTATAAATCATTTTTGATTAAATATGCGGAAATTGCCATTAAGGGAAAGAACCGTTATCTGTTTGAGGATGCACTGGTACAGAATATCAGATATCATCTTAAGCGTGTAGAGGGAACCTTCCATGTACGCAAGGAAAACGGACGTATCTATGTGGATACGGAAGGAGAATACGATTATGATGAAACTGTAGAAACATTACAGAGGATTTTTGGAATCGTAGGAATCTGTCCGGTAGTATTGGTCGAAGATGAAGGATTTGATGCCCTGGCAAAAGTAGTATGTGACTATGTGGATCGCACATATCCGGACAAAAATTTTACATTTAAGGTGGATGCGCGCCGTGCCAGAAAGAATTATCCGATGACTTCGATGGAGATCAATGCAGCTGTTGGGGAAAAGATTTTTGAAGCATTTCCGAAACCAGCGTTGACGTACATCATCCGGAGGTGATGATTCATATCGAGATCCGCCCGATGATCAATATTTATTCCACAGAGATCCCGGGACCGGGAGGCATGCCGCTTGGCACAGCAGGTCGTGCAATGCTTCTTTTATCCGGCGGAATCGATTCACCGGTTGCCGGATATATGGTATCCAAACGAGGGGTAACGCGACCTATTTTCATGCACCGCCATACACCAGTGAGCGTGCAAAACAGAAAGTGATTGACCTGGCAAAGAAAGTTGCAAGATATTCCGGACAGATCAAGCTTCATGTGGTGAACTTTACCGATATCCAGCTTTATATTTATGAGAAATGTCCGCATGAGGAACTGACTATCATCATGCGCCGCTATATGATGAAAATTGCAGAGCATTTTGCCGAAGAGGGAAAATGTCTGGGTATGATTACAGGAGAGAGTATCGGGCAGGTGGCAAGCCAGACCATGCAGTCCCTTGCTGTGACCAATGAAGTGTGTCATATGCCGGTATACCGTCCGCTCATTGCCATGGACAAGCAGGATATTGTATCAATCGCAGAAAAAATTGACACATACGAGACGTCCATTCTTCCGTATGAGGATTGTTGTACGATTTTCGTGGCAAAGCATCCGGTTACCAAGCCAAGCCTGAAACATATTAAAAAATCAGAGTGCCGGCTGGAAGAAAAAATAGACGAACTGATGCAGACAGCAATCGATACGACAGAGACGATTCTGGTAGATGCAGAATAATCTGTTTTTGGAAAATTATTTCCGTGAAACAAAAAATCCCCCTGTCTGCAATACAGACAGGGGATTTTGTAAGTAATTACTGGGAAATAATGTATGGCTTTAAAGCTTCCAGAATCTCATTCAGATTATCCTCGGTATGGATGGCGAGATCAATCGGCTTGGAAAGATCCAGGCTGAAAATTCCCATGATGGATTTTGCGTCAATGACATATCTGCCGGAAATCAGATCAAAATCGTACTCAAACTGAGAGATGGTATTAACAAATGATTTTACTTTTCCAATAGAATTTAATGAAATCTGTACTGTTTTTTCATAATGAAAAACCTCCTTGAAAATATTCATGAAAAACTCATGCTGTTTATATCTTTGATAGTAATATTTTTTATTGGAAAAGTCAAGAAATGTATGAAGATAATTGTATAAAGGAGTAAAATGAAAAAAGCAGCATTACACAATCTGGGATGCAAAGTGAATGCATATGAGACAGAAGCAATGCAGCAGATGCTTGAAGAAGCGGGTACGAAATCGTGCCGTTTTCGGAGAAAGCAGATGTCTATGTGATCAATACCTGTTCCGTAACAAATATGGCAGACCGCAAATCAAGACAAATGCTGCACCGGGCAAAAAAGCTGAATCCGGATGCGGCTGTTGTTGCTGCCGGATGCTATGTACAGACCAAAGAGGATGAGGCAAAAATGTGATGAAGCAATT
>VOFF01000364.1_pt1 | contig 38000 bp, 40 predicted proteins | sample 5384061 | NCBI WGS metagenome assembly VOFF01 (sample SAMN12384725, study PRJNA508395) | human gut metagenome | isolation source: healthy gut E | host: Homo sapiens | reverse complement strand
TGAGATAGGAAGCAGCCACCAAGGCCTTGGAAGAAGCGATACAAGCATTGAAGCACCGACACTCAATGCCCCGAAGGAAGGCGAACTCTTCTGCATCGCCAACATCTCGGAAGGTTTCGGATATAAGAACAACGCTGTGTCTCCGGTTTACAACGAAGCCAAGGCTGAGGACGGAGAATATGACCTGAAATGGTACCACATCGTGAATGCTAACTACGCGCAGGCTCTCAAGTTTACTCCGGTGGAGGGACAAAAGAACCAATACACGATCAGCTTCATCGACGAAGAGGGCAACACCCGCTACTTTAGCACACAAGCCTTGGCCGGATATATGGACGGGGGCAACGTGAGCACACGGCATGATCGTATCCGCGCAACGAAAGAAGCCGAAAAAGCATTACCGTTCGAAATCAGCTTGGCTGGTGAAGGTGTGTACAAACTGAAAAATACCCTCCATGGCAGCAACATCGGAAGTACAAGCGATGACGGCTTCTTCACCACGAACAATCTTTCCGACCTGTCTCTCGTGAAAGCGGAAAAAGCCAACGTACCCTTGTCCATCACGGCTGCGGGTTGGTGCACGCTCATCCTGCCGTTCGACGCAGAAATCCCGGAAGGCTTCGAAGTGTACAGTTGCACGGGTACAGAAGTTCCGGTAGGAACATCCACGGCATTGGTCTTGGAGAAAGCTGAAAGCATCGAGGCACACACGCCGTACATCATAAAAGGCAAGGACGGGGACACTCACGACTTCTCCGACTACGGTATGGCCCCTGCAAGACCAATATGCAGCCGGACTGATGACGGGTACCTTCACACAGCAAAAAGCCGTTACCAACACTTACGTGCTCCAGAACCAAGAGGGTAAAGTAGGATTCTACAAGGTGGCCGCGGGCAGCGAACCCACCATCAAGCCTTACCGCGCCTACATCAATGCCGACGTGGCCGAAGCCAACATCGTGGCTCTGCTTCTCCCGGGCATTGAAACCGGCATCAACGGAATCGTGGCAGAAGATGCCTTGGTGAACGTATACGACCTCAACGGCATACTCGTACGTGAGAATGTGAAGTTAGGTCAGGCTCTCGAAGGCCTTTCCAAAGGAATCTACATCGTGAACGGCACGAAGAAAGCCGTAAAATAAACCAAAGATTTGAAAACCAAAAACAATGAAAAAGATTATGGAAAAGAGCAAATATATCCAACCTGAGATTTCAATATGCCATGTGGAAACCGACCAGATGATGATGGTAGGCAGCCCCCCATCCCTCCCCGTTTCGATGATCCTGCTGACGGGGACATTGAGGTGTTGACCAACATGGAGAAGTTCAAAGACATCTGGGGTAACGAGTTTTAAGGTTTCCCATTCGAAGAGGAACGGAACTACAAGACGTTTCCCGGTTTTGGGGCAGTCCATGAAGGGCTGCCCCTTTCCATATCCAGACCGTTCCGGAAAGGCGGAATACTCCGGCAACGAAACAATCCCCCAAGCTATCGGCCTGCAAAATAAACTACGCACGTAAAGGTATTCCCCTACGTGCGCAATTCATATCCATCCGGCTTAACCGGAAAAGTAGACCCGGATTTACTTATTCAGTTTCCAGGTAAAACCGTCTTTCGTATCTTTCACCTCAAAGCCCAAAGCGGCCAGGTTATCGCGGATTTTATCACTGGTAGCCCAATCCTTATTGGCTTTGGCTATCATACGCTGTTCCAAAAGCATATCCACCACTTTGCCGAAAGCTTCTTCACGTCCGCTTCCGCCTCCCGTCTCTTCTTTCAAACCGAGAATGTCGAAAGCAAAGGTATGGAACACTTCGGTCAAGGCGGCCAATACATCACCGGCCATCGTAGCTTTTTGGTCTACCACCGTGTTGATGACACGGCAGGCATCGAACAAGTGGCTGATGACGATGGGTGAATTCAGGTCGTCGTTCATCGCCTCGTAGCACTTCCGGCGAAGTTCGTCCACATACGCCATCTCTACACTGCCACCCGCTGTCGGGGTAATCCGCTTCAGATTGGCTATGCCCTCCATCAGGCGGGCCAATCCTTTCTCACTGGCCTGCAAAGCTTCATTACTGAAATCCACCGTACTGCGATAATGAGCCTGAAGAATGAAGAAACGGATGGTCATCGGACTGTAAGCCTGCGTCAGGCTTTCGTGCTCACCGCTGAAGAACTGTGCCAAAGTAATGAAATTACCCAGACTCTTGCCCATCTTCTGCCCGTTGATGGTAATCATGTTGTTGTGCATCCAATAGTTCACCATGTCGCTGCCCTGGCTGGCCACGGCTTGTGCGATTTCACACTCATGGTGTGGGAAAATCAGGTCCATTCCTCCACCGTGGATGTCGAAATGGTCGCCCAAGTACTTGCGACCCATGGCCGTACACTCGCAATGCCAACCGGGGAAACCGTTGCTCCACGGACTGGGCCAACGCATGATATGTTGCGGCTGGGCACACTTCCATAAAGCGAAATCCACTTGGTTATGCTTCTCTCCCACGCCGTCCAAAGCCCGGGAGTTGTTGATGACATCCTCCAGATTGCGTCCGGAAAGCTTGCCGTAATGATGCGCCTTGTTGTATTTCTCCACATCGAAGTACACGCTGCCCTCACTGACGTAGGCATAACCGTTATCCAGGATTTTCTTCACCAGTTCTATCTGCTCGATGATATGCCCGGTAGCATGCGGTTCGATGCTGGGCGGCAACACATTCAGAGCCTCCATGGCCGCATGGAAACGGTTCGTGTAGTATTGTGCCACCTCCATCGGCTCCAATTCCTCCAAACGAGCCTTCTTGGCAATCTTGTCTTCTCCTTCGTCGGCATCGTGCTCCAAATGCCCCACATCCGTAATATTACGCACATAGCGTACTTTATAACCGATATGCTGCAAGTAACGGAACAGCAGGTCGAACGTAATGGCCGGACGGGCATGTCCCAGATGGGCATCCCCATATACTGTCGGCCCGCAGACATACATCCCGACACGCCCCGGCGTGATGGGTTTGAACTCTTCCTTTTTATGGGAAAGCGTATTATAGATAAACAATTTTTGTTCCATAATCAATGTATTTGATGGTCTATGATGCATATTCCGGGTCGTCTCCGTTCTCCCGGATCAGACGGAGCAGTTTCTCCACAGCTTCTTCCGCCGGAATGTTCCGCTCCACACATTCTTTTTTCTTATACAAGCTGACTTTACCACGCGCAGCCCCCACATAACCGTAATCGGCATCCGCCATCTCGCCGGGACCGTTCACGATACAGCCCATGATGCCAATCTTCAGGCCTTTCAGATGCCCGGTGGCCGCCTTGATACGCGCTATCGTGTCTTGCAGGTCATAGAGCGTACGCCCGCAACCGGGACAAGAGATATATTCCGTCTTGGTCGTCCGCAAACGGGCAGCCTGGAGGATGCCGAATGCGGTGGCGTCTATATCGCGATGCTCCAACGTACCATTATTATATAGGTACAGGCCGTCGCAAAGACCGTCGAAGAGCAAGGCTCCCCATGTCGGCTGCGCTCTCTATCTGGAAATCCTCCTTTTCCTCCTGCCCGTGGGCGTACTGCTGGAAAATGACCACGGGGTTCTGCAAACCTTCACGCGTCAGTTCGTGCACCAGAGCACGATGCTCGCCCAAACGGTTCTGATGGTTGCTTTGAGAAATCACCACCACCTCCGGATGATATTTCAGGCAGGCACGCACTTCTTCATTCAAAGCTCCGTATGAAAGGAAAAAGAAACTTCAAATCGGCTGTACACTGGCTCATGAAAGGCAGCATATTATAAGGAAAAGCCGGATACGTACCGGGTTCACCGGTCCAGACATCCGCATCCACGATATAATCCCCTCACGCTCTTCCACGGGGAGGCAGATTACGGCCGCAATAAATGTAGTCGGGACGAAAATCGGGATGAGCTTTGAAACCTTTCAATCTGCCGGAAGCAGCCAAGTCCATACGGTCGGCTATGACAACAGGCACATGGTCTCCTCCGATATTACGCACGGCCCGCGTTTTCCGCCGTACGGGGTTCAAGTAATCGAAATCCTCCGCTTCGGCTGCCGGTATCATCATGGCACCGTCCCGACGGAGCACATAATCCACCAACTTACGTGCCACCGGAATTTCAGCCTCCGGGCTTCGCTCAATGACACACGGACCGTATCACCGATACCGTCTGCCAACAAAGCCCCGATGCCTACGGCACTCTTGATACGTCCGTCCTCACCGTCGCCGGCTTCGGTCACACCCAAATGCAAAGGAAAACGCATTCCTTCACGCTCCATGGCATCGACCAACAAACGCACACTACGTACCATCACCACCGTGTTGCTGGCTTTGATGGACACCACCACGTCCTTGAAATCTTCCTTCACACAAATGCGCAGGAACTCCATGCAACTCTCCACAATACCTTCCGGCGTATCTCCATAGCGGCTCATGATGCGGTCGCTCAACGAACCGTGGTTCACACCGATGCGGATGGCCGTATGGTTCTCACGGCAAATGCGTAAGAAAGGAACGAAACGCTCCTCTATCTTTTTTCAACTCCTGCGCATACTCCTCGTCCGTATATTCAAGATGCTTGAACGTACGGGCTGCGTCCACATAGTTTCCGGGATTGATACGTACCTTCTCAGCATACAAAGCTGCCACATCGGCCACTTTCGGATTGAAATGCACGTCGGCCACCAAAGGTACCGCACAGCCTGCCGCACGTACACCGGCGTTGATGTTCCGCAAGTTCTCGGCCTCACGCACCCCTTGGGTCGTCAGACGTACATAATCTCCTCCGGCTTCGGCAATGCGTAACGTCTGAGCCACACAGGCCTCGGTATCCATCGTAGAAGTGTTCGTCATGCTCTGCACCCGAATCGGATGGTTCCCACCCAACGGCTTACCGCCGATCTGCACTTCACCGGTTTCCTGCGTCGGTAATCAAACAAGTTCATCCGTCTGTCTTTAATTGCACTTAAACTTATACTTCACATCGGCCAGTTCCGTATTGGCCTTTACAATCTTCTGCTTCAGGTTTTCTTTATAACCCGCCAAACGCAAAGCCAGTCCTTCATCAGCCAGCGACAGCATCTGTGCGGCCAGAATGGCGGCATTCTGCGCTCCGTTTACACCCACCGTAGCCACCGGTATGCCGGGAGGCATCTGGATAATGGAAAGCATGGCATCCAAACCGTCCAGCATCCCCTTGATAGGAACCCCGATGACGGGCAACGTCGTATTGGCTGCTATCACACCCGGCAAAGCCGCTGCCATCCCCGCTCCCGCAATAATTACTTTCAGGCCGCGTCCGGCAGCCTCTTTGGCAAAAGCCTCCACCTCGGCCGGTGTCCGATGGGCCGACAAAGCGTTCATCTCGAAAGGGATTTCCATCTCATCGAAGAACTTGGCAGCCTTTTCCATCACCGGAAGGTCGGACGTACTGCCCATGATAATACTTACAACTGGTTTCATGACTTATCTGATTTTTTAATTGAACTCGTTTTCTATAATAAAATTATACCGGCAAAACCGCAAACCACTCCCACGAGGGTACCGGCCACCACTTGCGCCAGACTGTGCTGACGGAGCAACATACGTGCTGTCCCCACAGCTCCAGATATCAGTACCGTAACACACAGCCACCAAACAGGATTGAACATGAACAGTACCGAATAAGCCACTAACGCACCGATCACACCACCTGCCCCGGCCGAATGCATGCTGATTTTCCACCACACATTCACAATGACGCATACCATCTGTATCAGCAAAGCCGACACTAAAATACCGCACATATAACGCGGCATGTGCATACGGAACATCAAATGAAGACAGGCCACGTAAGACAGGATGAACAATATATAAGGTATGGCACGGTTCTCCCGCAAACGCAGTTGCACCGGCGCCCATCCGTTCAGTTTACGATATACGTAAATACACAAGCGAGGCAATAATATAGTGAAAACATATACCATCGCCACCACCGTCAATTTGTAAAGACAACGGCAACAGGCTCAGATACGTGAAAGTGAACAAGGCCACAAACCCCACAATCGGTATGTAATATGGTCTGAACACTGCCGACAACAGACGAGCCGCTACAATAAGTCCCTTGTGTTTCATTTTCTTAACCGTGCTACGGGGATTCCCAGTTGTTCCCGGTATTTGGCCACTGTGCGCCGCGCAATGGGAAAGCCTTTTTCATTCAACATCGCCGTCAATGCCTCATCGCTCAGCGGCTTCTTCTTGTCTTCCGCCTCGACCAAATCCTTCAAAGCGGCCTGAATCTTACGGGTAGCAATCTCCTGCCCATCGTCTGTCACATAACCGTCGCTAAAAAACCATTTGAGCGGATAAGTCCCGTAATGGGTCTCCACGTATTTACTGTTGGCAGCACGGGATACGGTAGAGATATCCAATCCCGTACGCTCGGCTACATCCTTCAATATCATCGGGCGCAACAAAGTCTCATCTCCTTCCAGAAAGAAAGGACGCTGCAAATCAATAATAGCCTGCATGACAGCGGTCAACGTACGCCGACGCTGTTTCACAGCCTCGATAAAGCCCTGTGCTTTTTCTATCTTTTGGCGGGTATATTGCAAAGCTTCCCGTTCCGGCCGACTCATCTTGGCACGCCCGGTATCCACCTGGTGAAGGATTTCCATGAACGAAGGGCTGATACGCAACTCCGGTACGTCGCCTTTATTGAACGAAAGGGTAATCCCCCATCGTCATCGGTCTCTACGGCAAAGTCCGGCACAATCTGTTGGTAATTATGTCCTACCACCTCGCCCATGGCACTTCCCGGACGCGGATTGAGCTTCTTCAAATCTCTCTGTAAACGTTCGCATTCCGCCTCTGTCAAATGCAGACGGGCGGCAATCCTGTCCCAGCGTTTATGGGTAAATTCATCAAACAGTTTGTCGATAATTTCATACTCCAACTGTTTTTGCCGGCTCCCGCGATGTTCGTCCCGACGGAGTTGTAACAAAAGACACTCTCTCAAATCGCGTGCTCCGATACCGGGAGGATCGAAAGTCTGCAAACGGGCCAACACTGTTTCCAGTTCCGCCTCCGTAGTTTGTATTCCTGCATATATCTCCAATTCGTCCGCCAATGTGGAAAGTTTCTTTTTTTCAACAAGCCATCATTTTCCAACGAACCGATAAGATAAGTCATCAGTTCCTGTTCACGCGGCGTCAGGTCACATTCGTTCATCTGCTCCGTCATCTGCTCGTAGAAAGATGTCGTGTCGCCATAGTCCATCGTTTCCGGACGGTCTTTCCCTCCCCGTTCCTGCAACAGATAATCCGGCACATCGTCCGGAGTCCGATAATCATCCATCGCCTGCCGCACCTATGCCGGACGATATTCATCGGAAGGCAGACCACCGTCCAACCCAGAAGTCTCGATCCCGGCCGACTCTGCATCTGTTCCGTCATAGACATCTTCCGAAGACGTATCGGCATCCTCGGGACTTCCCAGACTTTCTTCCAACGCTCCGTTGTCTATCAATTCGTTTTTCACGCGTTGTTCCAGCTCTGAAACGGGCATTTCCAGCAACCGCACCTGCAACACCTGCTGCGGGGACAGTGTCTGAACCTGCTGCATAGATTGAGACTGAACTAATTTCTGTGACATATATACACGTTTAATGAGACGTTTTCCGTTGCAAAGTTAGCGTATGACCCGAAAAAATGCCAAATATATTCAGCCAAATGATTGGATTCCGCCCTCTCATTCTCTGACCAAAGCATAATCCAACTGCTTCTTTTCCAGATTGGCTTTCGCCACTTTTACTTGTACCGTATCCCCCAGAGAATAACGATGATGATACTTACGTCCCCACAAGCAGTAGTTACGCTCGTCGAATTCATAATAATCGTCATCCAAATCACGCAAAGGCACCATACCTTCACATTTATTCTCATTGATTTCCACATACAGGCCGAACTCCGTCACACCGCTTACGGTTCCTTCAAACACTTGCCCCAGTTTATCGCTCATGAATTCCACCTGCTTATACTTGATACTGGCACGTTCGGCACTGGCAGCCAACTGCTCCATCGCACTGCAATGTTCACACAATTCTTCATACTTGTCCTGACTGGCACTGCGTCCTCCGTCGGCATACCGTGTCAGCAACCGATGCACCATTACGTCTGGATAACGGCGGATAGGGGAGGTGAAATGCGTATAGTAATCGAATGCCAACCCGTAATGTCCGATATTATGCGTACTGTAACGCGCCTTCATCATGGCCCGCAACGAAACGGTTTCTATCAGATTTTGTTCTTTCTTCCCCTGAATGTCGGTCAATAGCTTATTCAATCCTTTGGCCACCTCTTCCTTAGACCCTGTCGGTTTCAGTTTATAGCCGAATTTCACAATAAACTCACTCAGATTAATCAGCTTGTCTTGATCCGGCAAATCATGCACACGATAGGGCAGCGTCTTGGGCTTTTTATTTTTAGGCTGCTTCCCCACACTCTCAGCTACCGTACGATTGGCCAGCAACATAAACTCTTCCACCAATTTGTTCGCATCTTTCGCCACCTTGAAATACACTCCTATCGGTTTACCCTTATTGTCTATATCAAAACGAACCTCACTACGGTCGAAATTGATGGAACCATGTTCGAAACGCCGGGCACGAAGTTGTTTGGCCAAGCGGTTCAACGTAATCAATTCCGTGGCAAAATGTTCGGCCGGCAATACGTCCGGCCCGTTAAAGTTCGGATCTGCCGCATGGTCGCCCGGCATCTTATAGTCTTCAGGCGAAGCTTCCTTATGGTCTTCCAACACTTTCTGTACTTCTTCATACGTAAAACGACGGTCGCTCTTAATGACCGTATGGGCCAGATGCCAGTCTTTGACTACAGCCTTGTCGTCCAACTTGAAAACGACACTATAAGTCAACTTCTCTTCGTTCGGACGTAAAGAACAGATGAAATTGCACAAACGTTCAGGCAGCATCGGAATCGTCCGGTCTACCAGATACACACTGGTGGCACGCTTCACAGCTTCTTTGTCTATGATGCTCCCCTCTTTTACATAATGCGAGACATCTGCAATATGCACTCCTACTTCCCACAATCCGTCATCCGTTTTACGAATGGAAATCGCATCGTCAAAATCCTTGGCATCCCTCGGGTCGATGGTAAATGTCGTCACCTCACGCAGGTCCTCACGCTGCCCGATTTCCTCGGCCGTAATACCCGGGTCGATCTTCTCTGCCTCATCTTCTACGGACTTGGGATAAGCATAAGGCAAACCGTATTCGGCCAAAATGGCGTGCATTTCCGTGGTATTGTCTCCGCTCTGCCCCAATATATCCACGACCTTACCAATCGGATTCTTGGCATGTTCGGGCCATTCGGTAATCTTCACCACAGCCTTATCTCCGCTTTTACCACCTTTCAACGCTTTTTTAGGAATAAATATGTCGTTGGCCAGCGTACGGTCCTCGGTGAGCAGGAAAGCAAAATCCTTACGCACCTCCAACCTTCCGACAAACGACCTGTCGCTCCTTTCGAGAATCTCGACCACTTGCGCCTCGCGTACATGATGCTTCCTGCGGGCCAACAAAGTTACTTTCACCTTGTCTCCTCCCATGGCATGCAAAGAGTTCCGTTCGGCCACAAGAACAGGCTCTCCTCCATCCAACGGGGTCACGGTATTTTTACCGTTCGCTTTACGATTGAATATGGCTTCAAACACTTGCCCTGTGGTATTCAAACGAAAATGCAGTTTCTCCGTTTCTTTTATATAATCATCCATCGCCAAATCTTCCAACAAGTCCATACAAAGCAACTTGGCAGGATGAGTGTCCAGTTTCAAGTCTCTGAATATACGTTTAATGTCGTAAACCTCGGCGGGATTATTTTGAAAAAGTTCCATTAACATTTTCGCCAGTTCTTTTTTCTTCAGGCGCTTGCCGCCTTTCTTTCCTGTTTTTCCCATAAATCTGATATTTTAGAGGTTTGTTATCTATAATCTTTCTGCAAGTTAAGCATATTTATTCATTCCGCTCCTCTTTTTATCTCTTATTTTTTTCTGAAAATGCTTATCTTTGTTCTTTCTTTTTTCATAAGCCAACAGACCAATGAAACTAACCGAACGGGGAAAGAAGCCATCTATCAAGTCACATGGGCAGGAAGTTTTGTCAACTTTCTGTTAGTCATATTCAAATTCATAGCCGGAATTCTGGGGCATAGCGCAGCCATGATAGCGGATGCCGTACATTCATTATCTGATTTTGCAACAGACATCGTCGTACTCATCTTCACACGTATTTCCAATAAACCGCAAGACAAAAATCACGATTACGGCCATGGCAAATACGAAACGCTGGCCACAGCAATAATAGGTATCGTACTTTTTTGCCGTAGGCGCAAGCATCTGTTGGAACGGACTACAAGCTATCCAAACCGTATGGCAAGGAGGTCGTCTTCCCGCCCCGGGCATGCTTGCTTTCGCCGGAGCCATCATTTCCATCGTTTCCAAAGAACTGATATATCGTTACACCATCCACGTGGGACGCAAAATCAATTCCAGTGCAGTCATTGCCAATGCCTGGCATCACCGTAGCGATGCCTTCTCCTCCATCGGAACAGCCATAGGTATCGGAGGGGCTATAGTTTTAGGTGAATCATGGAGTGTGCTCGACCCTATGGCTGCAGTGGTCGTGAGTTTCTTCATCATGAAGGTAGCCGTCCAACTCTTGAAGCCGTGTGTGGACGAGCTGACTGAGAAATCATTGCCGGACGAAATAGAAAAGGAAATCTGCCTCATTGCGGAGAACACACCGGGAGTATCGGCCATACACAATTTGCGCACACGCCGCATCGGCAACCACTATGCCATAGAGATGCACGTCCGGATGGACGGGCATTTGACTTTGTATGAAGCACACGCCAAGGCATCGGTCATAGAAAACAAATTGAAAGAGAAATACGGAAATGAAACCCATGTGGGCATCCATGTGGAGCCTGTGAAGGATGCCGACGGAACTTACAGGAAATAAAACAAATAGAACAAACGCGTATGAAAATATTAGTAACAGGAGCAAGCGGCTTCATCGGTAGTTTTATCGTTGAAAAGGGACTGACGGAAGGACACGTGATATGGGCAGGCATGCGCGCCACCAGTAGCCGGAACTATCTTCAGGACTCCCGAATCCGTTTCGTCGAATTAGACATGGAACATCCTGAAATCCTACGCCCCCAACTGGCGGCATGCAAAGCCGAATTCGGAGGTTGGGATGTCATCGTACATGCAGCCGGAGCCACCAAATGTATCCGACGTGAAGACTTTTTCCGCACCAATACGGAGGGAACACGTCATTTTGTCGATGCGCTCCGCGAACTGGACATGGCGCCCGGGCGTTTTATTTTCATCAGTTCCCTCAGCGTGTTCGGTGCCATACGCGAACAGGCAGTACGTCACGCCACTTCGGACAATCCCTGGATATATGCCCCGATACGGGAAAATGATACGCCACGCCCCAACACGGCATACGGGGAAAGCAAGCTGGAAGCCGAACGTTATCTCAAGTCTTTGAAAGATTTTCCCTACGTCATTCTCCGCCCCACCGGTGTGTACGGGCCACGTGAAAAAGACTACTTCGTCATGGCGCAAAGTATCAAACAGCACGTAGACTTCAGCGTAGGATACCGTCCGCAGGAAATCACATTCGTTTACGTGAAAGACCTTGTACAAGCCGTTTTCTCTGCCATGGTAAAAGATGTCATCGGGCGCGAATTTTTCATCAGCGACGGAAACGTATACCACAGTACTGAATTCAGCGACTTGATACGCACGGAGCTTGGACATCCGTTCATGCTCCGCATCAAGGCTCCGGTATGGTTCCTTCGTTTCATATGTGCCATAAATGGCAGCTTCAGCACATGGCGGGGCCGCACCACCACCCTTAACCGCGACAAATTCCACATTCTGTGCCAACGCAACTGGCAATGCGACATCCAACCGGCCGTGGAAGAGTTGGATTTCCGTCCCGAATACCCTTTGGCACGAGGAGTCAAAGAAACGATGGACTGGTATAAAAAGGAGGGATGGCTATGAGAATTTCCGTCCAATGGCTTACCGGAAACGACAATAAGCCCAAAGGCTTATGGCCGATTGAATGGTTGGCCATAACTTACAGCATCCTCACGACCTTGGCCATGTTCGTGCTTTGGCCGGACATGGACCACCCTCGGGACATGTTGGCCGACCGTCTGTACATCTTTCTCGGTACAATCTTATTGTGGAGAATCTATCTCTTTGGCCGCGCAGACTTATGACTTTCATCCGCATCACAGCACAGATGGCTTTTGCTCAGCTACTGGTATCCGGACACTTACGAGTTCAACCGGACGTTTCCCAATTTGGACCACATATTCGCCCGATGGGATGCAGTGCTTTTCAGTTGCCAACCCTCATTGGAGTTCAGCCGCCTTTGCCCATGGCCTTGGTTTTCCGAAGCCGTAAATATGGGTTATTTCTCTTATTATCCCATGATTGTGGCCGTCATGGTTTTCTTCTTTCTCTGTCGCAATAACCATTACGAGAAAGCCTCATTCACTGTCATGTGCTCCTTTTTCATCTTTTACCTCATCTATATATTCCTCCCCCGTTGCCGGACCCCAGTTCTATTTTCAGGCCGTAAAAAGTCCGGAAAGTGTCGAGAACGGATATTTCCATCTTTAGGCACCTACTTCAACCATCGTACCGATATGCTACCCTCGCCAGGCTATGCCGACGGTTTCTTCTGTCATTTAGTAGAATGGGCTCAGGACTCCGGCGAACGCCCGACAGCCGCTTTTCCTTCCTCGCATATCGGTATTACTTTTATCCTGCTTTATCTGGTCCATCCGCAAAGCAAACGTTTCTTCTTCATATTATTGCCTTTCGCCATCCTTTTGACACTGGCCACAGTCTATATCCAGGCACATTACTTAGTGGATGCCATTGCCGGGATATTAGCCTCCTATCCGGTTTTCCGCCTGAGCGAATGGGCATATCAAAAGACAAGCCTTATTCTTAGGCATGAAACCTGAACACGAGTCAGCGGCTCGCCAATGGAGTATATCGAATCCCTTACATGCCGGACATATCTCCCTACACAAGAATTTTGCAGAAACGTCTTTCATCCTTCAGGTGATGCGATAAACATCTCATAATATTGATATTACAGACTGAAGGATGTTTCAGGTATCCTTCAGCCAAGTTTCATTTCGCTTGATACAGGATGAAAAATCGTTTGGCGCAGAACGCAAAATCATTCGGCTGAGATTGACAAATCGTTCGGCTGAGAACTTTTTATCGCTTTCCGCCATGAAAAAATACTGAAAGATGCCTGAAACATCCTTCATTCCATAATCCATTATATGACAATCAGTTGACATGCGACCTGAAAGATGAAAGACCTTTTACAAAACTCTTGGAGGGGGGAGAATGCCGACACGCAGGAGGAGCAAATGTAATAAAAGCCCCCACAAAAAGGCTTGCAAACGCAGCTTGCGGAGGCTAATCTTTTGTCCCGTCACAAGGGACACCTTATCAAAACTTCACCGAAACTTTCTTTCCATTATAAGATACGGACTTTTGCCGTCCGTCGGGAAGCACCACCGTAAACCCGCGGGATTGCAACATACCCTTTTTGTATTCGCCCTTTGCGCGTCCCCAGGGTCAGACGGCGCGAAGAATCGTCCCACGACATAGGAATCTCCGTATAAGCGCCTTTTCTCGTAATTGTAATTGTCGAACTCGTCTTCGTAAAGCACGAAACTGCCGTCGGCACCCGGATAAAACACGGAGAACCAGTTGTCCCACGGCTTTTCCGTGGCATATTGCACGTCGGGACCAAAAGGCACGATGCTACCAGCTTTTATATATAGAGGTATAAGGTCGAGCGTGGTCTCACGGGTAATCTCCCGGCCTCCCTCCATCTTCTCGTTCGTCCAGAAGTCGTACCAAGCAGTACCGGAAGGTAGATAAACCTCCGTAGATTTCGGCTGTTGGAAGTTGGCTTGTGCCCCACCAGCGGCTTTTCCATCATTGTCACGACTCCATCCGCTCAGTTCATTCACATTTACAACAGCTTCTTGTGTATACTGCGCATGCAACACGGGAGCCACAAGGAAAGCCTTTCCAAACATGTATTCGTCATTCATGTCCCACACCTTCTTGTCTTTCGGGAAATCCATGACGAGCGCACGCATGAACGTGGACTGGCGATGGCTCACGTCCCACGACGTAGAATAAATGTAGGGCAAAAGGGAATAACGCAGACGTATCATCTTCTCAATGGCATCATACACCGGTTCACCTTTCCGTCCGAACTGGTAAATCTCACGTGGGGTATTGGTACCATGGGAACGCATCATCGGTGTAAAAGTTCCGAACTGCAACCAACGTACATAAAGTTCCTGATAAAGCGGGTTCTTCGGGGGCGGAACCATCTCCATTCTGGTTGTACTGTCCGGCAAAAAAACCGCCAATGTCGTGGTTCCAATGAGGCATGCCACAAAGTGAGAAGTTCAAGCCGGCCGGTACCTGATTGCGCAAGGTCTCCCATGATGACCCCACGTCACCACTCCACACATTAGCCCCATAACGCTGCTGTCCCAAAAACCCCGAACGGGTGAGGATGAACACGCGTTTATCCGACGACACGGCACGCTGGTGGTCATACACTCCACCGACGGACATGAGCGGATAAGCGTTGCGAACCTTCCGGAAGGACCCCATACTGGTCTTGGTATCCAAATCCTCGGGCGTGGGATCCACATGGTCCGGTTCAGTAGAATCCATCCACCAAGCATCCATGCCGAGTTTGAAAATACCCTCATTCAAATATTTCCAATAAATGTCACGGGCTTCGGGAGAATAGGCGTCATACACTTTCACTCCGGAAGGATATTCCATGATGGGCGGCCATGCGTCAATCCCAGAGGGCGGCCAAGTACGGAAGTCAAACAACAATCCTTTGGCAGCCAGTTCCCGGTAAGGTTTCGTAGCCGGACCGAATCCCGACCAAATGGAAATAGCCATGTGGGCATTCATCGCATGCACATCGTCCAACATCTTCTTGGGATTAGGATAATCTGGATTCAGAAAAGCCATGGCGTTCCACAAATAGTTGTGCCCCCAATATTGCCAATCTTGAATAATGCCGTCGAGAGGTACACCCAAATCACGATATTTACGCACTACGTCCACCACCTCTTTCTGGCTTTTTGTAACGTTCCTTGCTCTGCCAATAACCATAAGTCCAAAGAGGAAACATCGGTACCTCTCCCGTAAGATAACGCATCTGCGCTATAACGCCATCGGCATCACCGCCATACATGAAATAATAATCCATGCAATCGCCCACCTCCGAATGGAAAGAAGTCTCTTTCTCATTGTCGGTAAAGACTGTGGGGGAATAATTGTCCCAGAAGAGGCCATACCCCTTGGTAGATTGGATGAATGGACTCACGTCTTCCACGTTACCTTGTACAAGATTCTTCACTTGCCCACGTTGGGACATCTTCCCGTTTTGCAATTGTCCTAAGCCATAGAGCGCCTCATCATCATCAAGCGTAAAAGCCTGATAAACGTTATACGTAGAATTACCTGCGTCATTAAAAGGAGTAAATTGTTCTTTTTACGGCTTTCTCGACGAGCAGTTGATTTCCCTTGGCTGTTTTATAGGAAAGAACACCGGTCGATGTGTCAAGAGACATCTGCAAAGCCTCCGTGCCGAGCACGATGTTCCCGTTCTTTGTGTTTACCTTAAACCCCACTTCTTTGGGTGAAGCCACAACCGACAAGCTCTTCTTCTCATAATCCTCTCCATGAGGCGACTTGACTATCCGCACAACCGAAGGGGTAAAGAACTGCACTTCCACATCCACATCATTCACAGTGGTCTTGATGCCGTAGGCGGTCTTTTGGTAATCCTGTGCCCAAGCTACAGCCACACAAATCAACCCACCCAAAAAATAACATTGTTTTCCTCATACTATTTATATTTCTAATGGTTTCACTGCATAAAACAACATTCCATTTCAGTTAAAACACCAATAATCCCAATTCATCAAATCCTTGCCGACACTGCCCTTAAAAAGGAATACCAAATCGTGTACGCCTTTGGCACCCTTCACGCGGCATTCCATTTCTTTATACGTCTGCATCCCTCCGGTGGCTTTCACCTCCAGCGTGCCCACCAAGGGACCGCCGGCACTATCCAAATGTATCTCGACGGCACAACCTTGTTCCGAAGCGATGCAAGCACGGAAACGTTTGGCACCACGCTTGCCGAAGTCCACACCGCGAACAACCAACGAATCACCATCATCTACAGCCGTCACATAAATGCCGCCGTCATCCAACCTTGCCGTCTTCAGGCCATGCCCCCATGCCATCGTTTCAGCTTCCACCCTACGGTAAGGATTGAAATGTTCAATCTGTTCCACCTTGACATCTTTAAAATAAGGCACTTCCTGAATCGTACCATCCGGATTGTAATGCATCTCAGCCACAGAAACAGAACGACGCTCACGGTGTTCCTTCATATCCAAGAACAGCAAATCATTATTCTGTCCGAACACGTAAGTTTTTCCCTTGTAATCGATGATACCCGGATGATTACCTCGCGTACGTTCAGTAGGCCGCATGATATATCCTTTCACGTCCCACGGCCCAGTGGGGGAACCGCTCATGGCATAACCTATACCTTCCGGACAGCAGGTAGAGGCAAAAGCCAAGTAATAATGGCCGTTACGCTTATAAAACCACGGCCCTTCCTTATAGGTTTTCAATTTGCCGATTTTCACAATGCCCCCAGAATAGAAATCATGTCTTCATTGAGTTTCACGTAATAAAGGTTGGGGTTGCCCCAATACATGTAAGCCTGCCCGTCGTCATCGATGAGGATCGGCCGTATATTTGGTTTGGATAATAGGATCCTGCGCACGGAGAGTGGCTCCTCCGCACAACCACATTGAAAAGAGGACGAAAGGAATGAAAGAATGTCTTGTTTTTCATTATTGTCGTATTATTACTATTCAACTACAAAAAAGTACAGCCTCCTTGTACTGTATTCCTAACACTTATGTTGAAAATCATGGTAACGTCGTTGAAATCTCATGGAAAGAAGCCCCTAACAAACGGCCAGCCCTTTCTATTGCAAAGGATTCGCACCTTAAATGCACACTTCCCCCAACCGCATTAAAAGCTCTCCTACAAAAGGGCTGCAAATACTGCCTTTTGCAGGAGAGCACATCTTTTCCCGAAAGGGAGATACCTTATCAAAACTTCACCGAAACTTTCTTTCCATTATAAGATACGGACTTTTGCCGTCCGTCGGGAAGCACCACCGTAAACCCGCGGGATTGCAACATACCCTTGTATTCGCCCTTGCGCGTCCCCAGGGTCAGACGGCGCGAAGAATCGTCCCACGACATAGGAATCTCCGTATAAGCGCCTTTCTCGTAATTGTAATTGTCGAACTCGTCTTCGTAAAGCACGAAACTGCCGTCGGCACCCGGATAAACACGGAGAACCAAGTTGTCCCACGGCTTTTCCGTGGCATATTGCACGTCGGGACCAAAAGGCACGATGCTACCAGCTTTTATATATAGAGGTATAAGGTCGAGCGTGGTCTCACGGGTAATCTCCCGGCCTCCCTTTATCTTCTCGTTCGTCCAGAAGTCGTACCAAACCGTACTTGCCGGAAGGTATAGCTCCGTGGATTTCTTTCCGGTGAAGTCGGCAACCACAGCCTCATTGCCTGTCTTGCCCGCATTCTCGCGGTTCCATCCGCTCTCTTCGTCGACCTTCACCACTTTCTCGGGCGTATACTGCGCCTCAAGCACAGGAGCCACGAGGAATGCTTTTCCAAACATGTATTCGTCATTCATGTCCCACACCTTCTTGTCCTTTGGGAAATCCATGACGAGCGCACGCATGAACGTGGACTGGCGATGGCTCACATCCCACGATGTAGAATAGATATAAGGCAACAAAGCATAGCGTAGGCGTATCATCTTTTCGATAGCATCATACACCGGTTCGCCTTTTTTGGCCGAATTGATAAATCTCGCGTGGGGTGTCAGCACCGTGGGAACGCATCATCGGTGTAAAAGTTCCGAACTGCAACCAACGTACATAAAGTTCCTGATAAAGCGGATTCTTAGGAGCCGTTCCGTCATTCCAACTCTTATTATATTGCCCGGCAAAAAACCACCAATGTCGTTGTTCCAGTGGGGCATGACGACACGGCACGCTGATGGTCGTACACTCCGCCAACGGACATGAGCGGATAGGCATTACGTACTTTTGCGGAAAGACCCCCATGTAGGTCTTCGTGTCCATATCTTCGGGCTTAAAACCAAATGATCCGGTTCAGTAGAATCCATCCACCAAGCATCCATACCAAGCTTAAAGATTCCCTCGTTCAGGTATTTCCAGTAGATGTCACGAGCTTCAGGAGAATAAGCGTCATAGACGCGCACTCCGGAAGGGTACTCCGGATCTGGCGGCCAACTTTCCGTCCCAGCAGCCGGCCATGTCTTAAAAAATCATACAGCAACCCCTTGGATGCCAATTCACGATAAGGCTTTGTAGCCGGACCAAACGACGACCAGATGGAAATAGCCATGTGTGCATTCATCGCATGTACGTCATCTATCATTTTTTGGGGATTATTGAATAGAGGATTCTGAAAGTCCATAGCATTCCACAAATAGTTGTGTCCCCAATATTGCCAATCTTGAATAATACCGTCAAGAGGTACACCTAATTCACGATACTTACGTACAACACCTACCGTCTCTTCTTGGCTCTTATAACGTTCCTTACTTTGCCAATAACCATAAGTCCAAAGAGGAAACATCGGTACCTCTCCCGTAAGGTAGCGTACCTGTGCTACCACACCGTCTGCATCGCCGCCGTACATGAAGTAATAATCCATGCAATCGCCCACATCCGACCGGAAAGAGGTCTCTTCCTCGTTATCCGTGAAAAGCGTGGGGGAATAATTGTCCCAATACAAGCCATAGCCTTTGGTCGACTGGAAGAAGGGACTGACATCCTCCACGTTCCCCTGAATCATGTTCTTCCGCACGCCCCTTTGCGACATTTTCCCGTTTTGCAACTGTCCCAACCCGTAAATGGCCTCGTCCGCATCGAGCTTGAAAGCCTGATACACGTTGTAGGTGGCATCGCCTGCGTCGTCAAAGGGAACGAACGGCTTCTCCACCGGCTTCGGCAAGCAAAAAAACTTGCCATCAGCCGTCCGGTAGGAAAATGCACCGGTAGACGTGTCAAGGTTCACTTGCAAGACTTTGGTGTCCATCACGATGGCACCATCCTTGATACCGACCTTGACCCCGACCTCGCCCGGCGAGGGGGCCACCGACCGCCAGGCTCTTTCTTCTCAAAGTGTTCGCCCTGGGGAGACTTGACCACCCTCACCACCGAAGGCGTGAAGAACTGCACCTCCACGTCAACCCCGCCTGCGGCGGCTTTAATGCCGTAAGCCGTTTTTTGGTAATCCTGGGCAGACAGCCATGTGGCACAAACCAGTCCGCCCAACACAAACATTGTCTTTCTCATACTTGTCTTTTACATTAATAGATCCATACATTTGTTTTTATTGTTGCAACGCTGCAAAGTTAAAGCCCCCGCTCCCAAACAGGGCATACTCATGTTGAAAAACAACAATAACCATGTTGATTTCGCGCCGACGTGTTACGCTACACAAACAACAGGGTTACATTTAACATGTCTCCGTTTGACATGCGGGAAAACATGTACAGAACCTCATACAGTGGTTTCAGGACAGTCCGGGCAAAGAGACCCAAAGCAGGCGCGGCCTTTGCAATATAGCTACCATGAGGAAACCCAACCACCGACATCCGTATTCCCACAGCCGGCAAGACCTGCCCCATTGCCTTCAACCGCCTGCTTCAGGATGCCTCTCCGCCCAGCCCTGAATTAACTAAAACGCCAGTAATCCCAGTTCATCAGGTTCTTGCCGGCACCGCCCTTGGAAAAAGGAACACCAGGTCATGTACGCCTTTAGCCCCTTTCACGCGGCATTCCATTTCTTTATACGCCTGCATGCCTCCGGTGGCTTTCACCTCCAGCGTGCCCACCAACGGTCCGTCGACACAGTCCAAATGTATCTCGACGGTACAGCCTTGCTCCGCAGCGATGCAGGCACGGAAACGTTTGGCGCCCCGCTTCCCGAAGTCCACGCCTCGAACAATCAACGAGTCGCCATCATCCACAGCCGTCACATAGATGCCACCGTCCGGCATTTTCTCCGTCTTCAATCCATATCCCCAAGCCATCGTCTCGGCCTCCACTCTGCGGTACGGGTCGAAATGCTCAATCTGTTCCACCTTCACATCCTTAAAATAAGGCACTTCTTGTATCGTGCCGTCTGCATTATAGTGCATCTCGGCCACAGAGATGGAACGACGTTCGTGGTGTTCTTCCATTTCCAGACGCAACAAGTCGTAATTCTGTCCGAACACGTACGTCTTTCCCTTGTAGTCGATAATACCGGGATGGTTACCACGCGTACGGTCGGTCGGACGCATGATGTATGCCTCTTCACGTCCCACGGACCGGTAGGCGAACCGCTCATGGCATAACCAATGCCTTCGGGGCAGCAAGTGGAAGCAAAGGCCAAGTAATAATGGTTGTTGCGCTTGTAAAACCATGGCCCTTCCTGATAAGTCTTCAGCTTGCCGATTTTTACGATGTCGCCCGAGGTAGAAATCATGTCTTCGTTGAGCTTCACATAATAAAGATTGGGGTTGCCCCAATACATATAAGCCTGTTCGTCGTCATCGATATATACCGTGGGGTCGATGTCGTCCCAATGCTCCTTTTGCCATACCAAAGGCTTGCCGATAGGGTCTTTAAAAGGACCGTAAGGCGAGTCGGATACCAACACGCCGATTCCATTGCCATGAAGCGGACAGTACATATAGAACTTGCCATTACGTTCGACGACCTGCAAAGCCCATGCCCCGTTGTCACGCTTACGCCAAGTGAAATCTTTCAACGAGGCTACGGCACCATGATCAGTCCAGTTCACCATGTCGGTGGAAGTATAAAGCTGCCAATCCAACATTTTGAATCCATATCCCTGTGCATCGTCCTCGTCATGGGACGTATAAAGGAACACGGTGTCGTTGTACACCATCGGCGCGGGGTCGGCCGTGTACTTGGTCTGGATAATGGGCTCTTGTGCGTAAAGCACGGTTTGCCCTGCACATGCCAACAATGTGGCGAGAGCGGATGTCATAAGTGAATGTCTCATTTTACCAATCTATTATTTAAAGGTTATCTTTTATAGCCAAAATACCATCCTTAGGATTCGGACGACCGGAAAAAAAGCCTCAACGTTTCTGCCAGATAGGCACGGGCGTTCATCCATGTATGTCCCCCGTCCGTGATACGCGTCCGGCAGGAAATGCCTTTCTCCCGAAAATAATCGAGGTGTCTCATCACATCGGCGTAGAGGAAATCTCCGCGCCCTACACCGAACCACTTCACCCTGTAGAGGGAGTCCATACGTGCGGGATTCCCCATAAGCTGCCCGAAATGGCGCTCCATCACCTGCGGAGTAAGATAGGCACTATAAGAAGCCACGTGGGCGAACAATTCAGGATGGGAAAATGCTGCAAACAGAGCCTGCCCACCGCCACGCGAGAACCCGCCCACCGCACGGGACTCGCGCGAAAGCTCCGTACGGAAACTTGACTCCACATAAGGAATCACGGCTTCCGTCAGTTCGCGGGCAAAGGTGGCATACATCTCGGCAGCCTCAGGCGATGAGGGCATGGGCGTACCATGAGACGGCATATAACCGTACGGCATGACTACGAGCATCGGCTCGGCCTCGCCTCTGGCGATGAGATTGTCCAAAATGGCATCCACACGCCCTACCTTATACCAGGTTTCCTCCGTATCGGTCGTACCGCTCACGAGATAAAGCACGGGATAACGTCGTTCGGTCTCCCGGTCATAGCCCGGAGGCGTATAAACCAACATCGTACGATCGGCGTGCAAAACCTCGGAATAATAACTGCAATAGCGTACCTGTCCCCTCGGAACATCTTTATGGCGCGCATAGAGGGCAGCCGTATCCGGTATCTCCAGCAAACTGGCTTTGAAACGTTCGTTGGGAAAAATCAGGGGGATTACTCGGATCGGAGGTCTCTACCCCATCGATACGGAATGAATAAGGATAAATGTCGGGACGGTCTATCCTTACCGTCACGCTCCACACTCCATCAGTTCCTTTCCGCATCGGGCATGTGCCTTCCATAAACTGTCCCGAAAGCTCCACCTCGTGAAGCCGAGGGAGCACTGACTGAGAAGGTCACCTCCCCACCGGTATCCACACGGGGCGACACGACCGGGTTATTCCACGGATTTCCTTGTGCCACAACCTCCGCCCTGCACACTACCATAGCCACAAAAGCTAAGGCTATTCCCTTTCCTATTCTCCGTTTCATTTATTTGAATCCATTTTGTGTAATAATTACCGTTCGTAACTCCTACTTAATCAGCCCCATAGAAATAAAGTCCTCCGTAACTCCAGTTTGCCCCGATAATGCCTGGGAAATTAGGCCTGTCCATCGTCAGCAACACATACCTGTAAGGATAGCCTTCCGGCAAGGGGCACAAGGCTCGCCCATACACGTCCCGCCGCTTTAGGCCAATGGGGTTGTAAATCCAAATCCAGTTCACCCAATAACTCAAGGCTGGGGTAGGCATGCACCCTCAGGTTTCCATGTCCTCCCATGAAAGCATAATATTTTCCCCCTATTTTTTTTTGTATGGATCTTCCTGTTGAATTCAATGATATGGGCGGAGCAACCCGCGTGAACCTTCCATCCCATTCCTCAGACTCAAAAATACCGGAAGTTATAGATTTACTGGTCAGCACACTGGTAAGCAACCTCCACTTCTTATTTTGGGAATCATAAAATATACAAGGGGTCTTCATTATGCCCCAAAACATGATCTGTTTCAACCCGCCGGGCTTTCATTACTGAAAACCCTCGCCGGGGATCTTTAGACGATACGGCAGTCACCAATCCGGTACCGGACCGGAGTTCCGTATAGGCAGTCCCCCCGAAATCGCAAGCATACGCTTTCCATAATTTCTCGCGACGGTCATAGAAAAGATGAGAAGCATAATCATTCCTCAGCAAACCGTCGCCATGGTCAAACACGATTACCCCTTCAAAGCGGATATCAAAGACAGAAGGGTCGAGGCTCAACACTCCTTGCACGGACTGGTTGATGTCTATCCCCCGGCAACTGAACGTGAACCACAAACGGCTTTGGTCCATATACGGACTTAAGTCTTCGTATGAAACCAACCGAATATCTGCCTGACCGATTCCCGTAGACAGATAAGAACGGGCACCGGCGACCTCCACACGTCCGCATGAATTGGAAATAACATTGAAAGTAGCCTCCGCAGCCTCTTCTACGGAACGGAAATCTATCACTTCACTAAAATTTTTTCTTTATCGGCACATAACCTAAGAAAGAAGTATGCCCATATTCTTCAATAAATGCCCCGAGAGAATTTCCGTAAAGTTGCGCCCGTAATGTAAAACTACCGTCAGGCAATAAGAAGAAAAACGTTCTTCTTCACGTTCCACAAGGCCGTCCTTATATATCCTTAAATATATTCCTTCTTTCAGGGAGTCCAGACAAGCGAAAAGCTGTACGCGGTCTTGCAACCCCATCCGCGCCAATTCAAATCCGACCTCAGATTCCCCATCGTTTCCGTATTCCCATGAATGAATATCTATTTCATAAGTAGCATAAGGATTGACCGCACCCACATAAAAACTCACGGAGCTTTTTTTCTCATCCTCCCTAAAACAAGACACCCCTTGTATATATGGGCATGGAATGAAGTATCGCACTTTGGCCGTCCGGCCCGTGAAGGAAGAAAAGCCGGATGCATGGATTCAAAGGAAACGATTTCCGAGGGGACAAATTCTGAAAGTGGAATGTTATTCGAAAAAATAAACCTCCTGACAGCCAAACGATGGAAATGAAGTTCCAAAGGATTGGCAACCACCGTATCTGTCCCCTTGAGGTATGCTTTCCCGGTAAAACCACCCCCAAGCAGGAATAAAACGAATATAATAAGCTTGTATTTCATGTCTTGATTCTTATATTTCCTTCTGATGGCAAAATTACATTCAACCATTCATCTTATTTCCCCTCATAAACAAATGAAACTGCGTTCTTCTCACCGGAATGGGGTACCACAGAGACCTCGTATTTACCGGCCAAAGCCGTCCACTCTTTAACGTTCACGTTCCAACGTAACAAATCTTCCCGACAAACGGTGAAGGACACTTTTACGGCTTTCTCCCTTGGCTATGAAAACCCGTTTATGCCCTATCAACTTTTGCTTCAGCCCGCCAACAGCCCACTGGGGAGCAGACAAATAACACTGAACGATTTCCTCACCGTCATACCCTCCTTTATTGGACACCGTCACTTCCACGGACAAAGTATCGCTTCCCGACATACGGCTTTTATCTACCACCGGACGCGAATATTCGAAGCGGGTATAACTCAACCCATAACCGAAAGGGAACATCACATCACCCTTAAAATATTGGTAGCTTCTACCCTTTGTCACATCATAACTGTCCATTGGAGGGAGTTGGCGTTCGTCCGCAAAAAAAGTCACCGGTGTTTTGCCCGAAGGATTCACTTTGCCCAGCAAGATATGGGTAATGGCACGCGCTTCCCCCTGTCCCCCTATCCACACATTCAGGATGGCTTTCGGCAGACGGACAAACGGAGCAAGCATCAAAGGACTCCCGCTGCCCAAAATCAATATGGTGTTGGGGTTGGCTTCCGTAACTTTACGGATCAATTCTATTTGAGCCTCCCCCCAATGCAAGTCTTTCCGGTCCCTGCCTTCTGAAGAATTGTCGTCCCTCAAGAATAAAATAGCCACATCCGATTCTTTTGCCAACTTTTCGGGGGTGATTCCCTTATCGTCAAAAGGAGGCCTCCACGACAGGCGAACGGTCTGTTGCGCCTTCATTCCACAAGCTTCCACTTCAACTTGATATTCCTGCCCCTTTACCAAAGGTAATTCAAAGCTGCCACGCACTTTCTGATTGCTTCCTTTGCGGAAAACAACCTTCCCGTCTATCCGGATAGAGACCCGACCGGAGCCTTCGAACATGAAAGAGTACCTTCCCGTAAGCGGGGCTTGCAAGACAGAAGTCCAACGTGCCGACAAATCCTTGGCACTTTTCAACTTGTCATCCATAGCCGGTACAAAATCCAGTACTAAATCCTGACGGACCAACAACGGTGTCCCCACGGCTTCTTTGTCCGCATAATATTCGCCCGTAAAAACCCAATATCCCATCGTGAGCTTCTCCTACGCGCCGTGACAAATATCGGGAAGGAACGGTCTCCTTTTCGTACGCTCGCCCACCCAACTTAACTCAGCACGGCTTCCTACGGCATCGCGTAAACAATCCCACAGAACTTCATTGATTTCCGGACTTGCACTATAATCTCCATAATAAACCGTGTTAAAGGCATCGCCTATCAAAGCGATTTTACGGACATCGCCGCTGCCCAGCTCCAACGGAAGGCGCCCATCATTCTTCAACAGCACCATGGACTTTTCGGCAGCTTCAAGAGCCAACTCCCTATGTGCAGGACATTCGACTACGGAATATGGGATGTCGGCATAAGGATTTCCACCGGTATCACCGTCCAGTCCCAATCTCACACGCAACTCCAACACACGATCCACCGCACGGTCAAGGTCTTCGTCATCAATTAACTTTTCAGTATATGCCTTACGCAGCCCGTCCCGATATTCATCCCGCAGCGACATATCGCAACCGGACTTCAATGCCATTGCGGCAGCCTCTTGCCGGCGTACTTGCATACTTATGGTGGGTGTATATTTTTTCTACGGCAGACCCGTCTGAGATGACAACACCTCGGAATCCCCACTCCTTGCGCAACACGTCATTCAAAAGATAAGCGTTCGCACAACACGGCACTCCGTTCAACGCATTATAGGCTCCCATGACAGAAGCAGCCCCGCCTTTTACCACAGCTTCGCGGAAGGCCGGAAAATAATACTCCCGCAAGGACAGTTCATCCACGTCCGCCGATCCTCCGGCACGCCTGTTTTTCCTCGTTGTTAGCCACAAAATGCTTTATGGTGGCAACCGCTTTCAACCAACGCGCATCATCCCCTGCAAACCTTGTACATAAGCAACGCCCATTTCACCAGTCAGAAGTGGGTCCTCGCTGAAGCATTCCGACGTACGCCCCCACCTCGGATCGCGCGCAATATTCAATGTGGGCGAGAAAAACGTAAGGCCGAATTGCCTCGGTGAATACCCCTTCTCTTCCATCACTTTACGGTGCTTGGCACGGGCTTCGTCGGATATGGCCGTACTTATCCGTTTAACCAATTCCACATCCCACGTAGCCCCCAAGCCTATCGGTTTCAGGAAGGCCGTAGCCTTACCCGCCCTCGCCACACCGTTGAGACACTCGCTCCACCAATCGTAACGGATAATACCTAAACGATCCACAGCCGGAGCATCCGCACAGAGCAAATCTATCTTCTCTTCGACCGTCAGCCCCTTCCGGATGTCCGACACCTTACCGCCGATGTCTTTTTCCCCTACAAGGCATTGCAAGGAAAGCCAACCGACTAATATAGCAAATATCTCTCTCATACTTCATGAAATAAAACTATTCTCAACCTACGATAAGCAGACCGCCGTTGCAAGGAATCGTTACTTTCATGGTCTGCTTCTTCCCAAGCTTCACAGACTTCACTTCTCCCTGCAATTCTTTATCATCGGCATATACCTGCAATTCCGTACCGGAAGCCCACATCGGCAAAGTGATTTCCGTCTTCAGCGTTTCCTGCTGCGCGTTCACTCCCGCCACATACCATTTGTCACCGTGACGACGCGCCAGAATGACGTATTTTCCGGGATAACCGTCGATGAAACGGACATCATCCCACGTCGCGGGCACTTGCTTCATGAAATCTATCGCCCAGGCCGGGGCATCCGTCAGGTTGTTGGGAGTGAGGGCAAAGTGCTGCACAGGAGACTGAAACAAGACGGCCGTGGCCAACGCGTAGACATCGGATGTCACCCGGCGGCTGCCGCGCGGTTCGTTCTTCGCATTATAATACTTGTTCAGCGCACTGCCACCGAAGTCCATACTGGCCACCGTGTTCCGTATAAAAGGATGCAGGCAGGCGTTGAACGCCTCGGCATCACAACTCTTCTGCGAAAAGTGCAGGTTTTCACTGGCCAATACCGCCTCACTGGCCACGAAGTTGGGATACATCCGCTCCCAACCGCGCGGAAGGGTACAACCGTGGTAAATCACCATCAAACCGTAATCGTTGGCATCCGCCAGGATGTCTTCGTAAAGCTGCATGGTCTGCTGCTTGTCGCTCCCGAGAAAGTCTACCTTGATGCCCCGGATACCGGTTTCCTTCATCCATTTCATTTCACGGTGGCGGGCTATCGTGTTGTGCATGCGACCGCGCGGCCCCTGAGGCGCGTCGTTCCAATAACCGTTGGAATTGTACCACAAATACAGGCCTACGCCCTTACCTGCGGCGTAACGGGCCAGTTCCGCTATCCGTTCGTATCCCACGCGCGAATCCCACCAGGCATCCACGAGCACGCTCTCGTAACCCATGTCCGCAGCGAAATCCACGTAACGCTTCTGTTCGTCATAGTTCATGCTGTTGTCGCCGCCGATAATCCAGCTCCACGTGCCGCGACCGTAAACATACCGGCGCGAAGGCTCATAGAGAGGTTCCACCACATCGTATGGTATGGTGGTCTCCACAATCGGTGCCAACGTCTGCCCCACGGTAATCGTACGCCAAGGCGTTTCGCCGGGCAGGGAGATGCCGGGGCTGGTTGTCCCATTGCCGTTATATTCCCCCTCCTGCGGGAAGCCGATGGTGTAAAGCCCGCCATCCTTTCCCATCAGGCGGCTTGCACAATAGCGGCTGTCCACTCCCGTCTCGGAAATCAGCACCCAGCCCTTGTCTCCCGTACGGAACAAGCAAGGAAAGGTATAGCCATGCCCCCATCCGTTCTTTCCCATCTCATTGTCCACGGTGTAACCGGTCTCATAACTGGGACTGGTTCGCGCGAAGCCTCCCATCGGTCCCGATTGCGGGCAAAGGAACGTCGTGGTGCCCTGAGGAAGCACGAAGCCCGTAGTCTCGTCCTTCACCACGCAGCACAGGGGTGTTCCCCTGCGGGTACACTTTATATTTAAAGGCCACGTCATGGTCGGACACATGGAACACGACATCGAAAATATGTTTGCCGTCCTTGTAAAAAGGGCAGACGGCCTTCGTGGCCTGCACGTCCACCTTGCTCCGTTTGATAGTAGGCAATTCGTAATGCCCCGACACGGGCGAAACGGCAAAAGAGGATTCCTGCAAGGCCATTCCCTGCGAGAAATCACCGATGTTCGTAAGCAATCCCAAAGGGGAAGGTGCCAAGAACGTGGTTTCACCATAGTCCACACGGTAAACCGGGCGGCCGCCGTCGTCGGCTACCGTCACCACTAATTTCTTATCCGGACTTGAAAACTGTACGGTGGCCGCATCTGCCACCCCAAACGCACCAGTGCGCACGCAAGTAAGAAGTATTTCTTCATTGGGTAAAATGATTGATTAATAGTTTTTGATTATTCCCGTCACAAAAGTACGAATAAAAACAAGACTTTCACTTCGCTCATGTTACATATATTTTGTTTCTTGTATCATTTTCAAAGCATACCACCTGAATCCGGCACAAATGCCGAAGACCTTGACATTGTGGCAAACCGCACCGGCCGATAGCTGCGAACAAAACGTCAGAAAAAGGAATAAGACGCCGACAAAAAGACAGTGCCCACCTCATTCTTCACCGCTGCAAAAAACGGATGTTTCCCGCAAAGGGGAGCCAAACGTTAACAAAAAACCATGTAAAAAGGACGTTTTTTGCTTCCATGCGGCATTTTCCGAAATCGCTTTCAGCCGAACGAAATCATTCGGCTGAAAGCGATTTTCCAATGTCCGCAGAACTTGCGGGCAACCCGTACCAAAAAACGGAAAAACGACTTCTTACCGTGGAGAAGAGATGCCGAAAGCCCTGTTTTTCCACGTAAATGAAAGCCCGACGGCCTCAAAAAGAGAAAAACAAAACGACAGCGGAAACGCCCCACGGAAATACACATAAAAAAGCCATGCGGAAAGACATGGCACATCCTCTATCGAAAAGAAAGCTCCAAAAACAAAAGGCAGCATTCTGTCAGATTCCCGATACACGAGAATCCATTATTTGCGACCGCTCCGTCCCGGCTTGCAAATACGCCATTCTCGTCAGCCCGGAAATGACTATTTGTCATTTTGAAAGCTATGCCACAAATTACCCTCCGGCACGGGGGCCGTCACGTCTATCTCTTGCTTGGATACCGGGTGGACGAAACGCACACGGCGGGCATGCAGGCAAATGCTCCCGTCGGGATTGCTGCGCGGCGAGCCGTACTTCAGGTCTCCCCTTAATCGGGCAACCCATCTTGGCCAACTGGCAACGGATTTGATGGTGACGGCCGGTTTTGAGGTCTACTTCCAAAAGGAAATAACGTTCCGAACGGCCGATAAGCTTATAGTCGAGAATGGCTTTCTTTGCCCCGGGCTTTTCCTTGTCGTAAGCATACGACTTGTTCTGCTTTTCGTTACGCACCAGCCAATGCACCAATTCCCCCTCTTCCGCGGACGGGCAATTCCCCGTGATGGCCCAATACGTCTTGTGCACTTCTTTCGTACGGAACATTTCGTTGAGCCGGGCCAAAGCCTTGCCGGTACGGGCAAAGACCACCAGTCCGCTCACGGGGCGGTCCAAACGATGCACCACGCCGAGGAACACGTTCCCCGGCTTGTGGTACTTCTGTTTGATGTATTCCTTCACCATCTCCGACAAAGGCTTGTCGCCGGTCTTGTCGCCCTGTACAATCTCCGAACTGCTTTTGTTGACGATGATGAGGTGGTTGTCTTCGTAGACTACGTCCATACGGATTACATGTTCATGCCACCGTCAATCTGGATAACCTGTCCCGACACGTAAGAAGACAGGTCGGAAGCCAAGAAAAGCGCCACGTTGGCCACGTCTTCCGGCGTACCGCCACGACGCAAAGGTATCTTCTTGCACCATTCCGCACGCACGTCGTCCGACAATGCTGCCGTCATGGCCGTTTCGATAAAGCCCGGTGCTATGGCGTTGGCACGGATACCTTTGGCTCCCATCTCCTGGGCTATGGACTTGGCCAAAGCTATCATACCGGCCTTGGAAGCCGAATAGTTACACTGTCCGGCATTGCCGTGTACACCCACCACGGAAGCCATGTTGATGATGGAACCGCCCTTTTGGCGCATCATAATAGGTGTACAAGCGTGGATGAAGTTGAAAGCCGACTTCAGATTGACGGCAATCACTGCGTCCCACTGCGCCTCCGTCATACGCAACATCAAGCCGTCTTTAGTGATACCGGCATTGTTTACCAGAATATCTATCGAGCCGAAATCCTCTTTCACCTGCTTCACCACTTCTTCCGTCTGTGCAAAATCAGCCGCATTGGAAGCGTAGCCTTTGGCCTTCACGCCGAAAGCGGCGATTTCTGCCTCGGTAGCCTGCCCGTTTTCATCAATTACCAAATCCGTAAAAGCCACGTTCGCGCCTTCGGCGGCAAACTTCAGGGCAATGGCCTTACCGATGCCGCGGGCGGCACCCGTCACCAAAGCCGTCTTTCCTGTCAATAATCCCATAATCTATTATTATTTAATGGTTAAATATATTATCTGTCAACGTTCTCCCCGCAATGCGCGGTGTATCAATGTCTTCACCATACGGCGCGTTTCCGCCTTGTTCAGTCCCTCTCCCAAGCGGCCGTAGATGTAAGGCACCTCCAACCCCTTCACACAATAGTGCATCACGTCGGCCACCAATGCCACGTTCTCTATGGAGAACTCACCCGAAGCGACTCCTTCCTTCAACACCCCGATGAAAAACTCTGTTTCTTTTTGGTCGAAATGTTTCCTCACCTTCTCCACCATCCAGATGTTGCGGAAGAATTCGGCACGCAAATTACCGTTGCGCAACACGACCTCTTTAATGGAATGCAAATGGACATAAATGATTTCCACCAGTTTTTCCTCCAAGTCCATCCTTTTATTGGCCACTTCCGACAACTGGGCCGAAAGATGCTCCAACTCCGTTTCTATCACGGCAAAATAAATGTCTTCCTTATTCTTGAAATAAGTGTAAAGCGTACGACGTCCTTTGCCCGAGGCTACGGCAATATCGTTCATCGTCGTATTCTCCAGCCCTTGCTTGGCAAACAGCCCGCGCGCCACATCCACCAATCGTGTCCTTGTCTTCGAAACAGTCATAACTGTTACAAATGTAAGCGAAATCCGGCAAGCAGGCAATATTTCCCCCTTAATTTTCGTTTCTGTCCTGCAAAAAGCCTGCCCTTTTTTACCCGAAACGGGTAAGCCCGGCTCAAATTAACATGGAAATTATTGCTGCCATACCGGCTTTTTTCCGTAATTTTGCATACGGCAGATTGGGCTTTCCACCGACTGCAGAAACAATAAAAACAGGACAGGATGAAGAAAGTGAAAATTACGGTCCTCCGCAAAATGTTCAACGAGGACTTGGTCAAGGAATACGGTGCGGCTGGAATACGGCCCTGCCCGATGCTCCGCGAAGGACAGGTGTTTTATGCAGACTATGCCAAACCCGACGGATTTTGTGACGAGGCTTGGAAAGCGATTTACCAATATGTATTTGCGCTGGCCCACGGCGCAACGAAAGAACCGTTCTACTACAGCGATTGGATAAGCAAACCGGGCATGGCCATCTGTAGTTGTAACGACGGTCTACGGCCGGTCATTTTCAAACTGGAGGCCACCGACAAAGAAAGCCAAATAGACTATATCCCTGTACAGGACCAATGACGGCCTGCCACCGCTGCAAGATAAAGAACACGGAACGCTCCACCGGCAACGAGACAGTCTCATTCGCATTTTCACGAAAATAATCCGCAATTTGTTTGGCTGTTCGGGGGAAATGCGCTATCTTTGCACTCGAAATCAAGAAACACATCGCGGAGTGGAGCAGTTGGTAGCTCGCCAGGCTCATAACCTGGAGGTCGTTCGTTCGAGTCGGGCCTCCGCAACTCAATACAAACGCAATTAACTTCAGGAAAGTTAGTTGCGTTTTGTGCTTTAAAACCATTAACCTGATTAAAGTCATGAAAAAAAGTATTCTATTCCCTATTGAAAAGCCTGGTGCTCACAGTTACGCTATCCCATTCCTTGCCTTCGCACGGACAAGAGGAAACCCTCCGGACTCCCATGACTACGGAGGATGCGAAAAACAAATATTCCACAATAAGCATGCAACGCACCAGTGTGCACGACCCTTCTATCGTTTATGATGAGGGGAGCAGGCTGTATTACGTCTTCGGTTCACACATGGCTACTGCCAAAACCCGTGATTTGCAAAACTGGACCGGGGTGTCCTTTCCTTGGGGCTCGGTGAATACGGACGGGACAATCACGTCCAACGTAGCTCCGGCGGACGCTTTCCACACTCACCAAACGCGGAAAATCACCATTCACGGCGAAACGGTGGATTTCGGTAATTTCGATGCCGCAGCTTGGAACTGCGCCCTTCCCGGTACCGGTACCAATGGAGAAGAAATACCATGGACCGTAAACGGCAACATGTGGGCTCCGGACATTATTTACAATCCCGTGTTAGGAAAGTGGTGCCAATACCTCAGCTTGAACGGTCCGCAATGGAACTCTTGTATCATCCTGCTCACCGCCGACCGCATAGAAGGGCCTTACGTCTATCAAGGTCCTGTAATATTCAGCGGATTCCGCAACGACACGGACGAGCGCATTTCTTTCCACAAAACCGACTTGGAATTAGTCGTCGGGAAGCAATCGAGCCTCCCCGCACGGTATAAACAAGAAAAATGGGGAGATTATTGGCCGCACGCCATAGACCCTTGCGTGTTCTACGATGAAGACGGGACGTTATGGATGTCGTACGGCTCCTGGTCGGGTGGCATCTATATCCTGCAATTAGATCCGAATACCGGTCTGCGGGACTACAACGTCACTTATACAGGGGACTTCGATACGAAAGGGGCCAACGTGACATCCGACCCGTATTTCGGAAAGAAAATCGCAGGCGGTCGTTATGTATCGGGCGAAGGTTCCTATATCGAACATATCGGCAACCACTATTACTTGTTCATGAGCTATGGCGGGCTTGAACCTAACGGCGGATACGAGATGCGCGTATTCCGTTCGTCTCGTCCGGACGGCCCGTACAAGGACATGAACGGGACCGATGCCATCTTCACAAGTTGGAAACTTAATTACGGTCCCAATGCAGACAATCGCGGTGAAAAGCTATTGGGAGCCTACAACCATTGGGGATTTATGAATGTCGGCGAACGTGCACAAGGACATAATTCCGTGCTTGCCGCAGAGGACGGACGCACTTACTTGGTTTACCATACCAAATTCAATGACGGAACGGCGGGACATCAGGTTCGTGTGCACCAACTGTTCCTGAACCGTTCCGGCTGGCCCGTAGCCGCTCCGTTCGAGTTCCACGGAGAAACGACAGGCGACCGTCAGATTGCCTCTTCCCAACGGTTCGATTCTAAAGAGGTAGCAGGCCGTTATCACGTCCTCATCCATCCCTACGGGCAAAACCATGCCGCCTACGAAGAGGCCGCCCCCACAGAAATCCTGCTCCGCGAAGACGGGAAGGTAGAAGGGGCATACAGCGGAACTTGGAAGATATATGACGGCAATTCATACATCACCTTGAACCTGAACGGTACGGTTTACGAAGGAGTCGTGACGGAGCAACAAATGGAACCGACCACCATCAAAGCCATCTGTTTCACTGCATGTGGCGACAATGGCACAAATGTATGGGGATACCGGATGAAGGACGAATATGCCTTGGCTTATACACTCAATACGACTGCCATTCCGGTCAAGGACAATCAATACATCTCGCGCAACATAGACTTGTATGGACTGGAGAAGGAAATCAATGTCAACGCCAAATGGGAGTCCGACACTCCGGACGTGGTTTCCCATAGCGGACGATACAATCCGGCCGGCCTGACGGAAGATGTTCCCGTGCAATTATCCTGCGAACTGTCCTGCGGTGCCTACTTTTGGACTGATACATTCCACGTCACGGCCCGCAAGGAATCCCTGCCCGACGGCGACTGGCTCGGCGGCATAAAAAGCATATTATGATTTCGACCAGGAGCCTTTTTGTCAATGCCTACGACTACACAAACGGCCAGGCGCTTGTCGCAAGGCGGCAATGACATACCATCATTAGAAAAAGATAGTTTACGCAACGGCAGCATCCTGCACCAATATTTCGGTGCAAGCGGCTATTGCAGCTACACACAAATGCCCAATCCGCTAAGGAATGAGCATTTGGAAGGCATGACCGTATCTTTATGGGTGAAACGTACCGACGACATTCCGTGGGATGCAATATGGTCTTTCTATAATCCTGCGGCCAACACCCGGTTGTACCTTACAGGCAATTCGTACGTAGGCTTTAACAATGGCAAAGACTGGTTCGACATCAACCATCCTGGCAGTATTATCTCCGAGCGAATTCCTATCGGTAAATGGAGCCTGGTCACGCTCACTGTTTCACGTACAGAAGGCTGTTGCATATATGTCAACGGAAGCAGGATACGTGACGTTGAATATGTCGGGTACTGTAATGGCTCCGATATTACGGACGCAAAGGACTTCGATTATAATAAGGTCATGGATTTCATCCAGTCCTGCCCCAATTTCTATTTGGGCTATGGTTCTTTCTGGGGTTCCGTAGACGTGAGGATGGACGACCTTATCCTATACAATCGGACATTGGAAACAACGGATGTCAGAGCGTTGAACACGATGAGCAACAGAGTGACCGATTTCTCTATCGGAGAAGGCGGTTCGTCTGTTGAACCGGTCCGCCATCACGGGGATAGAACCATGAAGTCAGCATATGATTTGTCCGGACGCCCTGTAAAAGAGATGAAAAAAGGCATCTACATCATCGAAGGCCGGAAGGTCATGTGTCCATAGAACCAAGGATGGCATGCAACTATTTCACACACCGAGATAGCATTTGCCATAAAGCCTGTAAGCCCCGTAATCGTAATGGAGAAAAGCCTGTTCCAAAGGATGCAGGCGAATGTTCTCCGTACGATAATGGGGAAAATATTCCTGTAACAATGCCGCACTGACCATAAAAGCATCCTGATGGACCATATCATCCAAGGTCACAAAACGGGTCAGGTTCACGCTTAAATCCAACAACAACATGTCGTACAAAGCCTGTGTAGCAGGAATTCCCATCCGCTTGCTGTCGGCCAATAAACGGCGGGTCACCCATAGAGCGTCCAACGTCTTGATATTCCCGGGAAGTAAAAGTGATACCTTGTTCGTTCTGCCGATACAAATAGACAACGTCCTGTATGGTAGCTACAGCCTTGCAACGCGGATAGAGGAGATAAATACAAATTGTATCCTCAAACCAATAGCCCAATGGAAAAACCACGTCCTCAAACAACCAAGACTTATAGACTTTCCCCACCGGGAATCCATACAATATGCTCCAATCCCGGGTAAAACTCTCCGAATGCCGGAAAGTAAAAAGTCGTACGTTCTCCCACAAAGCGGCTATACCCGCCTTCCACGATATCTGCATCCGTACGCAGTGCCGAACGCATCAAAGATTCAACGGCACCTTCTGGTAGTTTATCATCCGCATCCACGAACATAATATAAGATGCACGAATATGTTTCAAAGCTGCGTTCCTTGCTCCCGAGAATCCTTTATTCTCTTGCTGGATTATGCATATCTCCGGACAGTCTGCATAGCGTTGCAAGACGGAAAAGGTTTGATCGGTAGAGCCGTCATTCACTACTGTAACGAGAATACGGAAGGATGTGCGCTGCGCCAATATGGAATCTATACATTCTGCTATATATGATTCTACATTATAAGCCGGTACAATAATCTGTAAATCGTATTGAAACGGTCGTTCCAATTTATTTTGAGACAAAGCGGATTGGCCCACATCCGGATGAAGTGTATACAAACGGTCACATGCCCTTTCTATATATTCTCTCTCTGCCCTGGTGGAAGGAGAGTGATAAAAGGGGTAGGGCAACCGATAGTATAAGGACTGCATTCCCAGTTTCCTCATACAACGGAATAAAAATACATTTATCTCTTTAATCATATTTACAAGGATATTCAATATATTGTTTATCTGCAAGTAATCTTAAAATTATTTTTAGTAAAATGTTGCTTTTTTCCATTTCTGTCTCATTTCTCGCTGTTTATATTTTGTAGACATCTGGCTTGCAAGTAATTCATTTTTTAATCACTCCCTTACCAAGGGACAAACAGCCTTGACGGATTACCGCCACGGCAAAAAGGAAACAAAAAAAGAGGATATCCCCGTCCTGACCGGAATATCCTCTCTTACCTGAAAAAAAGGCGGCTACCTACTCTCCCGCTTTGCAGGCAGTACCATCGGCGTGAGCGGGCTTAACTTCTCTGTTCGGAATGGGAAGAGGTGGGACACCGCTGCAATAGCCACCATAATATCTGACTCAGGGAATACACGACACACAACATTATATAGGGAAGCGGCGTATCATACCCTTGACATCAAACCAACAAAACATAAAAAACAAACCGGAATGTACATGAAAAAAAACACCCATGCGAAAAAAAGTACCGCGTACCAGACAAAAAGCTTTCGGGCTATTAGTAGTGCTCGGCTTTGACGTCGCCGTCTTTACACCTGCACCCTATCCACGTCATCGTCTCTGACGACCCTCATAAAGGAAATCTAATCTTGTGGAAGGCTTCGCGCTTAGATGCTTTCAGCGCTTATCCATACCGACGCGGATACCCGGCGGTGCACCTGGCGGCACAACCGGCAAACCGGAGGTCCGGTCCAACACGGTCCTCTCGTACTAGTGTCAGAACCACGCAAATTTCCTGCGCCCACGATAGATAGAGACCGAACTGTCTCGACGTTCTGAACCCAGCTCGCGTGCCACTTTAATGGGCGAACAGCCCAACCCTTGGGACCTTCTCCAGCCCCAGGATGTGACGAGCCGACATCGAGGTGCCAAACCACTCCGTCGATATGAGCTCTTGGGAGGGATCAGCCTGTTATCCCCAGGTACCTTTTATCCTTTGAGCGACGGACCTTCCATGGGAACCGCCGGATCACTATGCTCCAGTTTCCTGCCTGTGCGGCCTGTCGGCCTCCCAGTCAAGCGCCCTGCCCGGATTCACCAAGTTAGTACCCAGACGGCCAATTCAAACCTTCGAGTTACCTCTGAGCTCTCCTCTTAACCTTCCGGCACCGGCAGTGTCAGGCCATATACATCTTTCTTGCGAATTAGCATAGCCATGTGTTTTTGGTAAACAGTCGCCTGGCCTATTATCTGCGGCTCTTTCACAAGAGCGTCCTTTATCCCGAAGTTACAGGACCATTTTGCCTAGTTCCTTAACCATGAATCTCCGAGCGCCTTAGTATTTTACCTGATCACGTGTGTCCGTTTTTACAGTACGGATGATCATTACCTGAAGCTTAGCAGGTTTTCTTGGCAGTCAGCTTACCTGCATTATCCGCGCAACCGAAGCATTGCGGTACTATCACCTTTCATCTCTACCGGCGTGCTTCACTACCGGTATCAAAGAATACGGGTTTCAACGTACTATTCCGTCAGTAGCGCAGCAGTGTCACCTCTGCGTCGCTGCATCGCAGTTATGA
>VOFF01000177.1_pt1 | contig 38000 bp, 61 predicted proteins | sample 5384061 | NCBI WGS metagenome assembly VOFF01 (sample SAMN12384725, study PRJNA508395) | human gut metagenome | isolation source: healthy gut E | host: Homo sapiens | reverse complement strand
CACAACAAGTGTCTTTTAGAACAACGATTTATCCACACTTTAATCAGACATTTTATAAATTTTCTCTGGTATTTTTTCTCCGCAATGTGCTATATTAGAAAGAATTTATCCACCGGATACACAGTAACTATTTTATTTTTTCAGGTAACGATTCAGCAAGTACTATTCCGCGAGGCATTTTCACTATGAAAGCCCCTGAAGACAGCTGTGGAAGTGCCGCAGGAGGTTTCGCCTTTCTGTGCATCACAAAGCGCGTAACTGTAAGAGAACTGAACAGTTACTTTTCTTCTTATATTTGAGGTGAAGTTTTCATGATAACATTTTTTATCCCATTTTTTCATCAAAAGATTACAAAGACTACAACTCCCCCAGGTTCGCCAGTCTTATGGCATGCTCTGCGGAGCTGTTGGAATTGCCTTGAACATTTTTCTTTTTTATAGGAAAATGGCTTGCCGGAATCCTAAGCGGCTCTATTGCCATCACGGCGGATGCCTTCAACAACTTATCGGATGCAGGCTCCTCTGTGATCACTCTGGTGGGCTTCAAAGCTCTCCGGACAAAAACCGGATACAGAGCATCCCTTTGGACATGGACGCATGGAATATATCTCCGGACTTCTTGTCTCAGTTGCGATTCTGATCATGGGCTTCGAGCTGATCCGCTCCTCCATTGACAAGATCCGCACACCGGAGCCCATTGAATGCAGCCCGGTTATTATTGCTGTCCTTATTGCATCTATTCTGGTAAAAATATATATGTACTACTATAACCGCACTATCGGTCACAAAATCGACAGTACTGCCATGCAGGCTACAGCCGGAGACAGTTTAAGTGACACAGTTTCCACCAGTCTGGTTCTTCTGGCAACTATCATCAGTCAGCTTACCGGACTGGTGCTGGACGGATGGTTCGGTGTTCTGGTGGGCATTTTTATCTTCTATACCGGAATCACTACAATGAAGGATACCATTGATCCCCTTCTCGGACAAGCCCCGGAGAAAAATTTAGTAGAGGAAATCGAAGAGATCGTTCTTGCCCATCCCCTTGTCCACGGCATGCATGACCTGATTGTCCATGACTACGGTCCAGGCAGACTGATTCTTTCCCCCTCCACGCTGAGGTTCCCGCCCACGGAGATCTGCTGATTATCCACGATGAGATTGACAACATTGAGCATGAGCTTCAGGACAAACTAAATTGTTCTGCCACCATCCACATTGATCCCATTGTCACCGACAACAAGGAGGTCAATGAAATGCGCAGCCAGATTGAAGAAATCACCCGCAATCTGGACCGACGTCTTTCCATTCACGATTTTCGCATAGTAGAAGGTCCTACCCACACAAACCTGATCTTCGACGTAGCGGTTCCTTTCGAATGCAAACTCACCAACGTGGAGATCACAAATCTCCTCAAAGAGCGCATCCGCAATATGGACGATGGCAACTATTGTGCTGTGATCCAAATCGACAGAGTATATTCATAAAAAATTCTTTTCCCCATACAAAAAGACTGGTTCTTCATGTAGCTGCATGAAAAATCAGTCTTTTGTTATTGCGTCCGCACTGCGTCCGCTTTGAAGCACCTTTCCTTACCGAATATTCAAATAGACATCCTCTCTCGTATGAAATCCCCCATCAATGATAACCTTATCCATATTTTCCGCTGTCACCGCAATTGGATCGATTTTATAATAAGGAATGTCATATGTCCCGTCATTGAAGGTTTCTACCGCCTTGTATTCCCCTTCTCCGGAAGTAATATCCTCTCCTTTGCCAAGTGCTACAGCGAACTCGGCCGCCGTATTCGCTTCCTGTTCAATAGGCTTATAGACAGTCATTTCCTGTGTACCTTCCACAATCCTCTGACAAGCTGCCAGATCCGCATCCTGGGCCACCACAGCAACCTTCCCTGCCAGCCGGTTCTCCGACAATACCTTCACTGCCTGACTTGCCAGATCATCATTTCCGCACATCACTCCTACAATATCTTTTGTAACTTCCAACCCCTGAGTCACATAATTTCCGGCCAGCTCTGCCATCCAGTTATCGCAATATCCCGTATAAACCACATTCAGATTACTGTCCTCAATGGCCTTATTGAACCCCCTCACAACTTCATCCACATTTCTGTCTGTAGGAGATCCATTGATGGCAAAAATATTTCCTCCCTCCGGACAAGCCTGGATCAGCGCCTCTCCCATAAGGGTTCCAACCTTTTCATTATCAATGGTAATATACAGATCTGCATTAACATTTTCCACAATGCGGTCATAGCAGATTATATAAATCCCCATTTCCCGGGCTTCCTTCAGCACATCATACAGCGCATTTCCATCAATAGGGATCACCACGATCACATCCATCTTTTTTTAATGAAATACTCTATCTGGGAAATCTGCTCTTCCACAACGCCTCCGGCTACCTGCACATTCACCTCTGCTCCAAGGCTCTGGGCAGTAGAAACAAACATATCCCTGTCCCGCAACCATCTCTCAATTACAAAAGAGTCAAAGCTAAGCCCGATCTGCAGCTTATCTTCCTCTTTTTGCTTCTTCCTTCTGCGGCTCCTGAGGCTTATTTCCGCAACCTGCTGCCAATGCAGCTGTCAGGAGCAAAGCCAGCGACAAGAGCAGCCAACGACACTTTCTCATTTTCCATACCTCGTTTTATATTCACTTGGTGTCATATCTGTCTGTTTCTTAAAAAATCCTGCTGAAATAATTGGGATCCGAATAGCCGCTCTGAATTCCCGCTTCCTTTACGCTCACATTTGCATCTACCAGAAGCTCTTTGGCTTTATCGATCCGGACTCTGGTCAGATACTCAATAAAGTTTTCTCCGGTCTCTTCTTTAAAGATCTTGCTGAAGTAATAAGGGCTGATATTCACCTGACTGGACACATCATCCAGAGAAATATCCCTGCTGTAATTTTCCTGAATATAAAGCATGGCCTTCTTTACCGCGGAATTGGACTGGTCTTCCTTCTGATCCCGGATTGCGCGGCATACATTTACCATCTTTTCCTGGAACCATTTACGAAGATCCTCATAGGTAGAAAGCGACATTGCAGTATCCAAATAGTCCCTGCGGTAACTAAATCCATAATTGATTGCGCCGCTGTCAAAGGCAATCTTCTCTCCCCAGATAATAAACTCCAGTATTTTCAGGCGGATATTATTCATATCCTGTGAATAATGCTCTACCATCCAGTCACAGAAGAAGTTCACCTCCTGGAGCATCCCTCCTCATTTCCCTCCTCAAGGCAGCGGAACATCCGCTTCTCATCATTGCCGGGAAAAAGCCTCGTCATAGACACCATTCTGGGAGAGATCCTCTATATGTATTACCCTGCTTAGGCTTCCGTTTAATGCCCGGAGTGCTTCACGGTAAGATCAAGCTCTTCCATTTCCCATACTCTTCCAATTCCCACACGGAATTTTGCATCCAGTCTGCCTTCCAGCCTTGTCACCAGTTCTCTTGCCTTTTCCACCAGATCGATACGGTCTTCATAAGGATTCTGAAAAATTTCACAAGGTACTACTACAGGGATACGATTGGACATAATATTTCCAACCACACAAGGAAAAGCAGACTTCACCACATCCCGGAATTCCGGATAAAAGCTCTGGGCTTTCACATTCATTCCAACCGGGCTTACCAGTCTTCCATTTTCATAGCTTTGTCCAAACTGCACCACCATAACATAGCCCTGGCCATATTCAATATCCAGAAGCTGCTGGTAATAACCTGCTGCTGCCATCTCCTTCTGGAAAAGAAGAGAATTCACATAACCAGATTCCACAACCGGGATAACTGTCTCCAGCTTTTCCTGGATTTTCAACAGATTACTTCTCTGATCACGAACCTTATCCACCTTTGCTGTCGCTTCTTCCACCACAGAAATAATCTTACTTTTCGAAATCGGTTTCGTAAGATACTGTTCCACACCAAGATTAATGGCTTCTTTAGCGTAATCAAATTTGTCATATGCGGAAACCACATAAAACAAGGCGGAATTGTTGAACTTCCGGATTTCCCGCATGGCCTGGATTCCGTTAATTCCAGGCATGTGAATATCCATAAACACAATATCCGGGTGAAAAGTCTCCGCCTTCTCGATTACCGCCCTTCCTGTTTTCGCAGTTTCCACACTGCATTTATCTCCGAATTCAGCCAGAATCACTCCTTTAAAAGCCTCCAGCATAAGTCCTTCATCATCTGCTATCAGAATACGGTACATTTTTTTTGCTCCCCTTTATTCAGCCTCTGTTCACTGCTCATTGCAGCATACTCCATGCTATCACTTTTTACTCATTCACTGGTACCTTCAACCTCCACCGGTAAGGTGATATGCACACTGGTTCCAAGTCCCAGACCATCACTTTCTATGGTAAGAAGACCTTTTTGTTTATAATACAGTTCCAATCTGTCAATTACATTTCCTACTGCTATACCTGTAGAATAACGGTCCTCTCCATTATTTCGTGCTTTCCCTGCCATAACAGACCCTGATCATCTCCGGTGTCATTCCGGCGCCATTATCACTGACTGTGATTTCCAGATTATCTCCATCCTTGTGAATAGACATTCTGATTTTTCCAGTTTCCATACAGTCGTGGATTCCATGTTGCACTGCATTTTCCACCAGAGGCTGCAAAATCATACTTGGAATCCTGAAATTCCCGATTCCCTCATCCACATCTTTTTTCATAATTGATATCTCCGGCAAATCGGACATTTAAAATATAAATATAATTGTCAACTGCATCCACCTCTTCCCAGAGAAGTGCGTCATCCTCCATTTTCCGTACATTATATCGAAAAAAAAGTCTGCCATCTTTTCCAGAAAAACACCAGTACGCTCTGCATCCTCCAGCATGGCAAGCTGGGCACGCATTCAGACAGTTAAACAGGAAATGAGGATTGATCTGAGCCTGAAGATACTTCAGCTGTGCTTCCTTCAGATGGGTCTCCATAAGAAGCTCCCTCTCCTTCATCTGAGCCTGCTTCTCTATACTTTCACGCTGTTGTTTAATATGAATGCGTATGCTGTCCAGCATCTGATTAAAGCTCCGTGTTACCACGCCAACCTCATCCTCGCAGACAACAGGCAGAATTGGCACATTCAGATTTCCCAGGGCAACCTCATGAGCAGTACTGGAAAGCTGGGTCAGCGGCCGGATCATGGATTGCACAAACAGAATGATAATGGCCACGCCTACTGCTGCCACAATGAAAATAACCACCAACGCCAGCCGATACAGTACATCCATAGAAGAAAGCAGGAGCTGGTAATTGGAGGAATTCATCCGGAAGCGCTGAGTATTCAGCTTGTAAATATAAGAATTGATATATTCATAAAGCTGCAGCTCTTTTTCATAAGAGGCCTTGTACTTCTCAATATTTCTTCCTCGCTTGGCCTGAACAGTCTCGCTGGTCTGATTCAGATAGCTTTCTGACATTCTGCGGATATTTTTTTTTCCAGCATTTTTACTTCATTATCCACATTCCGGTCATTCAGCTTATCCAGAAGCTCCCGGTAATCCTGCTCATAACGATAGTAATTTTCCAGAGCCTTGGTTCCCTTTATATTCAGATATTCGTAAACCGTTCCTTCCAGCTTGTTTAAGGTGTCCGAGAGATCATTAATCGCTGCATTGCTGGAAAAAACAGCATCAATCCGGTCTACACCGGTATGGATCTGTTCAAAGATAAAAAAAAAATTGATGCATACTACAAACACCATGACAAGGGCCATAACAAAGCTTAATCTTGTCTGTATGGAATTCTGAACGGAAAGGCTTCCTTTTCTCTCTCTCATTTAATTCCCCTCCGTTCTGTAAGCACCAACATTGCTTCTGGTGATCACATGCTGACCCACACTGTAATAGTTGCTGGTATGTCCCAAGGAGGAAAAACTCTTCCAGGGCATTCACGCTGTATCTTCCGATTTCATCCATATCCAGAGCGATAGCTGAAGAAATAATCCCTTTGCTGATACCATCCAGAATTACATCGGAATAATAAAAAACCAACTACATCCACATTTCCAACCTGGTTATAGTCAACCAGAGCCTGGTAAACGCACTCTGTCACAACCTCGTCCATGCACACCAGCACATCTGGCAGGTTCTCCTCGCTTACAAAAATATCCCGGACAAATTCCTCTGTATCAAAACCAGAGCTACTGTCAATGTTGTATTCTGAAATCGTTACGGTCTGATAATCCTTCTTTTTTTCTCTCCAGTTCTTTTTTATTATCTGGTAATAGATCAGATTGGTCTCCTGTGTCTTGGACTGGGAATTTGACAAAAGAAGGACCTGCGTATTCTCATGCTCCTTTAAAAGTCCAAGGATCTGTTCCGTGTAAGCATTTCAACAGCTGATAACTATTCAGTCCAACAAAGCTGATTCTGGCACTGGAGGAATCATCTGTCAGCACCGTAACTACTGGAATATCCGCATCTGAGGCCTACTGGATCAGTTCCTGCTCTTCATCGCTTCCATCAGCTTCCAGAATGATCCCGTCCACCTGGGAGGCAATTCCAATACGCAGATAATCCGCCTGGCTATAATTGGAGTCATGCCCGGGCTCGATCAATTCCAGATAAGCATCTGCATCCTTTTGCCGCCTGGCTGGCGCTTTCATAAATGGAATCCCACATCAGGGTATTTTCCTCTCCTGATATCATCAGATAATGTTTTGCGTAGCTGGATGCTCCCTCGCCTTCACCAAGATCCACCTGATCCAGTTTTTTCTGGAAATAGATCCAGATTCCAGAGAGAAATAACATACAGCCTACTATAATAAAAAAAAACAGTCAATGTGGATTTTTTCATAATTAATAAGTTCCTTTATTGCCCGCGCTTTTGCCTGTAGGCAAACCGCCATTTTATTATAAAATAAATATGCTTTCAAACATCTACAGTTTACCATATTTGCATGCTATATGCAAAAGAAGCCATTGTCATTTCTGCAACAGCTCCTTTCTGATTACTGTTTACTGCACTCTCAGCAGTTTTTTGGCAATTATTTAGTTGGATTTTTCTATTAGAGATAACATCGAATACTACTGCGATCAGAAGTACGGCACCTTTTACTACATACTGCCAGGAATCACCGATACCCATGATTGACATACCCATGTTGATAACACCAAGGAGAAGTGCACCGATTACAACACCACCTACAGTACCGCTGCCGCCGTATGCGGAAGCACCACCGATGAAACAGGAGCCGATCGCATCCATCTCGAAGGAAGTACCTGTGCTACCATTTACAGAACCTACACGTGCTGCACAGAGAAGACCTGCAAGACCTGCAAGAAGTCCCATGTTTACATATGCAATGAAGTAAACTTTGTTTGTATCAATACCGGAAAGCTGTGTAGCTTTCTCATTACCACCAATTGCGTAGAAGTAACGTCCAAATGCTGTTTTGGATGTAATAAAGTTGTAGATCAGGCAGATTGCAACTACCCAGATGAACATTACGGAGATACCTTTGTACTGATACAATTTGTAGCAATACCACAGAATAACAACTGCAATCACGGCTGCTCTGCTGTAATCAGAAAATGCTGTATTCTGACGATATCCTCTTTTTGCTTTGTTTGCTCTGGAACGCATGGTAGAGAAAATAATGTAGCATGCGATCAGAACACCAACGATCAGTGCGGAATATTTCTTTCCATCATCAAGTCCCGGAATGTTAATATAAGAAGTAAATACTTTCAGGAAATCTTTGTTCTGGATAGAAACAGTTTTGTTGTCCAGAATCAGACGTCCAAATCCACGGAAGATGAACATACCAGCAAGCGTTGTGATGAATGGAGGAATACGTTTGTAACCGATCCAGTAACCCTGCCATACACCGAACCAGAAGACCGATTACCAGGCAAAGGAGAATGGTGATAAATGGATTGAAGCCCTTGCTGCCAATCAGGACAGCGGCAACACCACCTACAAAACAGATAACAGATCCAACAGAAAGGTCGATGTTACCACCAGTTAAGATACAGAGCAACATACCACAGGCAAGAACGAGAACATAACCATTCTGAAGCATTAAGTTTGACATGTTCTGTGCATACAGGAGTCTTTCATTTGTCAATCCACAGAACAGGATAAATACGATCACCAGTGCAATGACCATTGTATATTTTCTTAAGAAATCCTTGTATTTTGGAATTCATAGTGTTTTCCCCTTTCATTATTTCTTCTGATTCTGCATGATATGTGCCATGATGCCTTCCTGGGTTGCTTCCTTTTGCATCCAGTTCACCGGCCATCTTTACCTTCATTCATAATATAAACCCGGTCGCACATACCGAGAAGTTCCGGCATTTCAGAAGAAATCATAATGACTGATTTTCCATCTTCTACCATCTTGTTGATCAGGCAGTAGATATCATATTTTGCACCTACATCGATACCTCGTGTAGGTTCATCCAGAATCAGGATATCCGGTTCTGTAAACATCCACTTACCAAGCAGAGCTTTCTGCTGGTTACCACCGGAAAGGTTACCGATTTTCTGCTCATTGGAAGGAGTCTTGGTTCCCATTTCCTTTGTCATCTGCTCCGCCAGCTGTACCTCAAGGTCTGTGTTGATAATTCCATTATCACAGACTTTACTCAGACGGGCAAGAGTTGTATTGAAACGGATGGACTCATCAAGGATCAGTCCGTTTGTCTTACGATCTTCTGTTACATATGCAAGACCATGCGGATGGCCGCACGAGGATCTTTCAAATCTACTTTTTCACCCTTTATGTACAATTCTCCAGAAATTGCACTTCCATAGCTCTTCCCGAAGATGGACATTGCCAGCTCTGTACGTCCTGCACCCTGCAATCCTGAGAAACCGACAACCTCTCCTTTATGTACTTTACAGGAAATATTGTCGTCTACTATTTTTTCCGGATACAGAGGATGATGAACCGTCCAGTTCTTTACCTCCAGCATCACTTCTTTACTTACATTGTGCTCACGTTTCGGATAACGGTCATCCATAGAACGACCAACCATACCTTTGATGATACGGTCTTCGCTTAAGTCATCCACGCCTTTTGTAAGTGTCTCGATTGTGCTTCCGTCTCGAAGAATGGTACAGCGGTCTGCACAGTAGATGATCTCATTCAGTTTATGAGTGATGATGATAGAGGTCAGTCCGTTCTTCTTGAATTCCATCAGAAGATCCAGAAGCATCTTTGCATCTTCATCATTCAGAGATGAAGTAGGCTCATCCAGGATCAGAAGTTTAACATCTTTTGGAAAATGCCTTTGCAATTTCTACCAGCTGCTGTTTACCTGTTCCGATATCTTTGATCAGTGTCTGTGCAGATTCATGGAGTCCAACCTGAGCCATATGTTTTTCTGCTTCACTGTATGTTTTATCCCAGTCGATGGCTCCTCTTTTATTCTTAATCTCGTTTCCAAGAAACATGTTTTCACCGATGGAAAGCAGTGGGATCAATGCAAGCTCCTGGTGAATAATAACGATACCTTTTGCCTCGCTGTCATTAAGCTTTTTAAACTTACACTCTTCACCCTCGTAGGTAACCGTTCCAGTATAGCTGCCGTATGGATACTGACCACTTAAAACGTTCATCAGTGTGGATTTTCCCGCACCGTTTTCACCGATCAGCGCGTGAATCTCTCCTCGCTGGACTTCAAGATTTACATTGTCCAGAGCTTTGACACCGGGGAACTCTTTTGTAATGTGATCCATTACTAAAATATTGTCAGCCAAAATGGCGCCCCCTTTCCCATAAAGCAGGCGGGGCTTTTCACCCCGCCCACATTTAAAACTTTATTTTTTGATTTGTATGACGTTTTCGCTCAGCCTTTATTTAGTTTGCCGGATGAAGATATCCGTCATCGTCCTGTGTATAGTATCCTGTGTCAACCAGTTCTTCTTTCATGTTGTCTTTTGTTACAACTGTAGGAACCAGAAGGAATGATGGGCATTTATGTCCTTCAGATGTTTCATAGGATTCTGTATCATATGCACAGTCGAAATCCCAACCAGATTTCTTCAATCAGAGACTCGTCAACTGTATCACCAGCCAGCATTGCTTCTGCAAGGTCAAGAGTAACAACTGCTTCGTTTGCAACTGCTTTGTAAACTGTCATGGACTGTTTTCCGTCTACGATGTTTGCAAGGTTAGCTTCGTCACCATCCTGTCCTGTGATCAGAACTGTGTTATCACCAGCATAGTCAGACTCGATTGCCTGTGTTACACCGAGTGCTGTGGAGTCGTTGGAGCAAAGAGCTACATCCAGCTGAGTTCCATCTGCATAGTAGGATGCCAGAATATTCTGCATTCTCTCGAGTGCTGTCTGTGTATCCCATGCTGCTGTTGCTACGGAATCGAAATCAGTCTGTCCGGAAACTACATTTAAGGTTCCTGCATCAATGTATGGTTTTAATACATCAAATGCACCGTTGAAGAAGTATCCTGCATTGTTATCTGCCGGGTCACCTGCTGTGAACTCGATGTTATATGTTTTATCACCTGCATTGTCAAGATCCAGAGTATCGATTACGTACTGGCCCTGCAGAGTACCTACTGTATAGTTATCGAAAGAAATATAATAGGAAACTGCGTCGGATTTGATCAGACGGTCATAAGCGATAACCGGGATTCCTGCATCTGCTGCTTCATCCATAACTGTATTAAGTGCTTCACCATCGATAGCTGCAATTACCAGGAGGTTAACTCCGTCGGAGATCAGGTTCTGAATATCGTTTACCTGACGGTCTGTCTCGTTGTCAGAGTATGTAAGCTCTACTTCGTATCCAGCATCTTCGAACTGTTTCTGCAGATAGGAACCATCACGATTCCAACGCTCCAGAGACTGTGTAGGCATTGAAATACCGATCTTTCCGCCAGCTGCTCCGTCTTCTGCCATTACCGGAACTGCAAGTGAACCAACTGCCATTGCTGCTACCATTGCCATTGCTACTTTTCTCTTCATGAAAAAAACCTCCCGTATCATTTTTATTTGCTATGTTCTATAGCTTTTTGATGGGATTATAATATCATATCGATACTCTGTGTAAAATGGACTAATTTTGGATTGCTCTTTCAATTTTTGTGTTATGATATGCACAAAATTGTGCTGGGGTGGACATTTTTGTTGTGGAATAGTGCAGATTGTAATTATGTGCTATTGACATTTTTAATGAAGATATGCCAAAAAAAGAAGTCATCTCGAAAATTTGCTATTTAATATGTTGAAAGTTGTTCAACGGACGCATTCGGACAATGGTTAACTAACTGCTAACTGCGACTAGATCGTGCAGGAAAGCCTTCACGATTAAGTCGACCTAAAGCAGTGGATTTCGCCTACGCTAAAACCGCGCCTGAAATGGCTCGCTGGAGCAATAACCATTGCCCGAATGCTGTGTACTGGCTGGGACTTATTTATACATAAGAACTTTCAACAGGTGGGGAGGGGAGTGATTGGCTTCCCTATACTGTATCGGAAACGAAAGTTTATGGAGAACTTGTCGGAAATTAGCGGCTTTTACAATTTCGATGAAGTATTTGCACATTTTAAGGGCTGTTTTACAAGTAAAAAAAAACTTGACATATTATTTTATGTGCCTTCGATATCCCATTTAGATGGTTGATACTTCGCAGCTTTATTAGTTTTACCTAATCTAACATTGCCAAGAAAGTATCGGGAAACCAATCACTCCCACCACCTCCTTGTTAAAAGTTCCTAAACAGCATCAGTTTCAGCCGACACACAGCATTTGGGCAATGCGTATTACTCCAGCGAGCCATTTCAGGCGCGCTCTTAGCGGAGGCAAAATCCAGCGCTTACGGAGACTTATGCGTGAGGGCTCTCCCGAACGCATTAGTCACAGTTAGCGATTAGTTTGCTGGAGCGTTGCGCCGGCGAGTGAGTAATACATATTGTCCAAATGCGCCCCTCCTGAAGAACTTTTCAACACATTAAATAGCAACGTTACTCATAATCAAAGAACTGTATCCCCATCAAGGTGAGTCCCTGCGCCGGTGCGGTAGGACCAGCGGCAGAACGGTCTTTGGCATCCAGGATTTTCTGCATGCGCTCCGGTGGATACTGTCCATTTCCGATTTCAATCAAGGTGCCGGAAATAATGCGGACCATATTATAGAGGAAACCAGTTCCCGAAACGCGAATCGTAACTATGTCACCATCACGGAAAACTTCAATTCCGGTAACCGTACGGATAGTTGTTTTCACCTGGGCTCCGAGCCGCAGAAACTGGCAAAATCATGCCTTCCGATCAGGTAGGAGGTTGCCTCGCGCATTTTGTCTACATCTAATTTATAGTGATAGAAATAGGAATACAGGCCGCTCTGTGGGAACCGGAAATTTGCGGTTCAGAATACGGTATTCGTAGGTTTTCTCACTGTCACAGTATCTGGGGTGAAAGTCTGGCTCCACTTCTTCTGACAACTGGATCCGGATATCCTCCGGCAGTCTCTGGTTCAGTGCATAGGAAATCTTTTCGCCCGGAATGCGTGTATTCGTATCAAACACTGCTACATTTCCAAGTGCGTGTACGCCTGCATCTGTACGACTGGCATCAATCGTTTCAATCTTTTCTCCCAGAAGCTCAGAAAGTGTATCATTCAACACTCCCTGTACTGTAATTCCATTGGGCTGTGTCTGCCAGCCACAATAATTCGTTCCATCATATGCTACAACAAGTCCAATTCGTTTCATCATCTTTCTCCTTGTGAAAATTCCCTCATCTGCATCCGTAGTCTATTTTAAGACTCTGAATACAGATGAGGGAACTATAACTTTTTAAATGGATGTTCAGTCGATTTAAATTCCAGCTGCCCTAAATCCAATTGCAACAGCCAGATACGCTGCCAAAATTACATATGCCATATGATCTCTTTTTTTTATAACAAAGCGGTTTCATCTGGGTTCTGTTATCCCCTCCATGATAGCACCTTGCTTCCATGGCCATGGCCAGATCATTTGCACTGCTGAACGCAGAAATAAACAGCGGCACCAGAAGCGGCACCATGTTCTTTACTCTCTGGATAATATTTCCGCTCTCAAAATCCGCGCCGCGCGCCATCTGCGCTTTCATAATCTTATCTGTTTCTTCCAGAAGAATCGGGATAAAACGTAGGGCGATCGACATCATCATAGCAATATCATGTACTGGTACATGAAGCTTATTCAGTGGGCGGAGCAGACGCTCCAGACCATCGGTCAGCTGGTTTGGTGTAGTTGTCAATGTCATAATAGAAGAACCGATCACCAGATAAACCAGTCGGATCGCCATAGTACCTGCCAGCACCAGGCCTTCCTTTGTTATCTTAATAAATCCCAGCTTCCATACCACCTCACCAGGGGTAAGAATCATATTAAAAAATATGGTGATCAGAAGCAGCATGAAAATAGTCTTCAGACCTTTAAAAATAAAACTTCACAGGAACCTTGGACAACAGGATTATTCCTGCAAGAAATATAGTAGCCACTGCATATCCTGCGAAGGTGTGGAACAAAAAAATACAGATACAATAAATCCAATGGTTCCTACCAGTTTGGTTCTTGGATCCAGCTTGTGAATCACGGAATCTGCCGGATAATACTGTCCAATGGTAATATCTCTGATCATTCGTTTCTGCCTCCCTTCTTAAGAAGTGAAGGCTTCTGCTTCTTTAAAGCTTCCAGAATCGTATCCCTGGCTTCCTCCACAGTGGTAGCTGTGGTATCCACATTCAGGCCATTTTCGGAAAGCGCATGCATGATATAGGTGATCTGCGGTGCCGCAAGTCCCATTCCTTCCAGTTCCTTATAATGGGAAAATACATTCTTCGGTGTATCGTCAAATACCATTTCCCCATGATTCATAACGATCAGGCGTTCCACATATTTGGCAATGTCCTCCATGCTGTGGGATACAAGGATAATGGTAATCCCTCTCATCTTATGAAGAGCCACAATCTGATCCAGGATCTCATCTCTTCCCTTTGGATCCAGACCAGCCGTCGGCTCATCCAGGATCAGGATCTTCGGATTCATGGCCAGAACCCCTGCAATAGCTACCCTTTTTTTCTGGCCTCCGGAAAGCTCGAAAGGAGACTTGGTAAAATTCTCTTCCTTCACACCTACGTGGGCAAGGGCCTTTTTTGCCTCTTCCTCAGCCTGCTCCCTGGAAAGTCCCTGATTCATAGGACCAAAGCAAACATCTGCCAGAACTGTATTCTCAAACAGCTGGTGCTCCGGGTACTGGAATACCAGCCCCACCTCACTTCGAAGAGCCCGGCGGTTATAATTCTCCGCCCACACGTCTTCTCCATTATAAAGGATCTGACCGCTTGTAGGCTGGATCAAAGCATTAAAATGCTGGATCAAGGTTGATTTTCCACTTCCAGTATGACCGATCACACCAATGAACTGTCCATCCGGAATTACAAGATTTATATCTTTCAGGGCGTGGCTTTCATAAGCGGTACCCTGACTGTAAGTATAGGTCACGTTCTTAAGCTCTATCGACATAATGCACCCACCAATTCCTCTTTCGTCAGTATTCCTTCCGGAATGTCCACGCCAGCCTTGTGAAGCTCATGGGCGAGCAATGTCACCTGGGGTACATCCAGCCGGTATTTCTTCAGTGTCTCTACCTGGGAAAAAAATTTCTCTTGGAGTTCCCTGCATTACCACATTTCCACCATCCATCACATAAACCTTGTTGGCATGGATCACTTCTTCCATATAATGGGTAATCAGGACAACGGTTACATTTTCTTTTTATTGAGCTCGGAAACGGCTTTCAATACTTCCTTCCGGCCATTCGGATCAAGCATTGCAGTTGGCTCGTCCAGTACAATACAGCTTGGACGCATCGCCACAACACCTGCGATGGCAACTCTTTGTTTCTGGCCTCCGGAAAGCTTGTTCGGAGACTGATAACGGTAAGCGGTCATTCCTGTCTTTTTTCAGACTGTCATCCACACGCTTCCAGATTTCGTCTGTAGGTACTCCCATATTCTCAGGACCAAAGCCTACATCCTCTTCCACAACCGTACCAATGATCTGGTTGTCCGGATTCTGAAAAACCATCCCCGCTTTCTGGCGGATTTTCCACAGCTCCGGCTCCTTGGCTGTGTCCATATCATCCACCCACATGGTTCCCTCTGAAGGGATAAGCAATGCATTTATCTGCTTCGCCAATGTGGATTTTCCGAACCATTGTGCCCCAGAACGGCCACAAAATCGCCGGCTTCAATGTCCAGGTTTACATCATTGACAGCACGCTGCGTATCCTGCACGTTACCATCTTCATCATACTTGAGATAGTCAAATCCCAGCTTGAATGCCTTGATAATTCCCATATTCTTTTTCCTCGTCTGTCAGGCCTTCAGCTCGTCCGTAGCTGCCGGAACTGCACCGGTCAACTCGTCCATTAACGCCCAGATTTCATCTTTTCCCTGCTTTGTCTCAGCGGAAAAAGGAATGATCTTACTGCCCGGGCGCAGCTTTAGTCCGTCCTTGATAGCCTTAATATTCTTCTGTACCTGGCTTCTTTTCAGCTTATCCAGCTTGGTTGCAATAATGATCGGATTGTATCCGTTATTTACGATCCAGTCATACATCAGCTTATCGTTTGCAGATGGATCGTGCCGGATGTCGATCAGGAGAAATACTGCTTTCAGGGGTCTGTGAGGTATGAAGATAACGCTCGATCATCTTTCCCCACTTCGCCTTCTCGGTCTCCGGAACCTTGGCATATCCATAACCTGGAAGATCCACAAGGTACATAAAATCATTTACATTATAAAAATTGATAGTCTGTGTTTTTCCCGGCTGGGAACTTGTTCTTGCCAACGCTTTTCGGTTCAGCAGACCGTTAATGAGGGAGGATTTTCCCACATTTGATTTCCCTGCAAAAAGCAATTTCAGGTCTTCCCGTGTCTGGCAGTTTGCTGGTGATACCACAAACGATATCCAGTGAAACGTTTTAATTACCATTTTTCCAACCTCTCATTTCAGGCAAGTGCCCGCTCCAGCACTTCATTCATATTTTCCACAAACGTGATCTTCAGTCCGTCTGTGATCTCCTCATCTAGTTCTTTGATGTCCGGTTTATTGGACTTTGGAACCAGTACTTCTTTAATCTTGGCGTACTTAGCTGCAAGAAGCTTCTCTTTCAGTCCGCCGATTGGAAGTACACGACCTCTTAAGGTGATCTCACCAGTCATGGCAAGGTCCGCTCTTATCGGCTTGTCAATAATTGCAGAAAGCATTGCAGTTGCCATGGTAATACCCGCAGAAGGACCATCTTTTGGAACTGCTCCCTCCGGAATATGTACATGGATATCATTTTCCTGGAAAAATTCCTGATTGATTCCATATCTGGCTGCTACAGAGCGGATATAACTGATGCCCGCTGTTGCAGACTCTTTCATCACGTCTCCAAGCTGTCCGGTAAGCACAAATTCCCCTTTACCCGGCATAATATTTACTTCGATTTGAAGGGTATCGCCGCCTACCTGCGTCCAGGCAAGACCTCTTGCGATACCAAACCTCATCCTTTTTATTCGCCATCGGTAATTGTATTTCTCCTGCCCCAGAAAGCTCTCAAGGTTCTTGCCAGTGACCGTTACCTTCTCTTTGCCATCTTCCATGATCAGACGTGCTGTCTTACGACAGATCTGACCGATGAGACGTTCCAGATTGCGGACACCGGCTTCCTTCGTATAATTATTGATGATTTTTCGAAGAGCGCCGCCCTGAATGGAAAGTTTGCCTTTCTCAATTCCATTGGCTTCCATTTGCTTGGGAATCAGATGCTCCTTTGCAATGTGCTCTTTCTCATTCTCTGTATAACCGCTGATCTCAATGACCTCCATTCGGTCAAGAAGCGGTCTTGGGATTCCCTGAATATCGTTGGCTGTTGCAATAAACAACACCTCTGAAAGATCCTGCGGAAGCTCCACATAATGGTCATTGAAATGACTGTTCTGCTCCGGATCCAACACCTCAAGAAGCGCAGAAGAAGTATCTCCTTTATAATCACTGCTCGTCTTGTCAATTTCGTCCAGAAGCATAAGCGGATTGGCAACCTTTGCCTGCTGAAGGGCAACCGTAATCCTTCCCGGCATAGCACCCACATAAGTCTTTCTATGGCCGCGGATCTCAGCTTCATCCTTCACACCACCAAGGCAAATACGGACATAACGTTTGCCAGTGGCTTCTGCAACAGATTTGGCAATAGAAGTCTTACCGGTTCCAGGAGGTCCCACAAGGCAAAGTATAGGAGATTTTCCTTTATGTGTCAGCTTACGTACAGACAGAAATTCCATAATACGCTCTTTTTACATCTTTCAGACCATAATGACCTTCTTCAAGAATCTTCCAGGCTGCCTTTCAGGTCTTCAGAATCTTCAGAGCACTTATCCCACGGAAGGGAAAGAAGTGTCTCAATATATCCCCGCAGAATGCTGCTCTCAGCGGCATTGGTGCTGGTGATTTTAAAGCGGCCGATTTCTTTGAAAATGCGATCCTTTACTTCCTGGGAAGCAGTAAGCTCTTTGGCTTTTCTGCGGAACTCCTCAGCCTCATCAGCAGTATTGTCCTCGCCAAGCTCCTCCCGTATCAGCTTCAGCTGTTCTCTCAAAATATATTCACGCTGGTTTTTATCCACGCGCTTTTTCAGTTTCTGCTGAAGGTCGTGACTGATATCCAGCACATTGATCTCATTGCTCAAAATGGCACCAAGAAGCTCATATCTGTCTGTCAGCCTGGCTGCCTCCAAAAGCTTCTGTTTGCTTTGCCAGGAAAGAGGCAGATTAATTACAATCTGGTCGATCAGCTCCGGTGCTTTCTCTATATTCATGATCTGGGCAGCCAGTTCTTTTCCAATCTTTCCACCCTTAGCGCAATAAGTTTGGAACAGCTCCCTCCGATACTTCTGTACATTGCCTCCAGCATCGACTCCGAGGCAGCTCCTCTTCTTCCTCATTAACAAGAACAGTCTCTGCTCTTAAATATGGTGTCTCCTGTTCCAGGCCAAGAAGTTCTGCCCTTCTTTTTTCCCTCAACAAGAACACGCAGCAGGTTGTCGAAGGAAGTTTCACAACCTGCTTGATATAAGCAACTGTTCCCACCTGATACAGCTGTACGAATCCAGGATCTTCAATCTGTGGATCCTTCTTGGTTACCAGAAAGATCTTCTGATCCTGAAACATTGCCGCTTCAATTGCCTTTTTTTGGAACGTTCCCTGCTTACATCGAAATGGATGATCATTCCCGGAAGAATGGTAGTTCCGCGAAGGGGCAAGGGCAGGAAGTACATTGATTGGCTCACTCATTTGTAGTCAAATCCCTTCATCAGGCTGTTTCCGGAGTGCCCTTTTTGTGTGCACGCTGGCTTCTTCTGCCTGTATTTGCCGGATTCACCGGCTGCGCAGGAGTTTCCCATGAACGATCTGAGGTTCACCAGTTCCCTCTACAGCTTCTTTTGTAATAATGCATTTACGAATGGTGTCGTCAGACGGAGTCTTATACATCAGATCCATAAGAGTGCTCTCCATGATCGCACGAAGTCCTCTGGCTCCGGTTTTACGTTCCATGGACTTTCTCGCCATAACACGAAGTGCTTCATCCTCAAAGTCAAGCTCTACTCCATCAAGTTCAAACAGTTTATGGTACTGCTTGGTCAGTGCGTTCTTCGGCTCCTGCAAGGATACGAAGAAGTGCGTTTTCATCAAGTCCGTCTAAGGTTACCACTACAGGCACACGTCCTACAAACTCCGGAATCAGTCCATAACGGATCAGATCCTCAGGCATTACCTGCTTGAACAGTTCACCAACATTCTGTTCCTCTTTGGAAGCAACTTCTGCGCCAAAGCCAATTGCCTTGGTATCCTGTCTGGACTCAATGATCTTCTCGATTCCGTCAAAAGCACCGCCGCAAATAAACAGAATATTTGTTGTATCGATCTGGATGAATTCCTGATGCGGATGCTTTCTTCCACCCTGAGGCGGAACACTTGCAACAGTGCCTTCCAGAATTTTCAGAAGTGCCTGCTGTACACCCTCTCCGGAAACATCACGAGTGATGGAAACATTCTCGGATTTACGTGTGATCTTGTCGATCTCATCTATATAAATAATTCCGTACTGCGCTCTGTCAATATCATAATCAGCAGCCTGAATGATCTTCAGAAGAATATTCTCAACATCTTCACCTACATATCCTGCCTCTGTCAGGGTAGTGGCGTCTGCAATGGCAAACGGTACATTCAGAAGTCTTGCCAGTGTCTGAGCCAGCAGTGTTTTACCTGAACCTGTAGGTCCAAGCATCAGAATATTACTCTTCTGAAGCTCTACATCCAGATTTCTGGAAGCAGTAACACGTTTGTAATGATTGTATACAGCAACAGAAAGTGCTTTCTTTGGCCTCATCCTGTCCGATTACATAGTCGTCCAGAATTGCATGGATTTCCTCTGGTTTCATCAGATTGATCTCAGATCCAAGAATATCTTCCTGATCGTATCCTCCAAATTCTTCCTCCATGATCTCTGAGCAGATACCTACACACTCATCGCAGATGTAGGCCCCATCTGGTCCGGCGATTAATTTGCGGACCTGATCCTCGGTTTTCTGGCAAAAGGAACATCTTACTTTTCCTTCTCTTATCTTCTCAGCCATGAATCTTTAACTTTTCCTTTCTTTTTAAATAAAGCGACCTTATTCAGAGCTATTCTGAAAAAAAGTTTTCTTTATTTCTTAAAATTTGAATTATTCTGTAAAATATACCTATTTTACAAAATTATCCCGTTTTTACAAGATAAGACTCCTGTTAGTTCAGAGTCTTTTCTTACAGTAGCATGCAAAAGAAAACTCCGGCTATTATCCAGGGGATTTCTTTTGTTTTCAGTTTAGGCGGGAAAGTTTATACTGGAAATACACAAATATACTACATCTTCATCAGTGTACACTCGGTTATCCAGTTACAGTTTTTCCCTATTTGTGGGTTACAACACCATCGATCAGACCATAAGCCAATGCTTCCTCTGCGGACATGTAATTGTCACGGTCTGTATCTTTCTCTACTACCTCAAGAGGCTGTCCGGTGTTTGCAGCCAGAATTTCATTTAAAGTTCTCTTTGTCTGTGCGATATGATCTGCCACGATCTGGATCTCAGTAGCCTGTCCCTGGGCTCCGCCAGATGGCTGATGGATCATGATAGTGGAATGCGGAAGAGCAAATCTCTTTACCTTTTGCACCGCCTGCCAGAAGAAAGGCACCCATGCTGGCAGCCATTCCAAGACAAATGGTAGAAACATCGCATTTAATATACTGCATGGTATCATAGATAGCCATACCAGCTGTCACGGAACCACCCGGGCTGTTGATATAAAGCTGGATATCCTTTCCAGGATCCTCTGCTTCCAGAAAAAGCAACTCAGCAACTACCAGACTGGCACTTACATCGTTTACTTCCTCACCCAGGAAAATGATTCTGTCCTTCAGAAGCCTTGAATAGATATCATAGCTTCTCTCTCCCCTGCTTGTCTGTTCAATGACATAAGGTACTAAACTCATATATTCCCTCTTTTCTTATCAGATGCGCTCCCCCTGATCTGCATTATAATGCGCCAGAGAGAGCGCTTTCATAACAAAAATAAATTTTCCCTCTTGGGATGTGCAGTTATCTGCCTGCTGATTATTCAGCGTCTGCTGCTTTCTCAACTTCAACTGCTGCATCAGCGATAACAGTAACAGCCTTCTGAACAGCCATATCTTTCTTCATCTGCTCAAGTCCGCTCTCACCGATAGCTTCTCTGATCTTGTCAGCTTCCATCTTGTAAGCATCTGCCATCTTCTGGATCTCTTCTGTGATTTCTTTCTTCAGATGGCTGGATGTTCTCAGCTTCTGCTACTTTCTCAAGAACCAGTCTTGTCTGATTCTCTTTAATGCCTGTGGTTTCATATCTTCCATCATCTTGTCCATGCTCTGGCCTGTGAACTGGAAGTACTGGTCCATGGATAATCCCTGCTGCTGCATTCTTCTGGAGAAATCGTCCATCATCTGACGGCACTCAGTCTTTGTCATAAGCTCCGGAATATCCATCTGTGCATTCTCGATTGCTTTATCTACTGCAGCGTTCTCTTTTTTGCAGTTCTTGCTTCTTTCTCTTTCTTCTCTGTCAGTTTCTTCTTAACATCTTCTTTGTACTCAGCAAGAGTATCAAATTCAGATACGTCTTTCGCGAAACTCATCGTCAAGCTCCGAACCTCTTTGGTCTCGATCTTCTTAACGTCACACTGGAATACAGCTTCTTTGCCAGCCAGCTCTTTTTGCCTGGTATTCTTCCGGGAATGTAACTTTTACTTCTACATGGTCACCAGTGTTTGCTCCAACAAGCTGATCCTCGAATCCCGGATAAATGTACCGGAACCAAGTGTAAGTGCGTAGTCAGTTCCTTTACCGCCTTCAAATGCAACACCATCAACAAATCCTTCGAAATCGATTGTTGTGATATCACCGTTTGCAGCTGCACGATCCTCAACTGCAACTGTTCTTGCATTCTTATCCTGCTCTTTTTCTTAACCTCAGCGTCAACTTCCTCGTCTGTTACAGCGATCTCAGACTTCGGAACCTCTACACCCTTGTAATCTCCAAGAGTAACCTCTGGTTTCACAGCTACATCAGCTGTGAAGATAAGAGCTTTACCAGGCTCCATCTGTGTAACATTGATCTCCGGCTGGGAAACGATCTCAAGATCGCACTCGCCAAGAGCTTTTGTATATTCCTGTGGTACAAGAGAATTAACAGCGTCTTCCATAAATACACCCTTTGCCATACATGCTCTCGATCATCTTTCTCGGAGCTTTTCCTTTTTACGGAATCCTGGAAGGCTGATTCTGCTTTTCTGTTTCTGGTAAGCTTTCTCCATTGCTTTGTCTAAATCTTCAGCGGAAACTTCGATGGTAAGCTTCGCCATGTTTTTCTCTAATTTCTCCACCTGTAAACTCATTTTCGTGTTCCTCCTTAATATTCTCAGGTAAAATGTCGTCCAATGCATTGACATTGTCCATTTCTTAATAATGATACCGCAGATGATAACCGGAAAGTCCAAAACAGGTTCCTGTCACTGCGATCCTTCTGCGGTTATAAATGCGCAGGGTTTCCCCCTATTATTACAGTCATTGTAGAAGTATAGCACAACCCAATTAAAAACGCCAGTGTTTTTTTTTCCCTGTTATGATTTTCCCTGTTATTCCTTGAAAATTAAGGTTTTTTATAATATTTCCTACTTATAAACTACGGATTCTGCAATCTGCTCTGCTTTTTCCTGACCAAGGAGCTGGGAAATCAGGGAAAGGGAAAAGTCAATTGCAGTTCCAAGTCCACGGCTTGTAGTAATATTTCCATCAATTACAACCTTTTCTTCAGACTTCACAGCATCTCCAAGACCGTCCATGCAGGCCGGGTATGCAGTGGCCTTCTTTCCATGTAAAAGTCCGATTTCTGCAAAAACAGTAGGTGCCGCGCAGATGGCTGCTATCTTACCTCCATTATTATAGAAGCTTTTAACCAGATCGGTAAGTGGCTCGAATCCTCCAAGATAAGTGGTTCCAGGCTGCCCGCCTGGGAGAACCAGCATGTCCGCGTCGGAGAAATCCGCCTCACAGAAGGTGGTATCGGTCAGCATGGTGATACCATGGGCTGTAGTGATCTGTTTGGTGTTTTTTATAGAAACGGTTGTAATAGTGATTCCTGCTCTTCGCATAAGATCAACTACAGTTAAGCCTTCAATATCTTCGAAACCGTCGGCGAGGAAGATGTATACTTTTTTGCTCATAGTGGAACCTCCTGATTCATTTTCACAATTATTTACTTATAGTTACTGCTCACTGGTAATATTCCGCGAGGTGTTTTTGTAGGCAAAGCTCACATTTTCTTTCCTTTATCAGCAGCTCCCTGCAATGCTTCAAACAAGCACTGCGGAAACCATTTTTTTCCAGGATACGCACACCCTCAATGGTCGTTCCTGCCGGGAGCATACCATATCCTTCAGTTCTCCCGGATGCATACCTGTCTCCAGAAGCAGCTTCGCACTTCCAAGTACAGCCTGGGCAGCAAACTGATAGGCCTGTTTTCTTGGCATTCCCTGTGCCACAGCGGCATCTGCCATTGCTTCAAGAAACATAAACACATATGCCGGAGAGCACCCACTGACTGCGCTGACTGCGTCCATCAGTCTTTCAGGTACCACCTCTGTGCGACCGAAGCTGTTTGTAATGGCAAGAATCTGATCCAGATCCTCTTCTGTTACCCGATCATTGACACAGGCACCTGTCATTCCTGCCCCTACCTGCGCCGGGGTATTCGGCATAAGACGTACCACCTTTAACGGCTGCTCACATTTTTCTTCCAGCCATGCAAGAGTTTTACCGGGCGCAATTCCTACGATCATATGCTGTGGTGTCAGGAAATTTTTAATTTCACCGATTACCTCCTCATAGAATTGAGGCTTTACTGCTAATATAACAATATTTGCATTTTTCACAACTTCACAATTATCCAGAGTTGTCACAACTCCAAGTTTTTCCCGACTTCTTCTGCTTCCTTCTTCTGTGAGATTTGAAACAATAATCTCATTTTTTTTTTCAAACACACCATTTTTCAGGATTCCGCCGATCATTGCAGAACCCATATTTCCACATCCGATAAATCCAATTTTCATATCTTTGCGCTCCCTTCATGTAGGTCATTTGTTTGTTATTGCTCATTATAAAATAAAAATTTTATCTCTTTTTCCCTTTACTTAGAGTACTGTTATGATACTCTGCAGAGTAGGTCACATCCTCCCCAAACCACTTAGGCGGCTGATAGGCATGAGCGGATTCTTCGTTTGGGAATTCCACCTCTGCCAGGAGAAGACCTTCGTAAGGGGCTTTGAATACGTCCAGTTCGATGGACAGGCCGTCTTCTCGGGGATCACATAGCGGATCTTGGAGATCACGATTCCGTCTGCTTTGGGTTTTAAGTGCTCATAAGCTTCTTTTGTCAGCGGCAGATTGTATTCCTCTCTGCCAGAAGTCCCTTTGATTTATAAGTCAGATAGTAATTGTCATTGGATTTGCGGATTCGCACTACCGGCTCTGTGCACAGATAGCCCTGCTCAATTACCTTGCTTGGATACTGCTCCAGGTTTTCCGGAAGGTTTTCTCTCTTAATGAGAAACTTTCTCTCAATTTCCAACTTAGTTTCCTCCTCATGTCTTTTTTTATGAAAAAGCACAAACTTTTCAGCTCTCCGTATATACAAAATTGAGGGCAAGCACCCTTGCCCTCGATTTTACTCTTCTACCTTTTTTTATGCAACAACTGATTAAATATTAAATTTATTCCATTTTCTCTTCCAACGGATCCGGGGTCCAGTTTTTCCTTCCGAATCTGGTTGCCAGAGTCAGCATTTCCTTCTCCAATTCTTTGCTGAACTGTCCTTCTTTCAGGCGCCACTTCCAGTTTGTTCCCAGAGTGGAGGGCTGATTAATGCGGGCTGAATTATCAAGCTGCAGATAATCCTGAATCGGAATAATACATCTTCCGGCTGCACTTCCCATAACCAGACGGATCATATTCCGGCAGATGCCTTTCTCATCATCGTGGAAATTCCACAGATATTCCCGAACCATATGACGCTCCTCAGGGGTAATATCCACATACCAGCCAAGCAGTGTCTCATTGTCGTGGGTTCCGGTATAAACCACACAGTTATTTGTGTAGTTATGAGGCAGGTAATCACTGGCATTTCCAGTATCCCGCTCATCAAAGGCAAACTCGATTACTTTCATGTTTGGATAACCACTCTCTTCCACAAGACGCTTCACAGAATCAGTCATGAAACCAAGGTCCTCAGCAATAATATCCTTGTGTCCCAACCGATAGGAAACGGTACGGAAAAGATCCATTCCAGGTCCTTTTTCCCACCAGCCGCGTTTTTGCATCCTTGTCACCATATGGAATCGCATAATATTCATCAAATCCACGGAAATGATCAATGCTTACAACATCATACATATTAAAGCAATGTGCCAGACGTTTGATCCACCACTCGAAGCCGGTATTTTTATGCACATCCCATCTGTACAGCGGATTTCCCCACAGCTGTCCTGTTGCAGAAAATCCATCTGGCGGACATCCGGCTACCTGTGTAGGCTCGTTATTTTCATCCAGTTTGAAAAGTCCTGGATTTGCCCAGGTATCTGCGCTGTCCATGGCAACACAGATCGGAATATCTCCGATAATACGAATTCCTCTTCCGTTTGCATACGCTTTCAGTTTCGCCCACTGTTCATAAAATTTGAACTGCATATACTCCTGAATTCAATTTCAAAATACAGTTCTTTTCTGTAATAATCCAGTGCATTCTGCCAGCGAAGGCGGATATCCTCTGCCCATTCTGTCCACGGAATTCCCTAAAACGATCTTTCACTGCCATAAAAAGTGCATAATCGCCAAGCCAGTGCGCCTGCTCCTGCTGGAATCTTACAAAGTCGATTCTTGGAAATATCACTTCTCTCATAAGCTTTACGAAGAAGTTTGTAACGTCCTTTGTAAATTTTCTCATATTCAACATCATCTTCTCTGGAACCGAAATCCACAGCATCACACTCTTTTCCGTAAGCACTCCCTCTTCGATCGGTCTTCCAGACTGATAAAATAAGGATTTCCTGCAAAGGTGGAAAAAAAAGACTTATAAGGTGAATCACCGTAGCTGGTTGGTCCAAGGGGCAGAATCTGCCAGCATCCCTGTCCTGCTGCCTTTAACTGATCAACAAATTCATAGGCACTTTTTGAAAAACATCCAATTCCGTATTTTGAAGGCAGACTACTGATTGGAAGCAATACGCCGCATTCTGTCTGATTTCCCATTTTTTCCTCCCTGTTCAAAAAGCATCAAACTTTAGCATATATTGTTACACTTATTACAGTTTAACATACATGTTTATATCATGCCACAATTCATGTACTTAAATCAATATCATTTTTTTTTCAAGAAATATAGTGTTTTTTTCTAATAATAATGATATTTCTTTTTTATTCTTCACCAGACAGGACACAGAACCGGTCAATCCCAGAGCTTCTGCCATATACGTTTTCTCTCCTTTTTGCTTTCCTGATCTGTAAAGCAGCACAAAAATCCGAAATCGAACCTTTTTAATAGATATAGTCCGATTTCGGATTATGATTAAGACATAGAAACAAACTGCTTACATGCATTCAGCTCAGATTTAACAAACCAGATTTTATACATGTAAGCTATATTGTACCTTTCGCTTATTTAATAAATAGTTCTTTAATAGCAGGCAATTTTACGCTGTTCGGCTTCCTCTTGTACCAGCCATTCTGGTACTGGTATCAAATTCACGAAGTTTCCGTTTGGATTCCTCGCTTAAATTTCTCGGTACCTGAACCTGGACAGTTACGTACAGATCACCGTAGACTCCAGCTTTTCCCATTACCTGGATACCTTTTCCTTTCAGACGGATCTTGCTGCCGGACTGTGTGCCTTCCGGGATGCGGCACATTACCTGCCCATTCAGGGTCTGGACTTTTGCCTCACCACCCAGAGCAGCTGTGATGAACGGCACATTTACAGTGGTGTAAACGTCGGTGCCTTTTCGCTCAAAGCCAGGGCGCTCACCTACATGAACCTTCAGAAGAAGATCCCCTGCGGGAGCACCTCCGTAACCTGGGTTTCCTTTGCCTCTCAGACGGATACTCTTGCCGTTGTCAATTCCGGCAGGAATGTGAACTTTCAGAGTCTGTTTGCCGCTGCCGTCTTCACCAGAAAGATTAATCAGCTTGTCGCAACCAAATGTTGCCTCGTTGAAGCTGATGGAAATTTCTGCGTTCAGGTCCTGGCCTTTCTTCTGGTGACTGCCACTAAAGCCGCTATTGCAGCTGTTTCCAAAGCCATCTCCATAACCGGTACCATCAAAACCTCCACTGCCGAAACTACCATTAAATCCGCTTCTAAAAGAGCCGTTTTCAAAACCAGAGTGACCAAAACCGCTTCCTCCAAATCCGTGTGCGGAACCAGCCTTTCCAGAATTGCTTCCTCCTCCGAAGCCTCCTCCAAACAGATTCTTCAGAATATCGTCCATGTCACCACCTTCGAAATGAAATTCCTGATAGCTGCCATCCGGACTTCTGTAAGCACCGCTATGACTATTTCCAAAACCGCCAAAGCCACTGAATCCAGAGCCGTCAAAGCCGCCGTTTCTATTAAAGCCACCTTCACCATATCCGGCACCGCCAGCACCTTCTTCAAATGCTGCATGACCGAACTGATCATAGAGTTTTTTCTTCTCGGGTCACTGAGCACATTATATGCTTCTGTGACTTCTTTAAACTTCTTCTTCAGCATCCGGATTTCCCTCGTTTGAATCCGGATGGTATTTCTTTGCCATCTTACGATAAGCTTTCTTTATAGCATCTTTATCCGCGCTGCGACTGATTCCCAGCACTTCATAATAATCTCTCTTTGCTCCCATACTGGTCACCTCTGACTCCTCATATTGCGAAATAAATTCATTACTGCCCACAGCTTTCATCCATATACTTTGTAATATATTTTCTGAATACAGTAATGTCAATTTATTGTAACTATTCAGTATCTACAAATTCCCCGAATCTCTTCCGGGGAATGCTGTTGTCCATCTCCCGAACATCAACGGGAAACAGCTTTTGATTTTTGTTCTATTTGTAATATAACATTCATTCTTTTAAAAGTCAAGGTATGGAACATAATTTCATATTTTTTTCACATTAGGCTTTTTCAAACAGGCTTTAGAGTATTTTCAAGGTTACTGTTCACTGGTAACATTCCGCGAGGTGTTTTTTGTGAACAAAGTTCACAAAAACCCGAGAATTGCGGCGCGAAATCATGCGAATGCATGATTTCTGTGCATCGCGAAGCGAGTTACTGGTCACGGAGTGAACAGTAACTTTTCAAGTCATATTTCATCTTCTTAAAATGCGTTTTCTATGGTATAATAATGATACTTTACTATTTTCAGGAGATCTAAAATGAAAAAGAAACAATTAAATCTCACCTCCGGTCCTATTTTACGGACTTTGTCTGAGCTGGCACTGCCAATCATGGCTTCTTCCTTCCTGTCTACCGCCTACAATATTACAGATATGGCATGGATAGGAATGCTTTGGGCTCTAAAGCAGTGGCTGGCGTGGGCGTGGGAGGTATGTACGTCTGGCTCTCCCAGGGACTTGCATCCCTGTCAAGAATGGGCGGACAGGTAAACATGGCGCATTCCCTTGGAAGAGGTGATCAGAAGGCTGCCGCAGGCTTTGCACAGGCAGCTCTGCAGCTTACCATACTATTCTCTCTTTTTTGTTACATTGATCAGTATATTATTTACGAATCCGCTGCTGCAGTTCTTTGCATTAAATGATGCAGAAACTTACAACAGTGCCAGAATTTATATGCGGATTACCTGCGGACTAATCCTGTTTTCCTTCCTTTCCCAGGTGCTGACAGGTCTTTTTCACAGCCCAGGGCGATTCCAAAACACCATTGAAGGCAAACTTCTTTGGCCTGATACTGAATATGATCCTTGATCCGCTTCTTGTTCTTGGTGTAGGACCATTTCCCAGATTAGAAGTTGTAGGAGCAGCAGTTGCAACTGTTACCGCACAGATTATAGTTCTGCTGATCCTTGTTACAGAAATTCTCCGTGACCACGGTGAAGCCAATGTACTACACAAAATCCGTCTGCTTTCACGACCGGATATTGCCTGTTTAAAAGGTGTCTTTCGCATTGGAACCCCCACTGCGCTTCAAAGGGAAGCCTTTACTGTATCATCTCCATGATACTCACCCGAATGGTTTCCGGATTCGGGGACGGATGCTATTGCCGTACAGCGTGTAGGCGGACAGATTGAGTCCCTTTCCTGGAACACAGCTGATGGTTTTGGCTCCGCCCCTGAACGCTTTCATGGGGCAGAACTACGGAGCAGGAAAAAAAGACCGAATCAAATCAGGATACCATATTTCCATTCGGCTTCTGATATGCTGGGCTGCACTGATCACTATTGCCTTTGTATTTTTTCCACGGCAGATTTCTGTGCTCTTTTTCCACGAGGAGGAGGTTATCCGGCTTTCCGTTGATTACCTGCGAATCATCGGATTTTCCGAAATTTTTCTCAGCGTGGAAATGATGACTGTGGGTGCCCTGTCTGGTCTTGGACGGACACAGCTTTGCAGTCTGATCAGCGTTGGCCTGACTGTTATACGAATCCCCCTTGCACTGGTTCTGTCAAACACTGCACTGGGACTGAATGGAATCTGGTGGGCACTGACACTTTCCACCGTTTCAAAGGGAATTATTTTTTTTTATTTTGTGTTCCAGTATATTTGCGAACATAGTTTGTTAAGAACTACAAACAGATAATAAAAAGGATCCGGCAGATGATATTTTCACAACATCTGTCGGATCTTATTATCTAATAGAATTTTCTGCTACTCCAGGCAGTTATTCTCCTATGAGTACTTCTTTTCCTTTAAATGCAAATCCGTAATGATGAATCTTTTCATTACAAACCTTGAATTCCAGAACCACAGCTGGCAGTCTGCCTTTCTTTTGAGGACGCGGAATCAGCATAATATCGTAGCGTCCAAAACCACTTTCCCGATTGGAACGAATCATATAATTCTCCCGTCATTCCACCCAAAACACCTTGATTATACCATCTCGCCATGCCAATATCTACTAATTTCATAAAAAAACCACAATTTAAGCGGTCTGTGCGCTGTCTTTCATCATCCTGTAATAGCAAGGGATCAGAAGTGCACACGCACCGAACCAGGCCAGTGGACTGGCAATACAGACAGCCGTATAGCCAAAGGATTCCTGCCATTCCAACAGTAGCAATGATCCGCATCACCAGCTCGATCATGCAGGCTGTGAAAGGAGCCCGGCCGTTTTGCATGCTCTGAATGGAAGTGCGGTATACGGCAAGCAGACCAAGAATGAAATAAAATGGTGCCACAATTGTGAGATACATATCGGAATAATGATATATTTCCTGTGTTGGATCAGACAGAAACATCCGCACGATCGGATGGCGAAGGATGAGAATTCCAACACACATATGAACAGGTTAAAAGCTTCTGTCTGAATCGCAGGCGCGTACTCCCTGACGGATTCTGTCCTTCTTTCCAAAGCACCGAAATTCTGGGCAACATAATTGGAAATTGCAGTCATCATAGCATTATTTACAAGGACGGAAAGCTGGTCTGCTTTGGAAGCGGCAGTGTAACCGGCTACTGCTGCCGTTCCAAGAGAATTTACCACAGCCTGCATAGCCAGCTGTCCAATACACATAACCGACATCTGGAACCCCATTGGAAAACCGGTTTTTCAAATGAAGGACTGCTGCGTCTTTCAGTCATAAAAATCTTCTCTGTGAAGATGAAGAATCTGAAATTTTTTCATTCCTACAAGCAAGGAAAGTACAGCGGAAAGGAACTGGGAAAGTATGGTAGCCCAGGCTGCTCCTGCCACTCCCATATGCATGGGAACAATAAATAAAATATCCAGAAAGATATTCAAAACAGAAGAAAACACCAGAAAATAAAGCGGTGTTTTACTGTCTCCAAGAGCCCTCAGCATGTTAGAGATCATATTATAAAAAACAGTTGCGCCCGTTCCGAGAAGAACGACAAACATGTAATCGTAAGCTTCGCCGGAAATATCCTCCTGGAATCTGCATCCAGCTAAGTATCTGATGCGCAAGCAGACAACAGACAAGTGTAAGAACCACCGTAAAGGCAATACTTAAAAAGAGTGGAAACAGCAATGCTTTTTCGCATTCCTTTTTCGTCCTTTGCACCACACCGTTGGCCAAGGCAGATACCGAATCCACCGGTAAATCCATTGATAAAGCAAAAGACAAAATAGATAATAATGCTTTGGTAGAACCAACGGCTGCAAGGGAATCTGCTCCCAGCGTTTTTCCCACGATCACAGAATCTGCCAGAGTATAAAAAAGCTGAAACAGGTTTCCTAAAATTACAGGAATGGCAAATTTCAGCAAAGACCAGAACGGATTTCCTGTGGTCAGATCCATTTCTTTTGAACGAGACATCTGTACCTCCCTCTTGCGCTGCACATGTGCTGGCGCTATAATAAAAATATAAACCACTTGGAGAATTGTATATGTCAATGCGAAAAATTCTGGTAGACGATACCAACAGAGAACTTTGCCCTCATGGAACCGAAAGCTTTCCAATGACAGTGAGTCATGATGATCTCTGGGATTTTGAAGGAAAAAGTGTTCCCATTCACTGGCATAATGATCTGGAGATCAGCCTTCCCAGAAAAGGAGAATCTATCTATCAGATTTATCAAAAAAAAGCTATCATCTGAATCCAGGAGAAGGTCTTCTCATAAATCGAAATGTGCCTCACAGCTGCCATTCACCGGGCAATCAACCAGCCAGATACAGCACCATTCTGGTCCGCCCGGACTTTATGTACGGAGACTTTGGAAGTGATGTGGAGAAAAACTGTTTCAGACCTTTTCTTCAAAACGCAGCAATTCCATGTGTTCTTTTTTGACGCCCGATACACCTTCGCACCAACAGATCCTGGAAAAGCTTAATCTGATCGAACAGCTTTTTGATCACAAACCTTACTGTTACGAATTGAAAATCAAAGGACTTCTATGCCAGATTTTCAGTGATATTCTCTTTGAGAGTCAGAACTATTCCTCCCATTACACGCCTTCCAATCAGCTGGAGCTTGAACGTCTGGAACAAATGCTGAATTATCTGAATACGCATTTTGATTCTGTAATATCCCTACAGCAGCTTGCAGATCATGTGCATCTGTCCAGAGAGGTCTGCTGCCGTCTTTTCAAAAAGATGACAGGCAAAACCATCACTGCCTATCTGGAAGAATACCGGGCGAAAAAAGAGCTTCTCCCTGGTACAAAGCGGGCAGTATTCCATGACTCAGATTGCTGCCATGGCAGGTTTCAGCAATGCCAGCCGTTTTGCCAGCGGATTCCGCAAATATTTCGGCTGCAATCCCGGTGTATACAATTCTCTGAAAAGCCAGGATTAGTGCTAACTCAGTTTAACCTGTGTTGACACTTTCTTTTCAATGCACGCCTATTATATACCTGCTTGTTAAAAAAAGACGATTCTAACATTGTCATTTCTGATACAGATATTGACATTTTCCAATTGCAATATAATCTCAATATTCTCAGAGCTTTTTTGTGTAAAAGAAGTATTGCAAAGTAATTTCCTGTCACACAAAGAAGCCCCTCGAATGCCAGTAACATTCGAGGACTTCTTCTTTTATTTTTGTATTCAAAACTTGTTTAATTGGAGGCAAGCAGATCTTCCAGGTCCGCTTTGCTCCTTGCTCATCACCGAATAACTGCTTCGCAGTTTATACACTTCCACAGCCTCTTCCATCTCGGAAACAAGAATGAACTCATCTGCACCGTGAATACGATAATCCACACCCAGCTTCTCCGGACCAAATGCAATAATATTTTTCAGAGATTTGGCATAGGTACCACCGCCAATTACCATTGGTTTGTTCTCCGTGTCGCCAGTCACATCCACATAAGCCTTGTACAGGGCATTTACCAGTGGAGATTCTCTTGGGAAGAACAACGGATTACCGATTTCCCCACCTCAATACGGCCATTTTCATCTTCCAGATTACCCTCTATACGATTCAGAATATCATCCTTTTTGAAGGTTACAGGTACACGGATGTCGATGGTGCAGGAGATCACGCCGTTTTCTGTTTTTACGATTCCGTTGCAGAAGGTCAGCTCACCAAATTCATCGGCAATTTTAAGGCCAACACCGGAGCCATCACAGGCAGTTCCAATGTGCTGATTATAAAATTTAACAAAATCATCTTCGAAGCCTGCCTTTGCAAGACATTCCATGGTAACACCTGCGGCGTTGATGCCAAGGGTTGGAGTGCTGGCATGAGCCGGTACGCCTTTTGCATAAATGGTGATCTGATTTTCGGTTTCTGTAACTCTATATTCCTGAAGTTTTGTTTCGGAAAGCACCTGCTCCAGCTTCTCCTTAAGACCAGCCCCTGCCGGAATCACAGTGGTACAGTTATCGCATACTGCGTTGGAAACAAAGCCGCCATTCATAGAAATAATTTTTGTATTTTTGGAATATGCCATCATGGACATATAGCCTTTTTCACCATGAATACATTGGAAATTTGCATCGGTGTAAAGCCGCAGGATAACTCTTCCTCTACCTCATTATAATGTACCATACATTTGGAACCGGTCTCCTCGTTGCATCCCATGATCAGGCGGACTCTTTTGTTCAGTTTCACACCGGAATCCTTCAGAAGTTTCATCGCATAAAGTGCTTCAATTACAGGTCCTTTGTCATCGGTAGTTCCACGTCCGTATACATGGTCGCCATCTCGTGTCAGCTTAAATGGATCATAGGTCCAGTCACCACCTACAGGTACAATATCAAGATGACCTGCAATACCTACGATTTCCTCGCCTTCTCCCATTTCGGCGTAACCGCAGTAGTTATCAAGATTTACGGTTTTAAAGCCAAGCTCTCTGGCAATTTCAAGTCCGATTCCAAGCGCTTCTGCCGGTCCCTCTCCGAAAGGTTTCCCCTCTGACGGGGTGCCAAGCTGGGAATCAACGGCAACCAGCTTTCCAAGATTTTCAAGCATTTCCTCAGATAATGCATGGATCTGTTCTCTTGTATTCATAGATGTTATATTTCCTCCAAATTCTATTTTATCTGTGCAGAGCATTTCCACCAATTGTAATGACTCTCCCGGGTAACGTCTTTTTCACAGCTGCTCCAACAGCTGCTTCTCCACATTTTCAAAGCCAATTCTCTCAATAGTCTCCGCAAAACGTTCTCCCTTTATTCCATTGTCACGGAAGAAAAGAATGGCCTTTTCAATTACATCCAGGGCTTCTTCTTTGGATGTAAAAATCCGCCAAGGGCTTTTCCCTGAGATACTTTTTACCCCAGCGTCCACCTATGTATATCTTATAGCCATAAGCGCCGTCCTCAATGGTATGGAACGGACATTTTCCAACACAGCGGCCGCAGTTTTTTACATATGTTTTTGTCAATCTGAATCTTCCCATCAACCACCTTTGCCACTTTGTTTGGACAGGCAGCCTCAATGGCACATTTCTTGCAGCCTTTACATACATCTGCATTGACGTTTGGAATTCTCTGACCGATAATGCCTACATCATTCAATTTGGCTTTACACAGTTGTTTGGACAGCCTCCTACTGCAATCTTAAATTTATGTGGCAGTGCCACCTCTCCGTAGCCTTCATAAAAGCGTTTATAGATTTCTGCAGAGATTGCGTAGGAATCCAGAAGTCCATACTGACAGGTGGTTCCTTTGCAGGACACTACAGGACGTACCTTTGCCCCTGTTCCACCTGTTACCAGGCCTTCCTTCGCTATAAATTTCTGAAATTCTTCAATCTTGTCATAGGGGATTCCCGGGATTTCCACGGAAAGTCTGGTGGTATACAAAAAGCTCACCGTTTCCGAATTTTTTCTGCTGCATCTGCCATACAGCGATGCTGTGCTGCAGTTACTTTTCCATTTGTCGTGAGAACTCTTGCAGAAAACAGATCGGTTCCTCTGTTATTCAGAAAGCCCATTCCTTTTTACTCTTTTTTTCATCCTCCGGGCTGATTGTTAATGCTGACATTTTTGATACCTCATTTCCTGTTACTATTCACTGATATTTTTTTCACCTGTGATTTTTATTATAGCACCTGAATTGGTATTTGAAAAACGTTTTTCTCTGTGGTATTCTATAAACATATAAATAATACAAACCGGAGGGATAATTTCTATGTTAGTTTGTGATTATATTGTAGAATCTATTGACGGTGACTATGCACATCTTCGCAGAACAGATCTTCCCGAGGAAGAACTGAAGCTGGTAGCAAGAGCGCTTCTGCCATTTGACATTACAGAAGGATGCAGATTACATTATGAAATGATGCAGTATACCATAATTGACTTCTTTCTGACATCGTTTTTCCGTACAGTCGATTGACCATAAGGCTTCTGCTGACATTTGTGCCAAGACCATAGGTTCCTAACTGACGGCTGACCATAGCTGCTGTATTGTCATCTACTTTTACCAGATTTTCAAAATCGTATTATCATACAAGTCACCAAGAAGTTCTTTGTATTGTGCATAGAAATCATCTGCTGTGGATACCTTCGGATAGCTTCCCTCTCCCATATTCGTTCCGGACATAACAGAAATATCATCAAACACTCCGTCATTAATAGAATCCTGAATGCTTTCATAGGTGACATACAGGCCATCCAGATTCATACTTCCCGGATAATTAGAGCTGGTGCTGTCAATCAGTTTTTCAGCATCCATGTTTCTCAGATCCTCAAGTGTCGTAGCCTCATCAAGTCCCAGATCTCCCAGATATGCAGTTCCTTTTTCTTCTGCACTTTCCTGAGTCTGGAATTCCATATTGTACTTTTAAGCCACTTTCCAGGATCAATCTATCTACTTCTACATCCATTTTAGGAGAAGCAACCATAGCCACTGCTTTTGAAGTACCTCCGGACTGTCCGCCAACCGTGATATTCTCAGGGTCTCCGCCAAAATTCGCAATATTTTCTTTGATCCATTCCATTGCTTTGATCTGGTCCATCAGACCATAGTTTCCGCTCTGGCCCTGTTCCTCGCTAAGCTGCGGCAATGACAGATAACCAAAGACGCCAAGACGCTGTTCCACTGTTACCACAACGATTCCGTTCTTTGCAAAAAAGCTTCTCCGTTTCCTTCCGGCTCAAAGGTATAGCAGCTGTTCAGTCCACCTCCATGGAACCACACATATACCGGTTTCTTTTTCTGTAGAGGAAAGTGAGCAGGCAAGTAATGTATTATTCTTCTTCAGGGGTGTTTTGCAGCAATACCTATCCTGTGGACGTTCTTCACTATAAAATCTTATATAATCCTTTATTGCAAATCTTAATGAGGATTCATCAGTTATTTCGTACATCTGATACATTTCTGATTGTCTCATTTCTTGTTTTTTACAAGTTTCTTTTTAAACATTTTGCTGGTATACTGGAATCCCCGATCTGAATGAAAAATCGGCTTTGCACAGGGGTTCAACGCAATTGCCTTATCAAAAGTTTTAAATACTAATTTATTATCATTTCTGGCACTAACAGCATATGACACAGGATATCTATCATACAGATCTATAATGGCACTTAAATACAACTTCTTTTTTTTACCTGGCACTTTAAATTCAGTCACATCAGTAGCCCATTTTTGATTGGGTGCAGTTGCGTAAAAATCTCTTTGTAATATATTTTGTGTTGTTTCATCTGCATTGGCATTCCTATATTTTTTTTCTTTTTTTTCGTATAACGGAATGGATTCCCAGTTTTTTCATAATTCTGTGAACTCTATTTTTGCTGTACTTTGTTTGATTAAAATGAATCCAAGAAGTCATTCTCCGATACCCTAAGATATGACTAAAGCGTTCATCATACTCCTTAATGAGCTCTGCAAGTTTGATGTTTTCCATTTCATCCTCAGGTGTTTCACGGTGTAGCCATTTATAATAAGCAGCTCTTGCGACCTCCAAATGTTTACACATCCATCCAATACTCCAGTTTTTCTCTGTATGAAAATATTCTATCGCAAGATATTTTGATTCATGACGAACCTTACCCAGCCTCACATCCTTTCGAAGTCTTTCACTTTTTTTTAACAATTCAACAACCATATCCTTTTTCTTCCAGCTGACGCTTTAGTCGTAAGTTTTCACGTCTCAAACGTTCTAATTCATCTACTTCATCATCTGTTTTACGTTGACCGCGTCTGTCAGTTAATCCGATTCCCCATCACTATCATATTTCTTTACCCAAGAATAGACCTGACCGTAAGAAACATTGAATTTTGTAGCTGTATTCTTATAGTCACGATTATGGTTGATGCAATAATTAACGATTTCTTTTCGTTCCTCAAGTGTTGTTTTTCTTCGTGCCTCTGCCATATAGACCTCCCGTTTTGGATTATAATCCTTGAACTCTCTATTGGCATTATACACCTTAATCCAACTTCGCAAAACAGAACGACTAGATATTGCATATTTAGCGATGATATCGTCAACAGTCCCTTCTCCATTTAGAACTGCTTCTACGCATCGGAGTTTAAACTCCTTTGAATAAGTTCTATTTCTATTCGATGGATGACAAAATGCAGCTATCCCATGAATTTGATATTCATTAATCCATCCTTTTAGTGTTGAATATCCTATACTGTATTTATCAGCAAGGAACTGAATAGAACCTATACCATCCAGATATTCCTGCGATACTTTAGCTCTAAACTCAGGTGAATGTTTTGATTTTGGCATGAAAAATACCTCCAAAGTAACAGATTTTTATATTTAATCTGTCTACTTTAGAGGTATCATATCCAAAGTTCGCAATATTTTCTTTTGATCCATTCCAATGCTTTGATCTGGTCCATCAGACCATAGTTTCCGCTCTGGCCCTGTTCCTCGCTAAGCTGCGGCAATGACAGATAACCAAAGACGCCAAGACGCTGTTCCACTGTTACCACAACGATTCCGTTCTTTGCAAAAGCTTCTCCGTTTCCTTCCGGCTCAAAGGTATAGCAGCTGTTCAGTCCACCTCCATGGAACCACACATATACCGGTTTCTTTTTTCTGTAGAGGAAAGTGAATCTTCTGTTGTCATTACATTCAGATACAGACAGTCTTCACTCATTTTAGGAACTCCATCGTAATAAATATCCGTTTTATACGGTTCCACCTCTGCTCCGCCCAATACCTGCATCGGGATATCTTTGTAAGTATCGCACACAAGAACATCATCCCATTTTTCCGGGTCTACCGGTGGTTTCCAACGCAAATC
>VOFF01000170.1_pt1 | contig 38000 bp, 57 predicted proteins | sample 5384061 | NCBI WGS metagenome assembly VOFF01 (sample SAMN12384725, study PRJNA508395) | human gut metagenome | isolation source: healthy gut E | host: Homo sapiens | reverse complement strand
CGGGATATTATCATCGTTCAGACTAAGGGCAATCTGTGAAGTATTCCTGCCTTTAAGGGCTTCGTCGAAGACCCTGCGCACGACCTCTGCTGCCTCCGGGTCAAGCTTGAGCTTGTTGCGGATTTCCGGGTGAAGCACATAGCCGTAAGGAGCATACCCGCCCACATACTTGCCCTGCTTCATCATCTGGATTTTGGCGGTTGTTGTTTTAACCGAGAGATCCTTGCTGTATGCGGCATAGATGATGCTGCGCATGACAACCTCAAGACCGCCGGTTGTTCCCTTATAATCATCGCTGTCATACCCGTCGTTGATGGAGATGAAGCGAACGCCCATAAACGGGAAGGTGCATTCGAGATAATTGCCCGTCTCGATGTAATCACGAGAAAAGCGGGAAAAATCTTTGACGCAGATCAGGTTGATTTCCCCGTGCCGGACTTTCTCCATCATTGCCGCGAACTGAGGACGATGAAAATTTGTCCCGGTATAGCCGTCATCTGCGAACTCAAGCCTCGGATATTTGGAAAGTGTCGGGTGGTTGTCAAGGTATCGGTTGATGAGCATACGCTGGTTCCCTATACTGTCACTCTCGGCCTTGTTCCGTTGCCGGTATCTTCATCAGCCATAGAGAGGCGGATGTAGATACCGATTGTGTAGTCTTTGTTCATTTACATCGCCTCCTGAACTTCTTTGATACTCTGAATGGTCAGCTCGTAGATGTCACCGTACTTCATGACCAGTTCGACAGCGCCGCCCTCATGGACTTTGACCAATTCAACAGACTCGTCTACTAAATCCTGTGTGAGCCGTGTCACGGTGCTGACCGATTTCATCAAGGAAATCCACTTGTTATCTACCGACATAGCCTCAGCAAACTTGCTCCGGCGCTGCACCGCCTCATCCAGACGGCGGGACAGGTCGGCATATTGCTCGTCATAGCTCTTCTTGGCAAAGGCGTATTCCTCTTCATCCAGAAGCCCTTCGGCATAATCCTCGTAGAGGCGTGTCCGCTTCTTAGAAACGCCGTTGAGCCGCAGATTCAGGCTTGTAATGAGGGCATTCTGTTGATCGCGGATGTTTTTCTCGCCCTCGCTGCCCCTGAGCTTATCCAGCAGCTTGTCATAGTCAAGCGCTGCTTCGACTTGGAGCTGGATTGCTGCAAGCACATTGGCTTCGAGCGTGTCCTGCCTCGTATAATGGGAGGTACAATGCTCATAGCGCCGACCTACGGAGGTACTGCATTCGTAGTAGGCATACCAGCGCCCCCGCTTGTCCTTGTCAATCCTCTTGCGGTGGAAGTACATCTTCTTACCGCAGTCCGCGCAGACAATTTTGCCCTCGAAGAGGTTAATGAGCGTTGCCCGGACTTCTTCGGTCTTCTGCATACTCGTCTGGCGAGCCTCAGAAGCAGCTTGGATGATGTCCTGCACCTTCTGGAAGTCTTCACGGGAAATAAGCGCTTCGTGCGTGTTCGGGAACACAATCCACTTATCTTTATCTTTGACATTGTGAGATTTGATGCCTTTGTAGATCGCCTTCATGGAGCGTCCAAGGACGGTATCACCCACATAATGCGGATTGGTCAGGATGCCGTACAGCGTTGAACTGTACCAGCCTTTGCAGGAGCAGCCGTCGCCTTTGCGCGTACCATTCTGGCGCTTCCGCAGCTCCGTATTCGGAGCACCCAGCCGGTCAAGCTCGTTAAGGATCGTCGGGATCGACCAGCCTTCGATTTTCCACTGGAACATGAGCCTCACATACTGCGCTGTCTCTTCGTCGATGACCATGTTTGTGTGCTCTTCATTCCACCGGTAGCCATACGGAAGATTGCGCTTCTGGAAAGTCCCTTGCTCCATCTGTGCTTTCAGGGCGGTGGAGACTTTCCGAGAAATATACTTCGAGTACAGGGCGTTGATCATATTTTGCAGCGGGATCATCAGGCTCTCGTTGGAGCCGTCTATGTCAAAATTGTCGTAGTGTTCCTTGATGGCAATAAACCGCAAGCCGATCTGTGGAAAAAATGCGCTCAAGGTAGGTTCCGGTTTCTATGTAGTCACGGCCAAAACGGCTGAGATCGCGGACTACAAGGCATTTTATTCTGCCGCTCTTGATGTCGGTCATCAGCCGGTTGAACTCCGGCCTGTCAAAAACCGTTCCCTTCCGTCCGTTATCCACATAGACATCGACGAGATCGAGATACGGGCAACCGGCAATATAGGACTTGCATATCTCAATCTGATTGGTGATGACATCCACCTTTTCAGATTTGCCGCTGTTCTCCACAGAGAGACGGGCATAAATGGCCGTCGGGAAGATTTGCAGCGGTGCTGCTTCGCAGACCGGCTCTGCGGCTGCGACTTTTCTGCTTTTTCGTGCCATGCGCTCATCCCTCCTTTATCCGGCAACGGCAAGTTCGTTGGCATAGCCGAGAACATATTCAAGTGTCTGCTGATACTCGTCTTTGTACTTGAAGACAATCTCAATCGCGTGATTCTCATAAATCAGGATGCGGTCAACCAGTGCCATAAGAACGCGGCGGTTCAGTTCTTCAATATTTTCATACTGCTTGAAGAGCGTCACCCAGTTCCGTTCCGTAGCCCCGGTTGCGACCGACTGCTTCATTTCTTTCTTCACGCGAAGAAGAGCTTCCTGCTTTTCCTCTATGATTTTGGTGTAGCTGTTGCGGAACTCAAAGTATTCCGACTTGTCGATGATCCCGTCCGAGAGGTCTTCGTAGAGCCGGAGCTTGAGCTTCTGATAGCGCTCAATCTCTTCTTCGAGCTTCGCAATCTGCGCTTCATAGTTGAACGCCTTGCGGTTCTGAGAAGGAAGACGCTCGATCATCTCAAGCGCTTTTTCCAGATTGACCACAAGCTCGATCTGGTCATGGATGGCACGGAACACCTTTTCCTCAACCTCTTTTGCGCTGATGCTGTGTGGGCTGCAGGTCCGGCTATGCTTATTCGTTGAGCAGACATAGTAGATGTATTTCTTTGTCTTCGACGGGACTGTCTTGCGCGTCATAGACTGCTGGCAGTCCCCACAAAACAGGAAGCCGGAAAACAGGTGTGCCTCATCCTGATCCGGCGAGCAGCGCATATCCCGCTTCATCATGGTCTTGACCGCCATGAAATCCTCATAGGAAACAAGCGCTTCGTGCGCCCCTCGACCTTGACCCACTCGGTTTCGTCTTTCGGCTGCACAACGCGCACCTTGTAGTTCGGCGTGCCGCGCTTGCCTTGGGCAAGAACACCGATGTAGACTTCGTTGGTGAGGATGCGCTGGACAGCTTTATAAGTCCACTTTGCAGTGTCGCCGGTCTTGAAGACGGTATCGAACTTCACTCCCGCCGAGTGCTTATACTCCATTGGAGAAAGCACACCCATCTGATTCAACCTTGCAGCAATGCGACCGATGGAGAAGCCATCCTTGTACATGGCAAAGATCATCTGCACATACTCGCTGACGGCCTCATCGACGATAAGCTGGTTTTTGTTATCCGGCGATTTCTTGTAGCCATAGGGCGCGAATGCCCCGACGAACTCACCGTTCTTTTGCTTGACCTCCAAGCTGGATCGGATTTTCATGGATATATCCTTGCAGTAGGAGTCGTTGATGAGGTTTTTGAACGGGATAACAAAGGAATCCGACTGCGGATCGCCGGTCAGGCTGTCGTAAGCGTCGTTGACCGCGATAAAGCGGATGCCGAGCTGCGGGAATATCTTTTCCAGATACCGACCGCCGTCGATGTAGTTTCTCGAAAAGCGGCTGAGGTCTTTGACTACGATGCAGTCAATCGCGCCTTTGCGGATTGCGTCTTCGAGCTTTTTGAAGTTTGGACGATTGAAGGAAACACCGCTATAACCATCGTCAACGAACGGCTCGCAGACGATTTCCAGATCGTCATGCCGTGCAATGTAGTCCTCGCAAATGGCTCTTTGGCTTGCAATGGAGTTGCTTTCAACTTTGTCCCCGTCTTCACGGGACAGGCGGCAGTAAATCGCCGTCCGGTAAACTTTTCCGGGCATAAAAATAACCTCCGTTTTCTGTTTGGTGTGATACATCAAATCAGAAAGACGAAGGCTTCTGCTTCTTGTATGAGGAAAACACGATAAAGCCACATGACCCTCAAGGGCAGCGGCTTAGTCTATGTATTCTTTTTTTGACCTGACTTCATTGTATCACAGGCACAATCGCTTGTCCATAGAACCGGGTGAAAAGATTCAGTTTGTTCATAATCAAAGTCCTCTCAGATAATGTTCCAGACAGTCCTCCAAGGTGGTGTCTGTCTTCGAGAAGCTGATCTTCACGACGGTCTTCCCGTCCAGATAGCAATACGGGTTTCTGATCTGTCGGATAAAATCCCGCAGCCGGTCATTCTGCGCAGCCGCAGGCTCAAGCCGGATGCTGTCTCGCTGGACAAGGGCACTGCGGTCAACCGTCTTCGGATTGACACTTCTCATGGTTTCTACGCTCATCATATTACAAACACCTCCCTGATGATGTGAATTGTATTCAGGACAAAAGGATATGGCGGAGCGCCGGTTAGGGACACTCCGCCACATAGTTTTCATCCTGAAAACTTGTATGCTGAATGTAGCTAATTGGTTTGTTTCTTGTTCCGGCATATTTGCAGCTCGCATCCCTGCCAGAAGAGCCTTGCGGCTCCGGGAATGCTACGGACTACCAACGGTTAATCGGTATCATGGGACTCTCACCCCTCCGAGGAACGCTCCGAGCCGCCCCCGGCAATCCGGGGACGGAAGTATCATTATACCCAACTTCTCCATCATGGCGAACAGCCGCACCACACGGCAGTTTAGCCTCTCTGTTGATCGCTCGCTTCCGTAGGAAGGTCTTGGCGGCAGAAGGCAAGTCGCTTCGAGAAAAGAGGAAAGATCCGCAGCACTGGATATTCTGTTTTCAAGGTTCTGCAAAGGTGGTCTTGTTTGACCCCTTCACTTTACAACGGACATTTTTTTTGCCGTTTGTCCGGGGAATCACAAAAATAAAAAATTTTTGAAATTTTTTTACTGAGTGCATTGGCAATGTCCCATGACGGTGGATTTTCGCAACCCATATGTTCCTCTGCAAATGCCCGGATGGTCTTATTCCCAGAAGGCATTGATCAAAAATTGCAAGATGGATGGAATTGAGTGTTGCCCGAAAATCTTGGATTACAAGTTTTGTAAGAACCCCGTCAGTGAAGTCCTCTTTGCCATCAGCCAACCACCCGATGACTTCACATCATCCTCTGGCACAGCGTCCAGCGACAGTATAGTGGAAGGTTGCGTTTCTTCTTCGTCTCCGCTGGCAGACGAGCCGCTGGGATCATAGGATCGCCGGAGCTTCTTTTCCTCATTACGGAGCGTCTTCATGACCTCGCGGTCAACTTCCGTAGTCTCGCCGGTAGCCTTCACGCGCACCATGCACTTGCCGTCCTCGGTAGTCCAGAGATCGTAGTCGAACTCAACGGGTGTTTTGGGGATTCTTTTCATTGTCTTGTCCTTTCCGCTGGCGCAGAGCGGCGGACGGACAAGACTTAAAAAGAGCCGCATGACGGTGAGTCTTTCTTTCCATACCGATAAAACAGAGCTTTTGAATACTCTGTTCATGCGGCATTAGGAAGACTCACCAATCAGCGGCTCCACAGCACAGCTATAAAATATTGAATTGTTTTTGTTATCTCCTTACCTTCTGTGAAGGCGGAGCAATAACCGTCTCATGTTGATCACATCAAATACGGTTTCCCGGCCACAGGCTTTGCATTTGGCCTGAATGTGTCCACGGGAATCCTCGAATACGGCGATAGCATTATGCCCACAATATGGGCACTTCACCATGCGCATCTTCTGGTTGACAATGGCGCTTCGCGCCTTGCGGATTTTTTCCTGCATCTCAGGTGAAGGCTCTGAGACACGAATGCTTTTTCTTCATGCCCACACCTCCAACGGATCGCTATACTCACTGTATGGTCGGTTTTCCAAGTGACCGAGCTGTTTCAGCCGGATGACTGCGGCGGTCTTTGAAACACCAAACTGTTGGCAGATCCTATCAAGGGCAACCTTATCCCAATAGGCATAGTTTCCATCGTAACTGATAAGCTTCCGGCCTCTGGCGTAATATGCAACAGCAAGGTCAATTTCCCGCTGGGGCATCAGGATTGCCGCCCCTAAGACATTGGCTTGCCATTCATTCCAGTCTTCACGGGTTTTTAGCTCTCGCAGAGAGTAAGCTGTCCGGGCAGAGTATTTCCGCTGGCAGACTTCCCGAACTTCGTCCGTCTCCATCTGGAATAGGATTTGATGGGCGCACTCATGGGCAAGCGTAAACCGGCGCTTTCCGCAGAGCTTGCGTATCTGGAAAGGCTGGATAAAGCTCGCATCCATCAAGACCTCGATTGCGGCGCAGAGGGATGGAATATTGCATCCCTCTTTCTCAATAATGTACTCGGTATCTGCATAAGCCGTCAGCCCACAGATACTTCCATCGGCAGACAGATATGCAAAAGAAACATTCAGGCCGAGATATTCGCTGGCAAACTGGTCAATCGGAGTGCCGCGAGGCAATCGTGCCCCATCGGTATCAGGGCCGAAGAAGAACTCGTTGAAGATCCTTCGTGACTGCTGCTGCGATCTCTTCAATATCTCTGTGTGACAAAAAAATCATCTGGCTCCCTCCTTCGCTTCTACAAACCATTTGTTGCCTTCTTGGAAGAGATAAGATTCCCTTCCACGGATCAGCACAGTATAACGAATGCCCCCTCCGCCTACCTTCTTGGAAGCGGCACGGCATTTGTACAGGATTTGGTCAATCTGAAAAATCAGGCCGTTTTCCCAGCGGATGAACCGGGGATGACATACTCCTTCTTCGTCAACATCCAAGTTGACCGAAACATACGCCTTCCGGCAATGTGTGTTCGTCATAGCCTACCTCCTATTGTCCTGAAAGTTACGCAAAACCGCGCATAACTCGTTTGTTTCTGTTGACACCCGCACTGTTCGTGTGGTATCATTAACACGAACGGTACTTTCGTGTTTGCAAAGAGTATAGCACGAACGGCATTTTCGTGTCAACCACTTTTGCGAAACTTCTGTTCGTGTTCGCAAAAAGTTTTAGAAAGAGGTGCCTTATGAGTTTCAAGGACAGACTAAAAGAAAAAAGGTTGGAAGCGAATCTCACACAGGTGCAGCTTGCGGAAAAAGTGTCGATAAGCGCAAGGACTATTCAGAATTATGAGTTGGGTACCCGCAAGCCTACGAAGTACGAGGTTGTCGAGAAATTAGCGACGGTTTTAGATACCACTCCTGAGTATCTGCTTGGGCAAAGTGGAATGCTTGTTGTCGCGGCGCATGAGAAGGGTGGCTCCAAAGCAGCCAAAGATATAGATGAGCTTGTCAGTGAAGTGACTGGTATGTTCGCCGGTGGTCGGCTCAGTGACGAAGCGCTCGATGGCGCGATGAAGGCGTTGAACGAAGCTTATTGGATCGCCAAAGAGAAGAACAAGAAATACACTCCGAAGAAATACCGTAAGGGGACAAGCGAACAGTGAGGCTATTCGCTGTTTGCGATGCCCCCATCAGCGGGAGGTGAGACGATGAATGCTGAAAATTTCTCGAAGGTCGGCAGCAGGCTTGTAAAGCGCCGCGGGACGCGAGATCCATTTAGCATAGCACGGCAGCTTGGCATTGAAGTCCTGTTCTGTGAGAACTTCGGCCCTCTGAAAGGGATGTACCGGGTGATCAAGCGCAGCCGTTTTATCTTCATAAACGAAAACCTGAGCGGACGGATGCAGCGGATTGTCTGTGCCCATGAGCTTGGACATGACCAGTTGCACAGGAATCTTGCAAAAAGGAAGCGCAATACAGGAGTTCATGTTGTACGACATGACTACAAAGCCAGAGTATGAGGCGAACATCGTCGCAGCAGAAATCCTGCTCGACACTGATGAGATTCTTGAGTACATCTATGACTATGGCTATACATCCGAACAGATCGCACGGGCGATGGAAACGGACATTAACCTTGTCGCATTGAAAAATCGCCCATTTGGCGGAAACCGGGTATGACCTCCGGCGCATTGAACATAAGAGCGACTTCCTGAAATAAAGACTTTACGATGGAGGCGACGAACGATTTGAACTATGACTCTTATCTTGCCCGTGCCATAGCGATTTTTAACGACAGGATGGATGCTGATTTCACAGGGGATAACATCATCCTTACCTGTTTCATGACAGAGGATCAGAAAGAAATTTTTGAGCAGTTCTGCTCCAAGTATTTTCCTTACCGACTGAACGACCGGTATCAGGAGGAAGGCTATTTTGATTTCCGGGCATCCTCTTTTATCGGGATAGATAACGGCGGTAAGGACGGCATCCTGCTCCGCACGGACATACCCTATCATCCAGTTGAACTGCTCCACATCTTCCTGCATGAGCTGGCGCACATTTACTGCGTCCATCATGAACTGGATGGGAAAAGCTTTTATGACGAATACTGTGAAGACTACGCGCCAACCAAAGAAGAAGACGGCATTATCAACGCAGGGTACGCAGTTTGGCGCGAGTGCATTGCAGAGATTATTGCCATCGAGCTTGACGATAGCTGCGAAATCGTCCCCCTCAAGGAGAAGGCAGATGTACTCCGGCAGCTCAAAGGCGAAATTGAGCCGGTAGACGGTAAACTGGCAGTCGGTGAAATACTGACGGCGGTTATGACCAGCACAGAGATTGAGGCATCCCAAACATGGGAAAAAGCAGAAACGGCCATCCTTAGCCTGAACCTGTTCGATACCCCGCCGGAGATGGATTTGTTCCGCCTTGTCTATGCACAGCTTCGAACCACCTTTCTTGAGGTCGATGTGGACTTCATCCATGAGCTGGGCTATCTATACTTAAATATTCTTTCTCTGGCTGTCATCCGCAATTTGCGCTAAAACTGATTTGTTAAAGTTGGGAGTGAGTAAAACGATGGAGAAAATGGAGAACATTGTATTCGACCGTAACTATGAAGAAGACAAGCCTGACCCACTGGCTCAAGCAATTTTTGACCGGGTAAACGCCCCCGGTGGCTTTTTAGAAGAGTTTTCAAAGAAGATGGATGCTATCCCAAAGGTGATAGTCCCGAAGGATAAGGAAAACTACGAGTATTTGTTGGAAAGATGTGATGAGTTTGCAAAGCGTCATCACGGCAAGATTCACGGTGTCGTTGACTTTGAGCATTGGGACGCCCACATCGACCTGACGCTGCCTATGCTTGAGTTTGATGATTCGGAGGATATGTCGCTCCTAAAAAGACATCGGGGAAAAGGCACATTATTGCTGCATTACCACGCAGGAAGACGGCAAGTTCCGTTTTCATGTTATGATCAATTATTTTGAGGAAATCATGTCGGAGGAATACGGCGACTATCTGAAATTTGAAACGCTTACTGAGGACGAAGAGCTGGCGGCTATGCTCAATATGGGTATCAGCGAAGAAGATGAAGCCGTTGTCCGTTTGATTGGGGAAATCCTCGACCGGTTTGACAATGAAACTCATGTGGACAAGACCACCGCATTTAAGGCGGTAGCCAGCTACTTAATTCAGAAAGACCCTGACGCAATCAGTTATGAACTGATTGCCGCCACGCTCACCGCCTTATTGGAAAAAGTATTGGACGATGAAAAGCACAAGGAGGACTGAACCATGAAATATCTTCTCTACCGCTCTTTTGGAAATCTTGAGAAGGATGTCAAGAAGCACGAATTGGTTGCCGTTGAGTATGGGAAGGACATTGGCGATGTGACCGATGCGCTGATTAAAGCGGCAGCGGATGACCTTGCCGGTATGCCGGAATATGAGCGCTGCGAGACAGCGGCCTACGCACCGGAGCCGGTCAAAGACTTTCGGAAGGTACGGCGCTATCAGTATGAGATGACGGGCATTGTCTATCCGCCGAATGCTGATAAGAACATCCTGATTGATTTTGGCATTGTAGAGGCGGATGAATGAATAAGCAGAGTGTTTGCCTCCTGCTTATTGATATGGAAAAAAAACAGAATGATAAACAGGAATCTTACCAATGTAGGGCGATGCAAATGGACATTAAGGAAAGACATATCTTAAAGCGAAAAACATTCAGTATGAAATCATTCGGCAGGATAAGCCGATACTTTCTGCTTTGGACGCGGAGGGCTATTATCCAGTTGAAAAATCAGCACCCACATTTGTTTTGCAGACAGAGAATGGACTCATTGGCTGCATAACATCTATTCAGAATGGGAGACTTGATTTTGAAAAGATGAAACTGCAATTCGGTTACAGCAAATTGAAAATGGCGGACAGGAAAAAGAAATTCAAAAGCCAAACCGGATATAGCGTTGGTTCAATTCCCCTGTCGGGTTGGGACTTCCCTGTTTATTTGATAAAAAACATGCTTGAACACGATTTTGTTTATGGCGGCACTGGGAATGAACTTCTAACATTAAAGATTGCTCCAACAGAACTTCTGAAAGCAAATGAGATTATAGGGATGTTTGAATAATTGGAATATGAAAGGCGGGTGGTATTGTGCCCCTTCAAATTGTACGAAACGACATCACAAAGATGGAAGGTGGATGCTATTGTCAACGCGGCGAACAGCTCTCTTCTGGGATGCGGCGGTGTTGACGGGTGCATCCATCGGGCTGCAGGACCGGAGCTGCTTGCCGAGTGTAAGACGCTGGGTGGCTGCGAAACCGGCAGCTCGAAAATCACAAAGGGATATAAACTGCCCTGCAAGTATGTTATTCATGCTGTAGGTCCTCGCTGGCTTGGAGGCAATCGCGGTGAGCGTGACCAGCTCATTTCCTGCTATCGCACTTCTCTTGAGCTGGCTAAGGACAAGGAATGTGAGACGGTTGCTTTTCCTCTCATTTCATCTGGCATCTATGGTTATCCGAAAGACCAGGCGTTGAGAATTGCGATTGACACGATCAGCGACTTCCTTCTGGAAAATGACATGACCGTCTATATCGTCATCTTCGACCGCAAGGCATATCAGATCAGCGAGAAGCTGTTCTCCGATATTGCTGAGTACATTGATGACAACTATGTGGATGAACATACCGATGACTACTCTGAGCGTCTGCGTCGGCTGAATGCAATCCATAAAAAAGAGATCTGCGAAGCCTCAGTCTGCGAAGAATCTGACGAAGAGATTGATATGCTCATGACCGTCCCACCGATGGCTGTTGCCTCTAAAAAGGCAAAGTCTCTGGACGATGCTCTGGGACAGATCGACGAGAGCTTTTCTGAAATGCTGCTTCGGAAGATCGATGAGTCCGGCATGACGGACGCAGAGTGCTACAAGAAGGCAAACATTGACCGCAAGCTCTTCTCGAAGATCCGCAGCGATAAGCTGTATAAGCCGAGCAAGCCTACTGCAATCGCCTTTGCCATTGCTCTTGAGCTGTCTCTGGATGAAACGAAAGAAATGCTCATGAAGGCAGGTTTGCCCTCTCACACTCCAACAAGTTTGACATCATCATTGAGTATTTCATTGAGAATGAAAACTATAATGTCTTTGAAATAAACGAGGCTTTGTTCGCCTTTGACCAGAGTTTACTCGGTGCGTGAGAGTTAGATAATTCCAATTTGACGGAGGTTGAACATTATGCTTATTGTTGTCGAAGGCATAGTTATGTGCTTTGTGCTTTTGATCGTTTGCGTAGTCGGTATATCCAACGGGCCCGTGGGACTTGTGCTTTTGTATGAAAAAAGATGTGCAAGAGCGTGTAGTGGAGCTTGGACTGACTACAAAGGATAGGATAAAGAAAAAACTTTATAATTTGCAGTATTGCCATGTTCGTACCATTATTTGTGTTACCGCCCTTGATGGTCTACGGCATCAATGGCGTGACGGATTTTTGGATGCTTTTTGGCAAATGTCAATCATTCTTTGGATTCAGGGTTTGTTTGACCGTTTCTTTATTGATTGGTACTGGGTCGGTAAGACAAAGGCTTGGGAAATTCCCGGTACTGATGATTTGAAGCCTTACATTCCAACAAAGATTATGATTGGTAAATGGATGAGTACCATTCTTATGAATCCGCTTATTGCTCTAATCATAGGAGTGATGCAATTCACCGTATAACTTAGTTCCTATTTGCTGAACTGACCAATCATCAGAAAGGAGGCAACCGGAGCATGAAACAGCGCACATATATCGCAATCGACCTGAAAAGTTTTTATGCTTCGGTTGAATGCCGCGAGAGAAACTTAGACCCGCTGGACACAAACCTCGTCGTGGCCGACGAGAGCCGGACGGACAAGACCATCTGCCTTGCGGTCACACCCTCTCTCAAGAGCTATGGGGATTTCCGGGCGCGGGCGACTGTTTGAGGTCAAACAGCGCGTCAAGGGAGGCGAACGCTGGGCGCCAGCATGACGCACCGGGGCGAAAGCTGGAAGGCTCGTCGTATCTCTTCTCCGAGCTGCAAGAGAATCCGTCCCTTGCCATTGACTTCATCATCGCGCCGCCGCGCATGGCTTACTACATGGAGTACAGCACCCGCATCTATCAGGTTTACATGAAGTATGTTGCGCCCGAGGACATCATCGTCTACTCCATCGACGAGGTGTTCATGGATGTCACCGACTACCTCGACCACCTACAAGCTGTCTCCCCATGACCTTGCCATGAAAATCATTCTGGATGTCCTTGAGTCAACCGGTATCACGGCCACAGCGGGGATCGGATCCAACCTTTACCTGTGCAAAATTGCAATGGATATTGTCGCCAAGCACATTCCAGCTGATAAGAACGGAGTCCGCATTGCCGAGTTGGATGAGATGAGCTACCGGGAAACTTTATGGTCGCACCAGCCCCTCACTGATTTCTGGCGCGTTGGCCGAGGCTACGCCAAGAAGCTCGAAGAGAACGGGATGTTCACAATGGGAGATGTCGCCCGCCGCTCTATCACAGATGAAGATTTGCTCTATAAGCTCTTCGGCAAAAATGCGGAACTGCTGATCGACCACGCATGGGGCTGGGAGCCTTGCACGGTTGAAGCTGTCAAGGCGTACAAACCGGAAAGCAACAGCTTGGGATCGGGGCAGGTATTGCACCAACCTTATGAAGCGGATAAGGCGCGACTCGTCCTTCGGGAAATGGCAGACAACCTTTCAATGGATTTAGTGAGCAAGGGCTTCGTCACAGACCAGATTGTTGTCACGATAGGCTATGACATTGAGAACCTGACCGACCCGGAACGCCGGAGAAAGTATCACGGCGATGTTGTGAAAGACCATTACGGGCGGCAGATACCGAAACACGCCCACGGCACAATCAATCTGGAACGCTACACCTCTTCCACGAAGCAGATCATGGATGCCGCCGGGGGAATTGTTCGACCGGATCACAGACAAGAGCTTGCTCATCCGGCGGCTGAACATCACAGCGACCCATGTGATTGACGAAGCCTCAGCCCCCTCTCCACAGGGAGCTTTTGAGCAGCTTGACCTCTTCACCGATTATGCTGCGCTCGACGCGAAGCGCAAGCAGGAGGATGAAGAGCTTGCACGAGAAAAGAAAGTGCAGCAAGCCATGCTCACCATCAAAAAGAGTTTGGGAAAAATGCCATTCTCAAGGGGGATGAATCTTTCGGAGGGAGCGACAGCAAAGGACCGGAACGCACAGATCGGGGGGACACAAGGCATGAGTGGAGGAAATTTATGGGGAAGTTTTTATCAGATATGATTTCGTTGGGGATCGAAGGCGTATTTGCATATTCTTCTGCGAAGAAAAAAAGGCAGAGGAAGCAAAGGGAATTTTGGATAGACTAACATCAGGCGACGAGGAAGTTCCTGTCGCCGAATTTCTGCGGATGTACGACTTGAGAATACATGATTTCGATAGTAAACAGGATGATATAAAATTCATGAAAAATTGGGATTTTGAAGGTGTATATGTGCTACATAACTGTTCGAAAAGCATCTATCATATTGGACGAAGCAGTAGAGTTTTGAGAAAGATTGATCGCACTTTTAGAGGATATGAGAAGCAAGAGGTCTATGTGGATTGGGAAAGAGGCGATGACTTCAAAGTTCGCATAGTACGGTTTGAAGGCAGCGGCTTTAGTGATATAAAAAGATTTGGAAAAGGAATTAACAAAACAATATGGAACATACCAAATCTCAAACCGTGAAGACGAGACTAAAAAGCCAAAAAAAGAGCTTTTGGAAAAGGCTTTGGGGTTGATTGATTCTGAATGAGGTAAAGGCAATGTATGAAACCAAAGGCAGTTATGAGGACATCATCAATCTCCCTCACCATGTCTCATCAAAAAGACCCGCAGATGCCGATGCTGGACAGGGCTGCACAGTTCTCGCCGTTCGCCGCTCTCACCGGGTACGATGACGCAATTCATGAAACCGGACGGCTGACAGATGAAAAGATCGACCTCAGTGAAGAGGAAAAAGAGGCGCTGGACAGGAAGCAACAGATCCTCATGGAAAGGCTTGGTGACCATCCTGCGCTGACCATCACCTACTTCGTCCCGGACGCAAAGAAGTCCGGCGGGGCGTATGTGACAAAGAGCGGAAACCTCAAAACAGATAGACAAGTTTGAACGCTGGATACTGCTCACAGACGGCACGAAAATACCGTTGGACGATGTTGCTGACATCGAAAGCAAGCTGTTCCGCGATATGTTTTGAATGTCGCTTTCCATGCGACCAAACCGAAGACGATTTCTCCTATACTGTGACTGTAAGCAAAAGCAGCCACAGTTTTTCTATATAGGAGGATCCATCATGAAAAAGAACTTAACCGAAATCGTCTTTATCCTTGACCGTAGCGGCTCGATGAGCGGGCTGGAAGCCGACACTATCGGCGGCTTTAACTCGATGATCGCTAAGCAAAAGAAGCAGGACGGCGAAGCACTTGTCTCCACGGTCCTCTTTGACAATGTGAGCGAGGTTATCCATGACCGCGTGAATATCCGGGATATTCAACCGATGACCGACAAGGACTATACCGTTCGCGGCTGCACTGCTCTTCTGGATGCCATCGGAGGCGCAATTCATCACATCGGGAATATCCATAAGTATGCCAGAGCGGAAGATGTCCCGGAGCATACGCTGTTTATCATCACGACGGATGGAATGGAGAATGCGAGCCGGTTGTACAGCAGCGACCGTGTAAAGCAGATGATCCAGCGTCAGAAAGCAAAGTATGGCTGGGAGTTCCTGTTCCTCGGCGCAAACATCGACGCGGTGGAAACGGCGCGGCACTTTGGGATCGGAGCTGACCGAGCCGTCAATTACCACTCTGACAGCGCTGGGACACAGCTTAATTATGAGGTGTTGAGCGAAGCAATCTCCGCCGTCCGCAGCAGCGCCCCGCTTGGTGCGGATTGGAAAAGCCGGATTGATGAGGACTACGAGAAACGCGGGAAAAGGCGAAAAAGAGATAAATCGGATAAGAATGGAAAGAGATGCTTTTTGAGCGTCTTTTTCGGTTGAAACCGGACAAGCGGCAAAAAAAAAATGTCCGTTGTAAAGTGAAGGGGATTTTTACGGGGAGAAGCACCGGGAATACGATTTTGAGAGAATAGCAAGCACAGCCGGTGTCCGTACACACGGCGATTTTCGAGTAAAGGAACCCCGCCCTTACTCTTCAAATGCTTGTTGGGATGTCTCCCAAACCCTCTATCTTTACGAAAGGACAGATTGCCTATGGCAAATAGAACAAGGCCAATCCGCATTGAGTTCTGCGTGTCGGAAAATGAGCATCGGATCATCAAATCAAAGATTGCGCAGCTCGGAACAAACAATATGGGTGCGTATCTCAGAAAGATGGCGATTGACGGCTATATCATCAAGGTGGACTACACTCAGCAGAAGAAACTCGCCGCCGCTGTCAGCCGTGTTGCCTCAAATATCAATCAGATTTGCCGCCGCATCAACTCAAAGGGAAACCTTTATGAGGATGATGTCACCGAGCTGAAAGAGAGGCAAAAAGGAAATATGGCAGTTACTAAAATCAAGCCAATCCGAGGAACTGTAAACAAGGCGCTTGCCTACATCCTCGACCCGGAAAAGACTGACGAGCAGCTCTATGTTTCCTCTTTCGGCTGTGCTGCCAGTGACGCTGCGGCAAAAGAATTTGAGTGGACACGAAATCTTGCTGTCCAACAGGGGATGCAGATGCCGAAGGTGATTGCCCGACACCTGATTCAATCCTTCGACATCGGAGAAGTCACGCCTGAGATGGCGCATGAAATTGGCAAGCAGTTTGCCGACGAATGGCTGAAAGGCAAGTATGAGTATGTGATCGCCACCCACATCGACAAGGGACATTGCCATAATCACATCATCTTCAATGCCGTCAACTTTGTAGACTATCATGCCTACCGAAGCAACCGGCGTACCTACCGGGAAATGCGCCAGCTCAGTGATGAAATCTGTAAGGAACATGGACTTTCCGTGATCCCGCCCTCGCAGAGCAAGGGCATGGACTACAAGGAATACACAGAGGCTAAACGCGGCACAAGCTGGAAGCAAAAGCTCAAGCAGACCATCGACCGCTGCATCATCACAGCGAAGGATTACGATGAGTTTTTGAAACTCATGCAGGAAGCCGGATATGAGATCAAGACCGGAAAATACATCTCCTTCCGTGCTGAGGGACAGGAGCGTTTTACCCGTGCAAAGACCATCGGAGACAACTACACCGAGGACCGGCTCAAGGAGCGCATTCGGGGGCGCGGGAACCGCAAGCGCCAGACGCAGACTTCCCGCCGGGGTATCTCCCTCATCAGCGATATTCAGGAGCGCATCCAGCTCATAGGCAGCAAAGGTTACGAACACAAAGCGAAGCTCACCATTCTCAAAGAGGCTGCGCGTACTCTCAACTATCTGACTGAGAACAACCTTCTGCAATATGCTGACCTTGAAAAAGAAAGTCGAGGACATTCACAGCTCCTACGCCCGCACCGGCAGTGAGCTGAAAAATGTTGAAGCCAAACTGCGTGAGGTGCAGCCGCTTATCAAAAACATCTCAAACTATCAGCGTCTCAAACCGATTTACGATGCCTATATGAAGGCGGCAGACAAGCCAGCGTTTCGCTCCAAACATGAAGCCGAGCTTGTCATCTATGAGGCAGCAAAGAGCACCTTTCTCGCCATACAGGGCGACGGAAAATTGCCGAGCTTGAAATCTCTGCAAGCCGAACAGCAACGGCTCGCGGACGAGCAGCAGCGCCTTTATGACGAACGCGCCAAGTTGAAAAAAGAAGCTCGCCTGATTGACACGATGAAGGCGAATGTGGATGATTTCCTCAGTCCCTCGATGGCAAAGGAACAGGAGAAATCCCGCAGCGGAGAACTCGAATAAGCAACAAGGCTCACTGCTCACTTTGGGGAGTGAGCCTTTCACATTTTACAACGCAAAACAACGAGAGAATACAGTAAATCACATTGATTATTCTATTCTCCCGTGGTAAATTGATAATACACAGACTGAATCGTAAAGAACGACTTCTCAGATCCTTGCGTGAACTTAACGATGCCCAAAATCTGATAGACTGTCAGCCATTCTTTCGATTACACGGAAGGAGATACAATGTTTCAGAAAGTGATTTATAAAAGGCAATACAATAAACCTACAATAGAGGAAATAGAAGCTGAGATAGCCGATGAACCTATACCAGCCGAAGTAAAAGAACCCGCTCCGTCAAAATATAAAATGTTCATCAAAGGGCATATTCAAACAGCTCAATGAGGGCGCAGTTTATGTGCCGCTTCCTGAGCGGAAACCTATCGCCAAGGTATTTATCAGTCAAGCCATCGAAATATCTGAGAACTACCAAATTGACACTGAAATCAGACAAGGTGCCGGGACAGTCACGGTAATTTTCTCATTCGATTGCGGCGGTGCAATGGGCTTCTTGAAAAGCGTGATCCAGTATGCCGATGACATTTCTTTCTTCTCAAGCACAAATGGATATGAGATCGTCCTTGCACTCGATTTTTACACTTACGCATTATACCGGCGCGGAAGGAAGATGCGTCCCTGACTATTTTGGCCTGTGCATTGCATAGGCTTCTTATTGTTGTGCAGCAATCCAAGAACTTGAAATATATTTTGAATTTTCGGACGGATGAATTGCGTTTGTGGAGCTTTCGATGTATAATAAAATGAGGGTCACTATAAGCGGTTGAGCGAGGTGCAGTGATGAAGATAAGCTACAAAAAACTTTGGGTAATGTTGATTGAAAGGGAGATCCCGAAAGCAGTTTTTCGGAAGGAAACCGAGCTTTCGCCGGGTACCATGAGCAAGCTTAATAAGAATGAAGAGGTTGCCCTTTCTGTCTTGCTGCGCATCTGTGAGTATCTGAATTGTGACATCGGGGACATTTGCGAAGCGATCCATACGGACAAGTAAGCCACGCACTGTGCATTCTATATATCGTTAAAAAAACTACGGAGGTAGCTTCAATGGCTGAAACGAATACAAGCAATATTGGATTTGAAAAACAGATTTGGGATGCAGCTTGCGTCCTTCGCGGCAACATCGACGCTTCGGAATACAAGTCGGTTGTTCTCGGGTTGATTTTTTTGAAATACATCTCAGACCGCTTCGAGGCGAAGTATCAGGAGCTTGTTGCTGAGGGCGACGGCTTTGAAGAGGACAAGGACGAATACACGGCGGAGAATATCTTCTTTGTGCCGGAAAACGCAAGATGGAGCGTCATATCCGCTGCTGCTCACACCCCTGAGATCGGCGCGGTCATCGACGAGGCCATGCGCAGCATTGAGAAGGAAAACAAGCGTCTCAAGGACATTCTGCACAAGAACTTTGCCCGTCCTGAGCTGGATAAGCGGCGGCTCGGTGAGGTCGTTGACCTCTTTACCAATATCCAGATGATCGACCACGGAAACAGCAAAGATATTCTCGGCCGCACTTATGAGTATTGCCTTGCCAAATTTGCTGAACAGGAAGGTAAGCTCGCCGGTGAGTTCTATACCCCGTCTTGCGTTGTTCGCACCCTTGTCGAGGTATTACAGCCATACAATGGCCGTGTCTACGACCCCTGCTGCGGGTCTGGCGGTATGTTTGTCCAGTCCTCCAAGTTCATCGAAAATCACGGCGGGAATATCAAGAACATCTCTGTGTATGGTCAGGACTCCAACCCTACCACATGGAAGCTGGCACAGATGAATCTTGCCATTCGCGGCATCGAAGCTGACCTTGGCAAATTTAGCGCGGACACATTCTTCAACGACTGTCACCCGCAGCTCAAGGCAGATTTCATTATGGCGAATCCGCCCTTCAACCTTTCCGGCTGGGGACAAGATAAGCTGCTTGATGATGTGCGCTGGCAATACGGAACGCCTCCGGCCAACAACGCCAACTTTGCTTGGTTGCAGCACATGATCTGGCATCTCGCGCCGAATGGACGAATTGGCATGGTTCTTGCGAATGGCTCGCTGTCTTCTCAGTCCGGCGGTGAAGGCGAGATCCGAAAGAATATCATTAACGCTGACCTTGTGGACTGCATTGTCGCAATGCCGTCCCAGCTCTTCTACACAACACAGATTCCGGTGTCTCTCTGGTTTCTCGCCAAGAACAAAAAGCAAAAGGGCAAGACGCTTTTCATCGACGCAAGAAAGCTGGGCACGATGGTCACTCGAAAGCTGCGGGAGCTGACAGACGAGGACATCCAGAGGATCGCGGACACCTATAACGCATTTGTTGACGGCACGATTGAAGATGAAAAGGGCTTCTGTGCTGTTGTGACCACTCAAGATATTGCCAAGCAGGATTATATCCTCACGCCGGGGCGCTATGTGGGCATCGAGGAGCAGGAGGATGACGGCGAACCGTTCGAGGAAAAGATGGGACGGTTGACTTCCGAACTGTCGAAGCTGTTTGCGAAGTCCCACGAGCTGGAGGCACAGATCAAGGAGCGGCTGGGGGCGATTGGGTATGAAATCTGAATGGAAGACTTCAACAATCGGTGCTGCGTGCTCACTTGTGACTGATGGCTCGCATTCCAGCCCCAAGAGCGTTGAAAGCGGCGAGTATATGGTGTCAGTCAAAGATTTTACAGAATACGGATTTGATTTCACTTCATGCCGTAGAATCAGTAGTGATGACTATGAAACGCTGAAAAGAAATGGCTGTGTCCCTGAGCAGGGCGATATTTTGATAGGCAAGGACGGAGCAAGATACTTTGAAGACATTATTATCTACCGTCAGCCGGAAAGACCAGCATTGCTATCGTCTATTGCAATTTTGCGGTGCAATAAGGAAGAAATTCAGCCAGAGTTTTTATACTATACCCTACGAACTCCTGGTTTCAAACAGGATGTCCGTGATAATTATGGGTCAGGTTCCGCAATTCCGCGAATCATTTTGAAAGACTTTAAGCGGATGCCAATATCGTACCCATCCCTTGAAGTGCAAAAACAGATTACCGCTGTTCTAAGCATTTTGGATCAGCGCATTCAGGCAAACACGAAGATAAACGATAATTTACAGCAGCAGACGCAAGCTTTTATGTTCGGAGTTCGTCAAACTCACCCAGCATGGCAACAAGGACATCTATCCGATGCAACCGTTATTGAGCATCATATGGCAAAGATCATAAAAAACTGGCTGATGGCATTTATCCGGTATATGGCTTCAGGCGGCATTATGCGTTATGTTGAGCAAGGCTTCCATTGCATTTAGGAGTCGGTTCTTATACCAAGAAAAGGCGGACTCTAACAATGTGATGTATGTTAATCAGCCTTTCTGGTCTGTTGATAAATGTTCTATACCGAAATGCGCAATTGGGCATGTTCGCATTTCGTATATCACCATTGTATGTAAAGCCAAAGACCTTGATCATGAATGCGGGTTCAGAGTGCCTTTTCGGCATGAAGAACCGGACATCCTAAATGCAATGGAAGGGCGCTCAACATAACGCATAATGCCGCCTGAGCCATATACCGGATAAATATGTATCAAAGCCATGCAGGAAAATTTGCTCATATCAAAACGGTTACGAGATCGGATAGATGTCCTTGTTGCCATGCCGGGTCAGCATTGTCAACGAACATCGAAGCATCAACTGCGTCTGCTGCTGTAAATTATCGTTTACCGCCTTATTCACTCTCATCAGTGGCGAGAGTCACTTCAAAGGAACTGCCACTGTTTATCGTTCTCTTAAAGACAAAGGAGAACGACGATGAAAGAACAACTTATCCAAGAGATACAGCGTAAAATGCTGCCGTATCTCAACAACGAACAACTATTGCAGTTAGGTGATGCTTTAACCGAAGCTCTACAAGGCGTGAGCGTAAGTTATGAAGACACCACCCCAAAGCAGGAAGAACGGGATGCCGTCGAAGCGTTCATTACTGCCAAGCGCATTGAAGGCTGTTCCGAGAAAACCTTGAAGTCTTACCGGAAGCCGATTGAATCCATGCTGTCTACCATCGCTAAGAACGCCCAGTCAGATAACAACGGATGATCTTCGTAAGTACCTGACAACCTACCAGACGCAGCGCAGGTCCAGCAAGGTCACGATTGATAATATCCGGCGCATACTATCCAGCTTCTTTTCATGGCTTGAAGATGAGGACTTTATTTTGAAAAGTCCGGTACGCCGGATTCACAAGGTAAAGACAGCAAAGGTGGTCAAAGACACCTACACGGACGAGGCGTTAGAGCTAATGCGGGATAGCTGCACAACTACAAGGGATTTAGCAATCATTGACCTACTCACTTCCTCTGGAATGCGTGTTGGAGAGATGGTCATGCTGAACCGAGAAGACATTGATTTCAACGAGCGGGAATGCGTTGTGATCGGTAAAGGTAACAAGGAGCGCCTTGTGTACTTCGATGCAAGAACCAAAAATACATTTGCAGAACTACCTCAACGAGCGCACAGATGCGAACCCTGCACTGTTTGTCTCGCTGAAAGCCCCACATGAGCGGCTGATGATAGGCGGTGTGGAAGCACGGCTTCGAGAATTGGGAAAACGCCTGAACTTACCCAAGGTACATCCACACAAATTCCGGCGAACACTGGCGACCTCAGCCATAGACAAGGGAATGCCCATAGAACAAGTCCAGCAGCTCTTAGGGCATCAAAAGATCGATACGACCATGCACTATGCAATGGTGAAGCAACAAAATGTAAAGCTGGCACACAGAAAGTACATCGGATAGGATGGTGATTGGAATGGCGTTACTAAAGTGTCTAACTGTTGATGGGAGGGGGAGCTACGGTATAGCCGCTTCCGCAGTCGAGAGAAATGAACGGCTGTACACATATTTGAGAATTACAGATATTCGAGATGATGGCACGCTCAATATGAATGATTTGAAAAGTGTTGATGATCCCAACGCTTCCAACTATATTCTTCATCCAAATGATATTGTATTTGCGCGTACCGGCGCAAGCACTGGAAGAAACTACTTCTATGATGGGAGTGATGGAACTTTTGTATATGCAGGATTTCTGATAAAATTCAGTCTTGACCCGCAAAAAGTCAATCCTGTTTACATCAAATATTATTGCCAATCCACACAATATCGAAATTGGATAAAATCATTCAGTACAGGGAGTACCCGTGGAAACATCAATGCTCAAACCCTTGGGAATATGGATATACCGCTTCCCTCGAGAGAGCAGCAAGATTTTATCGTCAGAGTCCTCTCGCCTATTGATGAAAAGATCAAACTTAACCAGAAGATAAACGATAATTTACAGCAGCAGACAGATGAAGTCGCTATATCAATGTTCATTGATAACCCTGATCCTGCATGGTCGCATGGACATCTATTGATCTCATAACCGTAAAATACCGGTAAAGACCACAAGAAATTAGCTGATGGTATCTATCCAAATGGCTCTGGTGGGATGCATGCGGAATGTTGAGCGCCCTTGTATTTAAGGAATCCAACCCGTTCTTATTCCAAGAAAAGCTCTGAACAATTCATAGATGTATGGAATCAACCGTTTTGGTCTGTTGACACCATGTTGGCTATACGAAATGTAGCCTTCCGAATGGGCATTGGACAGGGATTGTATATCATTGTTTGTCAAAAGCTCTAACATACAATGAATGCTGGATCCGCCGTTCAACGGCGAACAACTGGATATCATCCTAAACCGCGATGGAAGTTGTCAATCGCCATCCGCCGCAGAGCCCTTGAAGAGTTTGAATGCTATGGTTGCAGCCAATGGATGACCTCATTGCCATATCTAACGATGTTCGAATCGAATCTGTCCCAAATGCGTGATACACTGCTTGCCGAAGCTCATCGGTGGCGAGATCGATGTCTCTGACATCAAGCTCTAAGCTGCTAAATTATCGTTTATCGCCCTTGTCGCATTGCGAGCGACCACGCGCTGCCAAAACGCGGTATAATATGATTTGAAAATGGGAGGTATGTGCAATGGATATACAAGAAACAATCAGTCGCGCCAGAAAAGAATATAAGGTTTATCTGCGTGAGAAGCACCCTGACTGGGCAGAAAGTAGCCTCAGCACTCATGTTTCTGATGCCTTCTACCTGTATCAGAATACCATTGCCCTCTCCTTCTGGAAGTGTTTTGAGAGCGACGAGTCGATGGCAGTGGCAAAGCAGGATATACTCGAATATCTGAAACATGATGTGATGTCGGAACGCGCTGAGGAACGCACAGCCGGTTATTTCAATGATCTCAAGATGCTCAAAGAGTTCCTGGATACCAAAGGGCGGAGTAAGGAGCCTATGTGGGACCGGAGTACGATTGCGAAGTGACTGTCTACAAATATGCAAAGCTGGCTTATGATGGTGAGATTTCCTCCGATGACGCTATTGCGGCCATGTGCAAGGAAGTTCCGTTCTTCGGGGAAACATCCCATAAACTCATGGTCATGCTGCTTGCTTCCATGATGGAGGGAACAAGGTACACCCGACGGGGCAATACAGAAACAACGATATATTTCATCGTACATATTGGACAGGACTATGGCAAGGATCGCATGGTCAATGCCTTAAAAGGCAACCCACGAAAACATAACCTACTACTACGAGCAGACTGGAAACAAGTCAAACAGCATCCGCCGGGGCTGCACAAAGGTAGCCAAGGACAACAATATTGTTATGGATTTCAGCGAGAAGATGTTTGTGGGCATCATCCCGAAGGAATCCTCCGATACGGCCCTCACGGTCGATGACACAGCCGTCCGGTATTGGCTGTATGCTGCTGGCGATGGCTCGGTCAACTGGGAGAACGATTATGCCGAGGGCATTATGGCTATCGGCTGGGATGACATGGGCGATCTCATGCAGTACAGCTCAAAGGAAGATATGCGAGCCAAGATGCGGGAAGTCTATGGAGGGACAGGCTCGTTTAAAAATCAAGTTCACGCCACATGGCAGTTTGTAAATGACATCAAACCCGGCGACATTATCTTCGTCAAGAAAGGGAGAAAAGAAATCATTGGAAGAGGCATTGTTGAGGCGAGTATGTATATGATCCCACCCGCGAACACTTCCGCAACACCCGCGCTGTCCGCTGGACTGACAAAGGGTTATGGGAGCATCCTGAGCAGTTAGCGATGAAGACACTGACCGATGTAACGCCTTATACCGATTTTGTGAAGAAGACGCAAAGCCTTTTTTGATGGAGAAAGCACGGATGCCGCTATCCAAGATGAGGATGAAGAGGAACAGGCATACGATCCATATACCGCAGACGATTTCCTTCATGATGTATTCATGGATGAAGAACGTTATAACACCCTCAAAGCTCTCCTGCTGACGAAAAAGAATGTGATCCTCCAAGGCGCACCGGGCGTCGGAAAACCTTTGCGGCAAAGAGGCTTGCCTATTCTATCATGGGTGAGAAAGACACGAACCGCGTCAAGATGGTACAATTCCATCAGAGTTACAGCTACGAAGACTTTATCATGGGTTTCCGGCCAACTGAAACAGGCTTTGAATTGAAGAAGGGCGTTTTCTACGAGTTCTGCAGGAAGGCAGCAGAGGATGATCGACCCTATTTCTTCATCATTGACGAGATCAACCGAGGCAACTTGAGCAAGATTTTCGGCGAGCTGTTCATGCTCATTGAAAGCGATAAGCGCGGAGTTGAGTTGCAGCTTCTCTACGCGGACGAGCAGTTCTCCATTCCAAGCAATGTTTACATCATCGGCATGATGAACACCGCTGATCGAAGCCTTGCTATGCTGGACTATGCACTGCGCCGCCGTTTTGCCTTCTTTGAGATGACACCGGCATTTAACTCGTCTGGTTTCAGGGCATATAGGGCGAAGATCAACAACCCGAAGTTCGACCGCCTAATTGCCACAGTGGAGCAGCTTAATGATGTGATAGCGAATGATGATTCGCTGGGCGAAGGTTTCTGCATCGGTCATAGTTATTTCTGTACGAACGCCACAGTCACAGACGATTGGATGAGGTCTGTAATAGAATTTGAGCTAATCCCGCTACTCAAAGAATACTGGTTTGATGAAGTCGCGAAGGTCAAGGATTGGAGCCGTACGCTTCGTGAGGTGGTCAAATGATTCCCGTTCGCAACATCTACTATATGCTGGCCTATGCGTTCCAAGTGTTGCACGAGCAAGGCTATAAGGATGTTGCCGCTGAGGATTTCCGAAACACCGCAGAGTTGCTGGCCGCCATCCTATGCAAAGGCGTGTCTGTTCAGATTAAGAGAGGCTTATGCAGACAGTACATAACAAAGGAAGATCCGCTGGCTTCCCCAAGAGGAAAGCTTGAAATTGGAGAATCCATCAAAACCCAAGTCCTTCGTAAAAAACAGATCGTCTGCGCCTATGATGAGTTTTCGGTTAATGCCTATACAAATCGCATTGTCAAAACGACAATGGCCGTCCTGCTCCGTGCAGATATTTCAAAGACGAGGAAAAAGGAAATCCGAAAACTGCTTGTCTTCTTCGATGGCGTAGATACTTTGGACGCTCACACCATTAACTGGAACATCCAATATGACCGTAATAATCAGACCTACCGGATGATTCTTGAAATATGCCGTTTTGTTCTGAAAGGACTACTGCAGACAACCGCAGGCGGATCTACCCGTATTATGGATTATGCGGATGACATGACAATGGCAAAGCTGTATGAGAAATTCATACTGGGCTATTATCAGCAGGAGCACTCGGACATCCGTGCATATTCTCCGCAGATTGCTTGGCAAGTGACCGACGGGTATAGGACGCTTCTACCCACTATGCAATCCGACATAGTGCTTTCAAACAAGAAAGCTGGAAAGACGCTTATAATCGACGCAAAGTTTTACACGCACAATATGCAGATGAAAGCACCCTATATGACGCAAACGCTCCACTCAGGGAATTTGTATCAGATTTTCACCTATGTCAAGAACTGGGATGCAGCGCCCGGAGAAACGGTAGCGGGGATGCTTCTATACGCCAAGACGGATGATGCCGTTCAGCCGGATGGAGATTACCAGATGAGCGGCAATCAGATCAGCGTAAAAACGCTTGATATGAACTGCGAGTTCGCTGTGATCGCAGGACAGCTTGACACGATTGCAGAAAGGGTTAGATGATAACACAGCAGATCGAACAAAGGAGCGACGGAAATGGCAGGATATTACACCGAATCTAATTACGAGAATGCAGTTCTCCAATTACTCAACGAAGGGCTTGGCTACACCTATGTCTACGGACCGGATGTTGAGCGTGATTATCACTCTCCGCTCTACGAGGATGTCCTGTTGCCCGCTTTACAGCGCATCAATAAGGGCTTGCCTCTGGATGCTATCAACGAGGCCATCTACAAACTCAAGAACTTTGAGTCCGGCTCGCTGTTGCAAAAGAACATGACCTTTACCGACTATCTGCAAAACGGTATCTCTGTAAAATACTTTGTAAATGGCGAGGAACGCTCCACCCTCGTCTACCTTGTTGATTTCAAAAATCCTGCCAATAACGACTTTACCGTTGCCAACCAGTGGACTTTCATCGAAAATTCCGAGAAACGCCCTGATGTTATTCTCTTCATCAATGGTCTTCCCCTTGTCATAGTGGAGTTGAAATCTCCCTCCCGCGAAGAGACAGATGCTTCCGACGCATATCGCCAACTCCGCAACTATATGTACGAGATCCCCTCCATGTTTATTTACAACGAGGTCTGCGTCATGAGCGATATGACTACCTCAAAGGCCGGAACCATCACCTCCGGCGAAGATCGCTTCATGGAGTGGAAAACGACGGACGGCAGCTACGAGAACACGCAGTACGCAGCCTTTGACACCTTCTTTGAGGGGTTGTTTGAAAAGAACCGGTTCCTTGACATCTTGAAAGAACTTTATCTGCTTCAATGTGGACGGGGAAAAGACCTTTAAGGTGCTTGCCGCTTACCATCAGTATTTTGCCGTTAAAAAGGCGATTGCTTCCACTCAAAAGGCAACCGTCACAGATGGCAAAGGCGGTGTGTTCTGGCACACGCAGGGCAGCGGGAAATCGCTGTCTATGGTGTTCTATGCCCACTATCTGCAAGAGGCATTGGAAAGCCCGACAATCGTGGTGATCACAGACCGCAACGACCTGGATAACCAGCTCTACGGCCAGTTCTCCCGCTGCAAGGATTTCTTACGCCAAACGCCGCAACACGCCCAAAGCCGAACCCACTTGAAAGAACTGCTTGCGAACCGTCAGGCCAACGGAATCATTTTCACAACCATACAGAAGTTTGAGGAAAGCGATGAGCCGCTTTCTGAGCGCCGGAATATCATCGTCATGGCGGATGAGGCGCACCGCAGTCAATACGGATTAACGGAGAAAGTTGTAGTGCGCCAGAAGGAAGACGGCGAGGTTGAGGCCAAAACCATCATTGGCACTGCCCGCATCATCCGTGATACCCTTCCGAACGCTACATACATTGGCTTCACCGGCACTCCCATCTCATCAAAAGATCGGAGCACCCGCGAGGTCTTCGGCGATTATATCGACATTTACGATATGACCCAAGCCGTTGAGGACGGAGCGACGAGGCCGGTTTACTATGAAAGCCGCGTCATCCATCTCAAGCTTGATGAAAAGACGCTGCATCTTATTGACGATGAGTATGACCTGATGGCAGAGAATGCCGATCCTTATGTTATCGAAAAGAGCAAGAAAGGAACTTGGTCAGATGGAGGCGATTCTGGGGGCTGACCAGACGATCAGCTCTCTTGTGGATGATATTCTCGACCACTATGAAAACTATCGTGCCAACATTCTGACCGGAAAGGCGATGATTGTTGCCTACTCCCGCCCCATCGCCATGAAGATATATAAGCGGATTTTAGAGTTGCGTCCGGCTTGGACAGAAAAAGTCGCTGTTGTCATGACGCAGGGAAACAACGATCCCGAAGAATGGCGTGAAGTAATCGGCAATAAGGCTCACAAGGAAGATATGGCGAGGAAGTTCAAAGACAATGACTCGCCGCTTAAAATAGCTATCGTTGTGGATATGTGGCTAACGGGCTTTGATGTTCCTTCTCTTGCCACAATGTATGTCTATAAGCCGATGGCCGGTCACAACCTCATGCAGGCTATCGCTCGTGTCAACCGCGTCTTCAAGGACAAAGAAGGCGGCTTGGTTGTTGACTATGTGGGCATTGCTGCTGCGCTGAAACAAGCCATGAATGACTATACAGCGCGGGACAAGAAAAACTACGGTGATACGGATGTCAGCAAAGCTGCATACCCGAAGTTCCTTGAAAAGCTGTCTGTATGCCGTGACCTATTCTACGGTTATAACTACGATAAGTTCATGACCGGAACTGACCTTGATAAGGCGAAGGCGATTACCGGAGGTGTAAACTTTATCCTCGGCAAGAGCGTTGCAGAGCAAGACCTTCCCGACAATGAGAAGACGCAAAACATCTACATCAAGGAAGCGTTGCTTCTCAAACAGGCTCTTTCGCTGTGCGGTAGCTTAGTGGATGAGAAAACACGCTTTGAGGCAGCATTCTTTGAATCTGTCAGAACGATGATTGTCCGGCTCCTGTCCGGGGGTACTGGCAAGAAGTTTACCTTCCCGGAAGTAAAGAGCGGATCAATGAGCTGTTGAAACACAGTATCAAGAGCGAGGGCGTAATCAACCTCTTCTCGGATGTGAAAGCGGAGTTTTCTCTGTTCGATCCGAAGTTTCTTGAAGAGGTTGCCAACATGAAGGAAAAAAACCTTGCTGTTGAACTCTTGAAAAAGCTGATTGCCGAACAGGTGTCGGTTTACCGGCGAACCAATATTGTCAAATCGGAGAAGTTTTCTGAACTTATTCAGGGTGCAATGAACCGATACCTGAACGGGATGCTGACCAACGAGGAAGTCATTCAGGAGCTTTTGAAACTGGCAAAAGAGATCGCTGATGCAAACGCCGAGGGCGAAAAAGCTGGGATTGACCTCCGACGAGCTTGCGTTTTACGATGCCTTGACTAAGCCCCAAGCTATTAAAGACTTCTACGAACACGATGAACTGATTGCCATTACAAAAAGAGCTGACCGATCTGCTCCGTAAAAACCGGACGATAGATTGGCAGAAGAAAGAAAGCGCCAGAGCCGGTATGCGTCGTTTGGTCAAGCGGCTCCTCAAAAACACAAGTACCCACCAGAGGGCATGGATGACGCAGTTCAGACCGTAATGAGCCAATGCGAGATGTGGACAGATAATGTAATGACTGTGTGACCATTCATCGTCTACTGTTCGTTATCAACGCTATGCCTCGAAAGGAACATAATATGGATGTCCGCGAAACAGCAGAGCTGGATGAAGATGAGCGCTTTATCACGATTGCAGATGGCAGCGATACTGGAATCGTCAATAATCAAGTCCCCGAAGCCGATATAATCAGGTATAAGGATAGCACCTATGAGATTGTTTCTAAGGTTGCTTATTTAATCGGAGTGCCAAGGCGGATGTTTGAAAATGAACACGAACCTCCCAAAATGGAAGTTTATGAACGGCTTGAACAGGACAAGGCGGCTCGGATAATCCGCCACCTTTGCATTATCCGAACGACAATAGGGCGGAATTTCAAACACATCAATGAAAAGATGCGGTTTGACTATACTTCAATTTACAATCTCCCTGAGTATATTCCGCCAGACAGCATGACACAGCTCAGTGCTGATGGAGTCAATTTTGTCCGAAAGAGCAGCAAAAAAACTTTGCCATCATGTTATTGAGATCAACAAGTTGATAGCTGATAGAATTAACAACTGCAAAAAGCTGTTTCCCCTTTGGCTGAACTGGCAATATGTAAAAAATCTTTTTGTAATGCCCAACGGCTTAACCGAGGACGGGACAAAGGCCGCTGCGGATATTTACTACTCGCACTTGCTTTTTTATCCGTATCAGGTTTACATCAACTGGAATCCTAAAGAAGAAGGGAATATTCTCTATAACGACAAAAAGTTTGTGACTTTGCTCTACCAATGGAATAATGACTATTTCACAGAATATAGCAAGGTATCAGACGCAGGGAGCTATGTTAAGGGAAGCATCTATGAGTTTATAGAAAGCAGCGAAAAGGTTGTCATCGTGGTAGATTGCGAAAATTCAGACCCTTACAAGCTTTGTGCAACGCTGAGAAATCTTGACCGTCAATACACAAAGAAGATTTCCTCAATCATCTTGTTTGATGATGTTCATGCTGCATCTGCGTGGCGCATTTTGGAGAGCTTCACCGCAATCCCTGTTGAACACATGATGATTGAGCGGGTAAAGCAAAACAAATCACTTGTCGATGTGATGCTCATTTCAAGAACCTGTCAGGAGCACTATAAAAACAATGTGGATTCCTTCATTCTTGTGTCCAGCGACTCTGACTACTGGGGACTGATTTCATCTCTACAAGATGCCCGATTTCTTGTCATGATTGAACGCGAAAGCTGCGGACCGGACTTGAAGAACGCACTTACGGATGCCGGTATATTCTATTGCTACATAGATGACTTCTACTCCGGGAATACCGAAGACATCAAGCAAGGCGCACTCTTTAAGGAGATGTACCGGTATATTGACAGCGCTGTCAGGCTCAATATATTTGAAATGTTTGACGAGGCGATACGCTCTACGAGGATTGAAATGAGTTCAGCAGAAAAACAGCAGTTCATTTCTCAATATGTGAAAACGATGCAGATGAGGATCACGGACAGCGGCGATGTTGTCCTGGAGTTCAAACGAAAATAAGCGGAGGTGTAAAATTATGATGGATGAATTATGGCGCGAAGAGGAAAAGAAAACATTGGAGAGGATTGCCAAGCTGACTGAACTGGGAAAGGTCAAATGGGAATGTGTAGAATACAATCCGCTGTGCTTCATGGATGAGGACAAGATTGACGAAACCTCTGCTTATTTGAGTCAGATGTTTACGCTGACAGCGGAAATCGGCGGGATGCCTTACGAGCTTGAAATAGCCGAATACATTACCGTACCTGACGGGAAGGGCGATATTGCGCTTACCTTAACACGAGATGTCCCTGATGATTTTATGAAGATTGATTCCATACTGTCCAGTGATGTTGATGAATATGAAAACTGTGAGCCGAGCGAGATAGGTAAACGATACAAAAATGATCCTGCCATGCGGCTAACAGAAGCCATCGTCCCCGTAGTAATTGAGTCCGAAGCTGTTCAAGACACTTTTGAATGGGCTAGGTTCATCAATGAAAATGGAATTGCAGATGAGATTCTTAATCATCCAGTGGTTCGGCTTGCCGAAAAGCTGTTTAATAAACATCGCCTTCTCGACTACCACCGGATTCTTTTCGACATCCCTTATAGGGAAAAATTGATCTCAGAATAAAGAATAAGCCGCAGTCCCCACAATGGGAACTGCGGCTTATTCAATTCATTGCTGGCTAATTACCAGATTATATGTTTTCTACCACAAGCGTTATGGGATTGATGACACGCACCGGCTTACCTTGCTGTTGGGCATACTGTACGGTTTTCCCTGTTCCACTCGGCTTCCCGTTCCATACCGCTATAATGTAATCGGCCTGATCTACCATATAGCGGTTGCGCTTGTGCATACAATCCGTATAGCGCTGCTGCAAGAGCGTTTCTTTGTCGCATTTGGCAGCTATATCATAGTACCGATCCCTGAGCGCCTCGCTCCATTTCTCAGCTTGCGTTTCACAAGGGATGGCGCACTCAAGCGTAATGCCATATAAGCCGATTTCAAGCCAAGGACAATTTCAGCCGCAAACATATCGACACCGATTGCCATGCCGGTGATAAAATGCGTAACACCGTTTTCTTCAATTTGCTTGATGATCTCATCCCTGAGCTTCTGCTTGAGTGCAATACATCTTTCATCTGCCTCATTGAATCCGAACGGAAGGCTCTGGGGTCTATGGCCGGTAAATGCACATTGCTTTGTTTTCATATCTCATCTCTCCAACTGTGTATATTAGCGTTATTCTCGTTCGCTTATCCATAGTATAGCATGAAGAGATGCAGAAGTCAGTCGAAATACGCGGTAAAAGAAAAAACTGCGCCGAATAAGCGCAGTTCAATGACGAATGTTATTTTTCATTCTCTTTTTCCTTGATGGATCAGCAGTTCAACGATTTGAAAAATGCGGTTTTGAGCGTCAACCGAAAGCGTGCTCAATTCTTGGGAGAGCTGTGTCGCCTTATACTCCGTCGTATGGTCAAGGACATCACAAAAGATAGCATCCGCAGATACTTCAAGAGCGTTAAGCAACAATATCAGATTTTTCGCAACGGGGAAAAAGATGCACCCCGTTCTAAGGTTGAAATATAATTTGCAGTGAATCCGGTCTTTTCAGCAAATTCCTCTTGTGTAAGACCGAGGCGTTCGCGGCACTGCTTAATCCGCTTGCCTATTCGCTTATCTATCATGCCAACTACCATGTCCTTTTCTGTATCGTTCATAGTAATTATATGGCTAAGCGATGTAGTTATACAGAAACGCTAATCCACTCTCTATGTATTTACGACATAGTTATGGCGAAATTCGTGAAAGAATCACAAAAAAAGAGCCTCGGTCGATAACCAGAAGGTCATCGACTGAGGCTCATATTGTTAAATTGGGAGATGAAGAAAGGCTGGAAAATCAACCTTTATCCTGACATTTTGGGCTTTAGGGACATAGACGGGAAAACATACGGGGCACCTTTCCAGCGCCGCTTACAGGGCAGAAAAAACCCGCGATTTTCAACCCTTATCACGACATATTTTCCGGCCTATCTGTCCGCTTGAATGCGTAGAAGGGACATGCTACTATTTCAGTCCGAAAACTCTGCTTGCAGGGATGGAAACAATGGTGCACTGCTTAGGCATACTGTTGAATGTATTATACATTTCGCTTTCCTGTATTCTCTGTTCCCCGGACTTCCTCATGATAAAAATAATCCACGATGACCGGATGCCCCTGCGGCACTCTGCCGTAAGGCAGTTCATTATCCACAAAGGGGCAATCATATCTCTTAGCCATTTTTTCGGCCTTTTCTTCTAAAGCTTTGAAATAGCTGCGGTCATGATGATTGTAGATTTCATTATAAAGCGGCACAAGATCAGGATATTTCTCTGCTATATAATCCATAATCGTCTTTTTTTTGAATTCACCTCGCAGATTAAGATTTTCCAGCCAGAATAGATCGCACTGATCCTTCACCCGTTCAAAAATCGCTTCAAAATCCGTAATACCCGGAAAAACAGGAGCCACAAAGCAAACGGTACGAATGCCTGCATCGTAAATCTGCTTCATAGCGGCCAGCCGACGTTCAATGCTGACGGCTTTGTCCATATCATTTTTGAAATCCTCATCAAGCGTATTGATTGACCACGACACTGTAACCTGTCCCAGTTCCTTCCAGGAGATCAATGTCACGCACTACAAGATCAGATTTGGTGCAAATCAAAATATCTGCGCCGCTGCCTCTGAGTTGTTCCAGCAATTTTCTGGTATTGCCGAACAGTTCTTCCTGCGGATTATATCCGTCTGTCACAGAGCCGATCACGATACGCTGTCCAGCAAATTTCTTTGGGTTCCTAATTTCCGGCCAGCGCTTCACATCAAGGAATGTACCCCAATCCTCCGTGTGCCCGGTAAACCGCTTCATAAAAGACGCATAGCAGTATTTGCAGGCATGGGTGCAGCCCACATAAGGATTGACCGAATAACCGCCCACCGGCAGGCTGGATTTCGTCATGATATTCTTTGTCTCGACTTCTCCAATAAGGATACCGTTCATCTCTACTTTTGCCATTTTCTCTGTATCTCCAATACTTGATTGAACGCTTCCGGGAACTCCTGTACCATATTTGCTTCGCCCATGATGGGAACAAGATCTTCTTTCATAAAAGCAGGGATGCCGAGAGCATGGGCCTGTTCCACAAGGGAATACGCCCATGCGGGAGCTGTTCGTATTTTTTTGCTTTGCGCCCCGGTCATCGTCCCGACCACGATCCAGCTGATACCGGAGAGATCCACTTTGCCCGGATCGTCAAACAATGGCTCAAAGGTAACGTGATAGTGCTTTGCCCGGATATTGGCCTTAAGTGTGTCGATGCGCCACAACTCTGATCTTCTTGTGACTGTGACCCCAAACCATGCATTTTCCAAGTCTGTCTCAAAATCCAGTAGGTCGGGGCGCTTTGACAAAAACAGGAATTGATGCTGCGGGTTTTCCTGGATCTTTGCGAATACCTTATCCCGCCACTCCGGTTGCCAGCCCGCCAAATCGCTCATACCGGTCAGCAGGAAATTCTGCGGGCGCTTCTTTTCCATCAGCCGCAGCTTATTCGGAAAAAACTCCGGCTTGCTGAAGTCATCAATCATATGGTAACGCTTTACATTATTTCGGGCATAACAGTAGGAACAGCCTACGGTACAGCCGATGACCAGATTCATGTTTTGAATATTGTCCTTAATGCAGACGCTCATCAGAGAACACCCTCCACATTTTTCAGGATGCGGTGGAGATAGTTCTCCAACTGCTCGATTTCTTCCTCAGAAAATCCCTTGTAATAAATATTGCTGATTTCTTCGGTTACTTCATTATATTCTTGTTCCAGACCTTTGGCTTCTTCTGTAAGAAAAATGAGAATCTTTCTACGGTCTTTGTCGCCGCGATCCCGATAAATCAGATTTGCCGCCTCCATGCGGTCAAGCATACTGGTCAGCGTGGTCGTGGCAAGACCGGTCTCCTTTGACAGCTCACTGATGGGAACGCCATCCTTCTGCCAGAGGATATATAGAATCCTTCCCTGGGAGCCATTAAAAGCATCAATGTTTTTTTCGCTCAATATGCGTTCAAAAACACGTCCTCCGACCTGTTTGATCCGGGTTATCAAAAATCCGCCTTGTGTTTTCATATTGTCACCTCAAACTGCAAGGCGGCTATCCACAGACAGCCGCCTTGTCCTTTCTCATTTCTGCTGCGCAGCCGCAAATTCAGCGTAACCTTTCCAGCCAAATACTGCATTCACATCTTCATCGCCGTAAACACCCTTGACATCGCAGAGGTGGACAACATGATCGTCCGCATCCATCGTCTGGGCAACAGTCGCATGAATGAGCAGCTTGCAAGGAACAGGAGCCTTGATATTTGTGCCCTCCACTTCCTGCATCGTCAGGCCAACCTTAGCAGCCTTATCCGTATCACGTCCGGAGCAGGTGCCACAGCCAATCAGAGCGCCGGTCAGTTCAACTCCGGGAATGGCGAGAACAACTTCTTTTTTTCTCAGCCAGCAGTTCCAAGCTGTAAGCCCCCTTGTTCAGGGAGAACATGATCTTTCCGGGATTGGTGGACGCAAAAGCCCAGAATGCCAGAGTCGCAAGATTGGTGCTGCCATCCGGTTTCTCTGTACAGATCAGAGTCATGGAATTGGGAGAAGTGTAAGCGGGCGCATTGCTGATATTGATTTTGTTCATAGCAGAAGCCTCCTTTTTGATTTCATTTAGGATTATACTATATAGGAATATCTGTTGTCAAGTCTTTCGGGATTTCAGTACAAAAACCCATCCCGGTATGTGGCCTCAGTGCCGTTACATCATAATCGTAGACTTTTCCAAACAATGTTATCCTGTATAAGAAGACGATCCAGCAATATAAAGAGCCTCAGCCGACACCCGAAAGGGCATCGACCGAGGCTCTTCACTTTGGTTAAAAATCGACCTTTATCCTGACATTTTTGACTTTAAAGGCATAGACGGGAAAACATACGGGGCACCTTTCCAGCGCCGCTTACAGGGCGGAAAAACCGCGATTTTCGACACTTATCACGACATATTTTCCGCCCTATCTGTCCGCTTGATTCGTAGAAGGGACACGCCACTATTTCAGCCCGAAAACTTTGCTTGCAGGGATGGAGGCAGCGGCGGCACAGGTCATTGTATTTGCGCCGTCCGTCATTGTCAAGGAAGAAGCTCCATTCAAGCTTCCACTTTTTGCTCTTGCTCATAAATCACGCTCACTCTTTTTCTCTTTCTGGGGCGCTGGCCTGTCCTGCGGCTTGCTGGATTTTGCGGCTTTCAGACGATCCATAATGGAGGACTTCCCGCGCTTTCGCTTTTTCTCATTCTCCTTAGTACCGTTGTTAATGATACCGTCGATCATCCCGTAGTCATCCTCAACGGACATCTCAGCAGCCTTGAGGGGATTCTGCTTTTCCAGCTCGCCCACCCAATCCGCTTTCTCCACACCGAAGATACCACCTTTGGCGGCGTGTTCCTTGATTTCTTTAGCGTCCAGAACCAGCCCCTCGGTATCATCACCGTACAGCCGGTAAATCTGGCACGACTTCATGACCTCAGCCGCAGCTTCTTCCCGCATGGGCAACATTCCGCCCCATTTGTAGCCGTACTGCTTCATTTCCTCGATGCTGATGCTGTCATCCGGCATCTTTTCAACTGGCATGACCTCCTGACGGAGCAGATCAACCGTGTTCTCATCAAAGCCGTCGTAGATATGGGACAGCACCGGCTCGCCGCGCTCATCCACAATGATGCAGGAGGCATCGTCCCCGAAAGTATCGTGCTCCATTCTCCTTGTGGTCAATCGTGTGCCATGTGCCGATATGGCCGTCCACCGCCATGCCCGAGGTATTCTCGTTGACGATGGAGCTTTTTCTCTTCGAGAACTGTCTGTTTCTGCTGTTCTTCGGAAATCATCGGGATAGCCACAATCCTGTCTCCGATTTTGGCAAACTGCTCCGGCATTTTGAACTCAGTCATAAACTGCCGCAAAGATCCGGCGAAAGCGAGCCGAAGCTGTCTTCTGTCAGCCCTGTGACAAGGAATGTACCGGCAATAATATCATAGATTTCTCCGCTGTCATCCGGCAGGGCACGGTTGAGGGGCAGACCTTCCAGCTTACCTTCTTCATTGCAGATAACGGCGACCGGCTCTTCAAAGGATAGACCGCCTGAATGCTCCCGCCAACCTCATGCTGTAAGGACTCAAGGCCGGAAGGGATTTCTTTCACATAGGGCTTCTTGTCCGGCTCAACTACCAGCACAGTGATTGTGCTTGGCTGCTCCAAATCCTCGCCGCCTCCGGTGACACGGTATTCATCGGGAATATCCTCAAGCGTCCCGTCAAAGTAACGGTTCCAGCTATCTCCGGTAGGCCGGATGTACCCGGCGTCCGTCAGTGTACCACCTTCATTGATCGCGCAGTCTTCCCCGTATCGCTCAAAGTCGATGTAATCCACAAAGCTGCCGAACTTGTTGTCTATGTTGTACCCGCCCTCAAAGAAGTAGTAACGACCGAGATCGTCATAGTCCTTGATGTCAGGGATAAAATCGTAGTTGTCGAGGTTATAGGTCAGATTGATCAGGTCATCAAGGTCATTGACTTCATCGCAGCCGCTATCCATGATCGCTACAAAATGCTCAAGTTCAGAGGTGGACAGCTCATCCAGCCGGGAGGCAAGATAATTGAGCTTGTCGAGATTTTCGTATTCGCCAAGGAGCTTGCTTACCTCATGAATGGGGCAGTCATAATCCGTGATAA